>SXGT01521718.1_pt1 | contig 11781 bp, 8 predicted proteins | sample 3176221 | NCBI WGS metagenome assembly SXGT01 (sample SAMN11356862, study PRJNA531348) | freshwater metagenome | isolation source: freshwater sample F1-120 | place: China: Fuxian Lake, Yuxi | collected 2017-12-25
CCCGGAGTAAACCACCCGCCATTAATCAACCCATGGACGGCGACCAGTCATCTGGCGCCGTCCTTCTGCTTTGGCACCCAAAAACACACACGGTTTTCAAATCGTCAGAATCACTCGGCTTTCTCGCCGCTCTCCGCAACAGGGTCGCGGCCACAATAGAAACCAGCGATATAGAGCACCCATTCCGCAGTCCAGCTCCGACAACCCCTGCGAGCAATGGTCCCAACACCGTCAACGCACAATCGTGGTCACCTCCCCGTGGGTCTTCCAATGTCTTTTAAGGTGGGGCCGGGGATTTCGGAACGACTGGAACCGTACCCGTAGCCGATGCGGCCGGCACAGTCACAGGCGGTGTTGCCAATGCCCCGTTCGTGCTCCGTCTCATTTCCTGAGCCATTCGTTCACGCACGTCTCGCTCAATGTCCGCCAACGGCGCTAAGGTCACATTCCTTGAAGCACCTTTTCGAGCTTGAAACGACTCCCAAATCCGCCTCGCCAACAAGGCATGCCCATTCGCTTCGTCATCCTCACCCACACTCTGACTCCGAATATAGTGACCTAAAATCCCCTCAAGGATGCCCCGAACACGCATGGGATTCGCCACCACCAAATCACCGGTCACTTCCCGAACCACAAACTCATCGAGGCTCAATCCAGTCGGAATGGCCGCCACAAAATTCGTCTTCGCGTACTGGAACCACATCGCGGCATCCGCCATTCGGTCGTGCGTATACAGAAGATAAATCGCATCGCGCAGGAATGACATCTGGCTGCGCCCCACATAAGCACTACGTTCCGGATCCTGTTGGCGCATTTGGTCAAACGCAAAATTAACGTTCGGAACCAGATCGAGATTCGGCCCAAAATCAAGCTCCCCGTCCGATCGGTTCTGAATCAATCGACCCTTTGCAAACGCCATCTGCAAGGATTGCCACACTGCTCGGCGCAACGGCAACAGATCATGGCTCGACGATTTGCAATGGCTCAAACCCACCGTCGCCCAATACAACGCATGGGCCTCCGCTGTGCGCCAATCCAAAGGCCCATAGTATTCGTCCACACGTTTCATCCACCCCACATCCATCCGATACTTGTCTCTCAATATCGCGACTCGCGCCTGAGCCTCCGGCGTTTCTAAGCTCGCTAACACCCCTGGGCTCACATCCGATCCCAACACCGCTTTCATCTCCGCAGCCCATAGCTTCTTGTAATACCGATGCCCCTCGTCCGTATACCGCCCGATCTTATCCAAGAATAACCACGAAAGCTCTCGATATAACAAGGGATCCCGCGGGTTGTAGCGCAACGCTTCGTCTCGAATCAATTCCATGCTGCTTCGTATCCAGAGCCAACGATCCGCTGGATCCGTGAATTGGCGAGAAATGTTCCACCCCATGTTCCAAGCCTGGACCGCCCACACCGAACTGAACTCGGGTTGCAACTTCGTGATCCAGTCCGCCAGAGTGTACAGTTCGAAAAATCGCCCTTCATCCTGCAGGCGCGTCGCTCGCAGCCACAAGAGGTTGGCAATCACCCCCCGACAACCACCACCCGCTGCCGTAATGAAGACCAAAAACGGCGGAGCATTGCGCAACTCAATACTCAGACCCGCACCTAATGCTGCTCGATCCCGCTCCAGACTGCGTTGTAGCACATGCAGCCCCGGCAACATGCTCAACGCCAACATCAGACGCAGTATCAGCCGCCAGCGCGCCGACATATTCCAGGGTATTGTCTTCACTAGGACGAAGCCTTTGCTAGTTCTCTTCGTTGGAAAATAAGTATCCCAAACCCAGCCACGACCCCTCCCAGCATAACGACCATGCCGCCTATCGATTTCAGCACCGCTAGCCACGAAATACTCCTCCCCTCACTCAATGCCGCCACTGGCGACGCCGTCTCCAACGGAGACAAGACCAGGTCCAACACCCTATATATGGGCATCGCCAGCGCATTCACAGGCGTCGTCACCGGCATGCCCGTCTCATGGTCGCGACCCAAAACCGTCCCGTTTCGAACCACTTCGGCAAACGTATCCCCAGAAACCGCTATCCCCAACAAGGTCATCGCCAACAACGCCGCAACCGTGAACGACAGAAATGTCCCGGCAAATAGGCCAATCGCCGTCAGCAGCGCCAACCAACAACCAATCACCAGGATCGCGCGAATATAGTTCACTACAAAACTTCCGTCCTGATACAGCACTTCCATACCGGTCTCCAACGGAAAAAGCAACGTCTGGGTATCTCGATTCTCACACTCAATGTGAAGCCGCCCTCGCCCATCAATCAAATCCGCACTCACTCGAAATTCATGCGATACCCCAGGAGCCAATTGCCGAGTCTCCTTCGAAAACCTTCCAGTGGTCGGGTCCCCAATCAACCACACCGTGTTAATCAATGCATCTCGAGTCGCATGCGACGCATGAAAAAAGAGCCTCACATGCAACACCTTTCCCAGCATTGCCTCTCGACGCCCCCCAAAGTCCACATCCCATAGCCGTCGCAAATTCGGCCCAATCACCTCGTGCCGCGCCTTCATCTGATCCCGCAATTCACGCCGTACCATCGATGGATCCAATCCTTCTAATGTGCCGTCTTGCTGTCGTAGCGCCATCATCCTCTCAACATCCGCATCCAAGTTCGGAGTCGTTTCCCGAAGTGAACCCCGCGAAACCAATACTTCTTGCGCCAAGATCTGCTGCTGTTCCGGATTTAGTCGACGCGCCTGCCAGAAGAGCATCACGCAGGAGAATGCCCCTGCGACCAACAACACACCGCTCTGAACCGCCACAATGCCAATCCAACGGCCCATCCATATCTGCCAGCGCGCCACCGGTTTCACTGCCAATAACTGTAATGGGCCCGTATCCACATCCGTCGCATGCAACCCACACGCCAACCACAGCGAAGATAAACTCAATAGCCCCGAGCATAGATACAAACTGTAAGTCACCAATACTTGGGCAAACATATGGGCCGTGCCATTGTGCCGAATCAACGCAGGCAGCACACCAACCGCAACCAACAACACCAAGGTCAGGAACAGCACGACACGAAATCGCACCGCAGCCTGCACCGTCAGCCAACTCACCGCCCAGATTCGTTGTAGCACTGGCTTCATCCATCAGGCTCCAGGAGGCTTCAGCAGTGATGACAGTTTTTGATCCGACTCCAGCAACGCCTTGGCATCATCCTCAGCCACGCCTTCCCCAGCCGAGGGAGCCCCAGTATCCACACCGCTGCGCGATGTCGATTCCGCCCGCGTTCCCGCCGCTTTTGCCCCCGCGCTACTCGCTACCAATATCGAGGCCAAAGCCGCCGGAAGCGGCGCTGCATCCTGACTCTCGGGCTTCGAAACCACAGCCTTGGCCACCACTTCCGGAGTTCTCGTCAACCGATCCAGTAACTTCTCACCCTCACTGACTATGCCCCCCGTCGCTTGCAAGTATTCCGCAACTTTCGATCCAGCAGTTGCTCCAGATGTCGACTGGGAATTGCTTCGAGCCCGCCGGACCACTTCCACAAAGAAGCTCTCCAAATTCTGTGTCGGTACATCCAGTCGAACACTGCCTTCAGCTGCTTCCCGCCGCATGAGGAGCAGAATTTCCTCCACCAACGATCGCGATAGCGTCGGCGTCGTAAAGCGCAACGAATCTGGACGCGCCAATAACTCATGGAGCGGACCAGAAGCCTGAATTCGCCCCCCGTAATAAATCACCACCCGATCACAGACATCTTCCACATCCGCCAACAAATGGCTTGTCAACACGATGGTCTTGCCCCGTGCCGCCAATGCCCGAATCACATCCTTGACTTCCCGACATCCCAATGGGTCCAAGCCCGCGGTCGGTTCGTCCAATATCACCAATTCAGGGTCATTCAAAAGTGCTTGTGCCAGACCCAACCGTCGTTGCATTCCTTTCGAAAACTCCCCTACATGACGACGCGCCGCACCTGTAAGTCCCACCATCTCCAACAACTGATCAGTACGTAAACGGCGATCCGATGCCCCCAAGGCAAAAACATGGCCGTAAAAGTTCAGGGTCTCAGCAGCCGTAAGATACCGATAGAGGTGAGATTCTTCAGGCAAATAGCCAATGCGTGATTTGGTCTCAACATCGCGCGGCGAACGCCCAAGCACTTCCACATGCCCCGAAGTCGGATGCAATAATCCCAGAAGAACCTTGATGGTCGTGGACTTTCCCGAGCCATTCGGACCCAACAATCCAAAGACCTCCCCGCGTCGAACTTCAAAGTCCACACCATCAATCGCGCGGGCTTTGGTTCGACCCCAGAGATCCTTGAAAATTTTGCTCAACCCTCGCACCACCACTGCATGTTCTGCGTTCGGAGCCTCGCCTCCAGGGGATCTCAATTTCGAAGATGCCATAGGTGTTGAACTCATGCCGGTTTAGGATTCCATGTGGGAGACGTGGCCGTCGGACCCGGGGCAGCTGCCGGCTCAATCTCCTCACCTTCACGAACCAATCGCGCACTATTAAAGACCACCAACAGGGAACCCGCATTGTGAAGAATCGCCGCCACAATCGGATTCAAGAATCCCAGTGTCGCCAAGGATAAACCCCCGAGAATAAAGAACACTCCAATAACAAAATTCTGGTTAATCACCCGGCGCGTCCGCCGCGAAAGCGTCACCAAAAACGGTAGACGCCGAAGATCATTATTCATCAATGCAATCGTCGCACTATGAATAGCCACTTCACTCCCAGCAGCACCCATCGCAATCCCAATGTCTCCAGAAGCTAGTGCCGGCGCATCATTTACACCATCCCCAACCACCGCCACCAGATAACCCTTCTCCTTCAAATGCTTCACGTGCCGCACTTTGTCTTGAGGTAGACAATCCGCCACCACCTCATTGCAACCCACTTCTTTCGCCACCCGCTCGGCCACCAATCGACGATCACCCGTCACCATCGCAATACGCTGAACTCCAGCACTGTGCAGCCCCATGATCGCTTCTCCAGCTTCCGCACGACGTTGATCTTGAAACCCAATCCACCCTATACCCACACCGTCACGCGCAACAAACAGCAGGCTATACCCCTCAGACTCGTCAAGATCCACCTGACTCAAGCTCATCTCTCCCACGCCTTGTTCCCGCAGCCACTGGGCTCGACCCACCAATAAAATCGATCCCTTCACCCGCGCACGAACACCCCGCCCAGCCGTCTCACTAAAATCTTCCGGCTCCGGCAACGGTACTCCTGCATCCCCCGCCAACGTCTGCAGCGCCCGCGCTACCGGATGGTTGCTGTACTTCTCCGCAGAGGCCGCCAGCTGAAGCAGTTCCGAAGGCGTCGTCCCTGCGACCGGCGACAGCCGCGCCACACTCAATCGCCCCGTGGTCAACGTCCCAGTCTTATCAAAGACAAATGCATTGAGCCGCGCCGCCAACTCGAGATCCGCTATGTTCTTGATCAGAATCCCCAAACGAGCGGCCGCCGATAGCGCCGCTACCATCGCACTCGGTGTCGCCAACACAAAGGCACACGGACACGCCACCACCAACACCGCAATCACTCGCTCCAATTGATGCGTAAACACCCAAACTAACGCACCCAAAGCCAACACCAGTGGCGTGTAATAACCCATGTACTGGTCCATCAATCGCATGATAGGCAACTTGCTCTGCTCCGCCGCTAAAATCAGTTCCCGCACCCGTCCCAACGTCGTGTCTCCACCCGCACGACTCACCTGAATCTCCAAAACCCCCGTCAGATTAATCGTTCCAGCAAATACTGCCTCGCCCACTCGACGATCCACCGGCAACGATTCTCCTGTAATACTCGCCTGGTTGATCGAACTCCCACCCAGCAGGATGACCCCATCCGCCGGTATCGTGTCACCCGGCCGCACTCGTACAACATCCTGCACCCGCAATGCGCTCGTGTTCACTTCTTCCTCACCCGACACCGTCAATCGCCGGGCTCGCGTCGGCGTCAACTGAATTAAAGACTCAATAGATGCCCTCGCTCCCGCCGCCGTACGAGTCTCAATAACCTCCCCCAATAACATGAAAAATGAAACGACACCCGCCGTCTTGTAATCTCCCGTCGCAAATGACGCCAATACCGCTAAACTTACCAATTCATTGATGCTCACTTGCCCGCGCATCAAATCACGCGCCGAGGTCAACAAAATGGGACTCGCCAAAAGCAACGCACCAATAAATGCACTCACCCCACTGACCGAACCTCCCCTCGCAAAAAACCAGTCCACCACATAGGCATTTGCAATAAAGATAAAGCCAATCAGGGTCTGATGCAGACGAGGTACGGGCCCCACACCCGAATGGTCTGACGGCGCCGATCCGGCGTCGTTTCGAGAGAGTAACGAGGTGACCTGCATAGGGTCTTATTCAGCGTGTGGGTTGTTCCGTGGGCTTGGAGCGCTGCGGCTCCCGATTCAGTTGTAGTCGAACTTGGTGCGGATCCCCAGGTGTCGCACTCGGCAGCAAAAAAACATCGCTCGCCCGAGATAAGATCTGCTCCATGGTCTCCGCCAATAACCGGCGCCGAAAAAGCACCGGATCTTGCTGGAAATAAGCCAGCTGGTCATTGAAGTAACGAGCCTCAGCCCCAACGCTCAAAACCAATTGCTGGCGCGCGGATTCACCGGCACTCATAATCGCCTGAGCCTCGCCTCCCGCCTTCAAGATACTCTCACTCGCAAAGCCGCGAGCCTCGTTCATCCGCTGACTCCGCTCTTGCTCCGCCGCCAAAACCGCCTCAAACGCCCCTCGCACATCCACCGGAGCCACCACCTGCACCTCCACCGGGTCCAACGCGATTCCCAATCGATGCGATTCCACGGCAGCGGCCAATTCCGCACTCACCGCATCCCGAAACGACAGTTTGTCCCGGTAAATCGCCGACTCCGCCGTCACACCCGCAGCTGCCACCAAAAGCGAATTATTCAGTACCAACTGCAACAAATTGGTCGTCTGCCGAAACGTAAACGCATAGCGAACCGGATCTTGAATCCGAAATTTCAAGGTCGCACGCGCATGAAAAATCGTTCCATCACCTCCCAAAAGATAACCATCCACTCCCGGAATCAATGTCCCTTTGGGCTCCGGCTCTTCCCCACGCGCCAATTGTTCCGGCGATACAGCATACCAACCAATGCTCGAAGTCACCGAATGACTCTGACCCGACGGCAACCGCACAATTTCATCAATCGGATACGGAAATGACCAATGCAATCCCGGACGCAAGAGCGCCGTTGGACCGGATCCAACGGGACGGCCAAACCGAAGCACCAACGCCACTTCATTCGGTTCCACCGTGAAAACCCCCGAAAAAACCACCACCCCAACTATCAAAATCATCAGAAACTTCACCACACGCAAACTGCTGCGCAACGCCTCGTTCAATGCACGAGAACCCACTTCTGCTTCCACCAACGGAATCACACCTCCCGGCGGACGTGACGACGTTCCAGTTGGCGCGGGCGATATTGGATCCTGAGAACTCATGGACGATTGGGCCGTAACACTAAATTGGTTCCTGACATCCCCCGCACCTGGGATTGAACCTCACCCCGCAATAAATTGAACGGCGGCGTCTGAGGATCCAGCACCAACGTACTACGCTCTTTCAACGAATTCGCCAACGCATTCAGTTGCAACAAAAATGTCGCCAGCTCCGGTTCCCGCTGGAAAACCGCATAGTGGGTCGCCGCTTCCGCCTCCGCAGTACCCCGAAGTGTGGTCGCTTCCGCTTCCGCCTTTGCCAGAGTTTCCTGACGCACCCGATCCGCTTCGCCTCGAATTCGAATCGCCTCCGCCTCACCCTCACTTTGGTACTGCTTCACCAATCTCTGCCGTTCCGCACGCATCCGATCAAAAACCTTGAGCGTGATGCTCTCGGGAAGCCCCAGTTGCTTAATACCAAGCATCGTCACCCGTATCCCATAGTTCGTCGAGGCCCGCGCCTGAATCGCCTGCAACATCTCACGCTCCATCTGTCGCAGCTTCAACCGTTGACGATTCGTCGATATTAAATCCCCAAATGGATACTGCCCAATCACCCCATTCTTGGAATCCCTCACCACGCCCTCCAACGCTTGCTCTGCCTTGGTCATATCCCCCTGGGCAAACCGTTCCACAAACAACTTTGGATTCTCGATCTGCCAACCAATAAACACCCCCACTACCAAGCTGTGCCCATCCGCAGTCGTGGTTTGCTCGAACTTTCGTTCAAACGTCTGAAGCCGACTGTCAAATTTGTATACCCGATTCGCAGGCCACGGCCACCGCAAATAAAGTCCCGGCTCGGTTAAGCCCCGGCTGTAGCGCCCGAAAATAGTCACCACTGCTACCTCCGTTTGACGCACCTGAAATGAAAACAGTATGGAAGCAAACAGCCCACTGACCAGAACCGCCACAATAACCGTTAGTCGGGGAAGCTTCATGCGAGAATGGAAAAAAGATTCAGAGTCATTTGGAGGCACCCGATCGGGTCGGAGGTGGCACCGCAACATCCAATAAATCGGTGCGCAGTTTCTCTTCGAAATTCAACCAGAACTGTTCCTGATTATTCGTCGTCGCCAAAATAAACTTGCGCGGCAGCAACAATGCCCGGGTCAACGAATCATGATACGCCCAGGTGTGGTACACCCCCGGCGCCGCTGCCGCCGCCAACATTTGATTCGTAAATCGCGACGCCTCCGCACTCGCCTTGAACACCCGAGACACACCTCGCGCCCGTTGCTCTAAAACTCGTACCGAAGCTTCCGCTATCGCTCGAGGCAAACGCTCCGCCTGATACGCCTCGGCATTCAGGATTCGAGTTTGTCGATCTTGCGTCGCCGCGATCACCGCCTCGTAAGCCCCCGCTATTTGAACCGGCGGATGGACATCCTGTAGCCCCACAAACAGAACCTCGATTCCCAGACGCTCCGCAGTCGCACGCTCCTGTATTCGCTCCCGCAATGCCGCAGCCGCCTTCTGTCGGCCTTTCGACATAAATTCTTCAAAATCGACACTCACCAAATAGTGCGTCACCTCACTCGTCGCCAACATCGGCAATACTTTTTCCCCGTCCGCATGCCCCACAGCCCACTGCAACAAATTCGTGATTCGATACTGAATCGGAATGCTTACCGTAATCAGATTCACGGGCACCGCCGCTCCATTGCCTCCCGCTGTCACCACATCCGCCCCCTCGGCGCTCGCAACCAACAAATTAAACTCCTCCCGATAATGCGCGCGTGTCCACAGCAGCGTGTCTTGCCCCTCCAATGCAGGGTCTGGCAGAAATCCAACGTTGAATGTGCGAATCTCCTGACTGGATATCAAGTACGCTCGCTCAATCGGCCACGGCCATTTGAAATGAAGCCCAGACCCCAACACTGATCGACCCGCGACCGGGCGACCAAAACGCTCCAGCAATGCTTCCTCGTGCGGCTCAATCACCACCACACCTGTAGACAACCATACCGCCGCCAATTGCAATAGGACCAATCCAGATAATGCCTGCTCCAAATACCGATAAAACCACGTCTCCGATACCTTAAACCCAAACTGGTAATCCAAGGTCTGTGCCGCCGTTCGGACCAACCCTTCCGGATGTCCCAATAACCCCAGCAACCGACTTTCATAAGGTGGATGCGCTCGCGCCCCTCGAACCCGTGGCCGATAAAATTCCAGGATCAGATGGATCACCGTCTCCACCGCTACAATCCCCAGCAACCCTCCAAATGCATGCGCCAAATGCTTGTCCAAACGCGGAAAACCAAAATGACTCAACGCGGTTCCAAACGTCACCAACGCAAACAACATCGCCCCCAATAATAAATGGTTGGCCGCTGGCCTCAGCAGGTACTGCTGATTGTGCCGCGCCAGCCCCGCCGAATACTTTCCCAGGGCAAAGAACCCCAACGCCAGTAACCCAAACAGGGATAACACCAGCGTCGTCTTCTCCGCCACCGGCACAGCCCCCCCAACCATCCGCGTCCAAAACCAATACGACGCACCCCCCTGTAACAGCGCCATTAGCAACGTGAAGATAGGCACCCAATACCGCTCAAATTGATCGCGCGTTCGCGCCGCCGATAGGGATTCTGGCTTGGAGGCAAAAAGCGCACCGTCGACTTGGCTCCGCTGTAGTTCTTCAAAATCACGCCGCTCAGCCGCCTCGCGCTCTTGAAGCCAGGCATGGAACCACGTGGTAAACGCAATCATGACGCCAAATCCAGAAAACCAAGCAGCGACTAACCCTGCCGTGGACCCACCCGTCACCGCAGCATACCAAGCACCGCCGGTGCCAATAGCCAGCGCCGTCAGGTTCACCAAAAGTGGGGCTTTATGCACGGGGGCCATGTTCAGGTAAGGTCGCGGTCCTCAAACAGCAGCAGAGCCACAGTCAATGTCAGCACAAGATAAACGCCGCAGTACAGCGCTGCCTTGGCTACGTAGGCAATCGGGATCGACCCAGCCCCGCCAAAAACATCCGCTAACCAAAAAACCTGCCAGTTCGGCAACACCGTATACCCAACAGCCGCCAACCACGACCCATTGCGCGCTGCCGTTCCGAAGAGTTGTTCAGAGAGCAATCCCACCAGGAAAAATCCGGAGCACACCACCAAGGTCGGCAACAACGTCATTCGCGCCGCGCACGCCAACGCCAACGCTGCCAATACCCAAAGCGCCAACAACCCCAGCACTCCCGCCGGAACCAGTCGCCAGTCCAAACCAGCCCCAAATGATTGTACCGCCCCTGTCCGGTCCACAAATCCCACAACTAAGAATCCCACTGTAAAAAGTCCCGCCAATGCAAACGCAGTATCCGAGTGAAAGGATCGCTGTGTAAAATAATTGCTCAATCCACCCACCACAAAAGCCGCCATAATCGCCGTCACACCCGCCCCAATCGCCCACCAGTCCGGCGATTCATGCGCTTCAAATGCCATCCTTCCAGCCAACAATGTCGCCAGCAAGGTCACATGCACTTGTACCGACAATGCCAAGGCGATGCCTCCGTATTTCGCCAATAGAAATCGCGTCCGTCCAACAGGCTTAGCTAATAAAGTCAACGCCGTTCCGGTACGCACTTCTTGTGCCACCGCCGCCGCGGCTCCCAGCACCGCATTTAATAACCCAGACAACAATAATATCGATAAGGACGTGGTCTTCACCAGCCGCGCCTCTTCTCCAAAGCCAAAATACGAAACATTGGCAAGCAACAGGATTAGAGCCACCGCACCCGTCAGCACGACCAAGTAGGCCGGCTGCCGGAGCAGCTCTCGAAAGCTATTCCAAGCAATAATGAAACACAGACGCATGTTGTGAAACCGCACCCATCGTCGCGCAGGGCGATGCCATCACCAAGCGAGATAGTGCAACGATTCGTGATTCCCACGCAGTCCACCCGCCGATGCCTGCAATCAGTTTTCCGCCTCGGGGGTTGCCCCAATCCCCCTCCCCATCCAGCCAACTCCAACTCAACGTTCTTGTTACCCGTTGCAGACACTTCAGCCGCACTGGACCCGCAGCTGTAAACTCATCGACAGCACCACCTGAACACACTCACGAATTTTGCAAACGCAAAGGGGTCGCAGTATCGGCCGCCGAACCTGTCGGTCAATGACCTTTTGCAGAGGAATTATCCTGCGTGCGCATCTCAGTTTTTTTCGAGGTTGTAGCGATGCGGGCTGCGATTGTGGTTAGTTATTGGCGAGGGAGGGAGGTTTGGCGTGTGGGAAGAGATCGTGCCAGCGGTGGTTGCGCCAGAAGGTTTCCAGGCACAAGAGG
>SXGT01355454.1_pt1 | contig 11780 bp, 7 predicted proteins | sample 3176221 | NCBI WGS metagenome assembly SXGT01 (sample SAMN11356862, study PRJNA531348) | freshwater metagenome | isolation source: freshwater sample F1-120 | place: China: Fuxian Lake, Yuxi | collected 2017-12-25
AACATGATGTGGTCGACCGACTACCCGCATCACATCTGTGATTGGCCGTACTCGCGCAAGATCGCCAACGAGATGTTCCTTGGCGTGCCCGAGGACGAGCGCCAGCGCATCTGCGCGGGCAACGCCAGCCGCCTCTACGGTCTCGACCTCTGAGTGAGGGCGGTGGCGCGGCTTGCGGTCGCGCCACCGCCGTCCTATCTCCCCCCGGGATGGGTGCTGGCGGGAACGGCCAGGAGCGGGCCTCCTTGACGCTCAGCGTGGTGATGCCCGTCTACAACGAGCGCGCCACGATCCGCGACATCCTCCGTCGTGTCGCCCATCGCTCCGAAGTCGACGAGCTGATCATCGTCGACGATTGCTCGAAGGACGGCACCTCCGACGTGCTGGCGAGCGAGGCCGCCGATGGCTGGCCGTGCCTTGCGGGGCTTCGTCCGGGCGGGCCGCCGCGCGTGCTCCTGCTGCGTCACGAGGTGAACCAGGGCAAGGGCGCGGCGCTGCGCACGGGCTTTGCTGCCGCCACCGGTGACATCCTGCTGACGCAGGACGCCGACCTCGAATATGACCCGGCGGATTACCCGAAGCTGCTGGGGCCGATCCTCGACGGCCGTGCCGACGCGGTCTACGGCAGCCGCTTTGCCGGCTATCCGCGCCGCGTGCTGATGTTCTGGCACACGGTGGGGAACAAGCTGCTCACGACCCTCTCCAACGTCCTCTGTAATCTGAACCTGACCGACATGGAGACCGGCTACAAGGCGATGCGGCGCGAGATGGTTCAGGCGATGGTGTTGCGCTCGAACCGTTTCGGGATCGAGCCCGAGATCACCGCCCGGCTCGCCCGGCTCCAGGCCCGGATCTACGAGGTGCCGATCTCCTACGCGGGCCGGTCCTACGTCGAGGGCAAGAAGATCGGCTGGAAGGATGCCGTCTCGGCGGTCTGGACCATGCTGCGTTGCGCGCTGATCGACGACCGAGCGACCGTCGACCCCTTGCACGCCACGCTGCGCCGCATGGCCGTGCTTGACCGCTATAACGCCTTCCTCTTCGAGCAGATCGCGCCCTTTGTCGGCCAGCGCGTGCTCGAGGTGGGGGCAGGCACGGGCACGTTGACCCGCTTCCTGCGGGCGCGTGATCGTGTGCGGGCGACCGATGTCGATGCGCAGTATCTCCATCTCCTCGAGCGCCGCTTCGAGCACGATGGCAACGTCGCGGTGTCCGGCTACGACCTGGCCAGTGAACCGCCCGTGGACGTGGCCTCGCAGCGCTACGACACAATCGTCTGCCTGAACGTGCTCGAGCACATCGCCGAGGATGAGCGGGCGTTGCTGCGAATGCGCGAATTGCTCGAGCCGGGCGGTCAGCTGGTCCTGCTCGTCCCGGCGCACCCGGCGCTCTTCGGCACCATGGACGAGGCGATTGGGCACTTCCGTCGCTACGAGCGGGCGTCGTTGCTGCGCCAGCTCCGCGAGGCGGGCTATCAGGTGCAGACGAGTTTCTTCCTCAACGCGACCTCGGTGCCGGGCTGGTGGCTCAACGGGCGTGTGCTGGCGCGCCGCGGCGTGCCGGGCGTGCAGGCCCGACTGGCGAACCGGCTGGTGCCGCTCTTCCGGCTCGAGCGCAAACTGCGCTTGCCCATCGGGATCTCGCTGGTCGCCATCGCGCGGCGGCCCGCAGATGTCGTGGCTGGCGCAGCTCCGGACGAGGCGGATGTGGCGACGGAAGGGACAGCGGTCACGGTGACCACGACGGACGTGTCGGACGCGGCCGTACGCGGCCCGGGTTGAGTTCTGCTTGACGTCGCCTGCCCGGGTGGCCACGGGGTGCGGGGGATGGCCGGGCGCGGACCCTCGATGAGTCGGGAGCGTGTCCCATACGTGCGCATCGCTCGGGCCGGCGGGGTGGGGCGCGGAGTGGGCGCGGGATGATCCGGCTCTTTCTCGCGACCGCGGCGGCGCTGGCCGCGACTTCGTGGGTGGCGATCTCATTGGTCGAGGCGGATCGGTTCGCGGTCGCGCCGGCGCTTGCCGCTGGTGCGTTGGCGGCTCTGCTGGTGGGCACCTGGGGCCCCCGCCTGCGCCTCCCACGAGGCGGACTTTTGCTGGTCGGGGCGATGGCTGGGGCGCTCTCGATGCTGCCGCCGATCGACACGACGCTCCTCTCGCAGGATGCGAGTCTGCATCGCGCCGCCGGCCTCTGGCTCGCACGCGAGGGCACGCTCGCGGTGGCCGACCCCTCCGTGGCGTCTCTGAATGCTGACGAGCGGGTGGCGCTCTTCGGCGGCGCCACGATCAGCGCGCGACGCATGTCGCTGGTTCGTCTGCCGGGCGGACTCGTGTTGCCCGACCTGGAAGCGGAGGTGGCTTACCCGAGCTTCTCGCACCTGCTCATGACCTGGATCGGGCTCTGGGCTCGGGTCGCGGGTGCCTCTGCCGTCGGCTTCCTCGGCCCCCTGCTGGCCGCTCTCGCGCTCTGGGCGGTCGGCGTGACGGTGGCGCTTGGCGTGGGCGGCCGGTCCGGTGCCCCGTGGGGTCTCGTGGCGGAGATTCTGCTTGCGCTGCTCCTGCCCGAGCATTGGTTCGGGCGCTTCCTGATGAGCGAGATCCTCGGGCAGGCGCTGGTGTGGTCTGCTGTCGCCGCCGCGGCGATCGCGGTCGAGGAGGCGCGCCGTCCGCTCGGTGGTCGCACGGCGCAGGGGATCGCGGGGCTTCTGTGCGGAGCGTGCCTCGGCCTCGCGGGTTTCGCGCGTCTCGAGATGGTGTGGATTTTTGTTCCCACGCTGCTGCTGGCGCGCACCCTGCTACCGGCCGGTCGTCGCCTGCTGCCGCCGCTCGCGCTCGCCGCGTTTCTCTTCACGGCCGGACAGGCGGCGTTGCATCTCCTGGCGATTCCGACGGACTACGGCAATCACATTGTCCGGCAATTGCTCGAAGCGTACGCGCGGCTCGCCTGGCTCGTCATCGCGCTCTGCCGTGGCGACGGTCATCTGGCGGGGACCATCCTGCGCCTGGTCCTGCCGCTCGGGGTGTTCGGCGTGCTTGCCCTTGGGTGCCTGGGGGTGCGCGCGGTCGAGCGGCGGCGGCCGGGGCAGGGCATTCGCGTCGCTGCGGGTCTCGCGGGTGGGTTCTGGCTGGCCCTGCTCTATCGCAAGGGAGTGACCCCCGGCTGGCCGGCGGCCCGCGCACTCATGCTCTTCGTGCCGTCGGCACTGCTCGGAGCGCTGGCGCTGGCGGGCCGCCGGGCGTGGCCGCGGAGCGGGTTCGAAATCGCTCTCTGTCTGCTGGCGCTGGACCAGATCGCCGGTGGTCGCGTGGCCGATGAGCAGATCTGGGCCGCGCGCCGCCTCGTCCCGGTGGTGCTGCCGCTCGTGGTGATGCTGGCGGTGCGCGGCGTCGGTGGATCCTGGATTGATGGCCGGCGACCCCGCTCTGCCTGGCGACGTGGGCTGGCACCGGGCCTGCTCCTTTTGGCGGTGTTCAGTGCAGCGCGCATGGTGTGGCCCGTGCTCGGCCGGCCCTTGCAGGGCGGGGCGGCGGACCGCGTGCGCGAACTCGCCGCCGGGCTGCCGCAAGGCGCTCTGGTCCTGCTCGCCCGACCGCTCGATTGGACGCATCTTGCCGGCGCGCTCTGGCTCGGCGAGGGGCGGCGCAGCCTCGTGCTGCGCGAGGCCGGCGTGGCGGGCCACGCGGCGGCACTGCAGCACTATCTCGCCACCGCGCCCGCAGCCGGCGTATGGGCCGTGACGGGAGCGGCGGGCACGGCTGCGGCCCCCGCGAGCGGCGACGAGGGCCTCGACCTGTTCGCTGGCTTGAGCCTCTCGGCGCCATCAACGGTCCGGCGCTGGCCCGCGGACTTCCTTGAGGTGACGCACGGCCGGCGGCCACGCGCCCTGGTCGAGCGCGAAATCGCCCTCCGCCTGCGCCGCGTCGCCGTGCCACCGCCGCCGGCACCCTAGGTCCAAGGGGCCCGCGCCCGTGTGGGCGGGGTCCCCCAGAGAGCTGTGGAACTTGAGTCCGCCCCAGCCCGGACCCGAGCGACGGGCACCTAGCCCCAGAGTTCGTTGCGCAGCACGCGGCCGGGGCGGGCGGCGGTGGGTGTGCCGTGGCGCATCAGGATCTGACCATTGACGAGGGTGGCCTCGTAGCCGCGGCCACCCTGGGTCAGGTGGGGCGCGCCGCCGGGCATCTCGTGGCGCAGCTCGGGCAGGCCGATGTCGATGTGGTCGAGGTCGATCACGTTGAGGTCGGCGTGGGCGCCGTGGCGGATCACGCCGCGGTCGCGCAGACCCCACAGATTGGCCGGGTCGAAGGTGAGCTTGCGGATCGCCTGCTCGATCGTGAGGAGGCGGCGCTGGCGGACCCACCAGGCGAGCAGGAACGTCGAGTAACTCGCGTCCGAGGTCTGGGTGGTGTGGGCGCCGGAGTCGCCGAGCCCGATTCCGGTGAGCGGATGCGCCAGCATTTCGCCGACCGCGTCGAGGTCGGGATTGAAGAGCGGCACGATGAAGAAGCCGCGCAGGTCCGTCTGCAGGATGTGTTCGAGGATGAGTTCGCCGAAGTGGCGGCCGCTGGCGCGGGCGCGTGCGCCGAGGCTGTGCTCGGGGCGCAGGTCGTAGGCGGAAGCTCCCTCGCCCGCGAGCGCAAAGAGTTGATCGACGGTCGCCATGCCGCCGAGGATGGCACCACTCTCGCCGCGTGCACTGGCCAGCAGGCGCTCTCGCAGGTCGGCGTCGGTGAGCGCGCGGCGGATCTCCTCGACCGGCTTCGCCGCCAGCTCACCCGCGGCGGGGAACATCCAGAGGGGCGAGACCGAGATCCCGAAACCCATCAGCAGACCGACGCTACGCACGGCCACCTGTGGCACGATCCGCGCGCCGCGGAGCTGCGCCTCCTCGGCGGTGCGCAGAACGTCGCGCCAAGCATCGGGATAGGCCAGACACTGAACCAGGCCCACACTGAGGGGCCGCGCTGACTCGAGGCCGACCGGCAACATCCACTCGTACTCGCGACGCCAGCCCTCGGCATCCTCGCCGGCACCACCGAGCGGGATGATCTCCAGCACGCCGGTACCCGTCGCGGCGAGGCCGCTGGCGAGGGCGTTGAGCTCGCGCCGGTCGGCGAACGTACCCGGGACAGGATCCCCGGCCGGTGTGCGATGCATGGTGGTGCGTCCGGTGGAGACGCCCAGCGCGCCGGCCCGCATCGCCTCGACGACCGCCGCCCGCATGACCCCGAGTTCGTCGTCGCTGGCCTGGGCTGTGGTGGCGCCGCGCTGCCCCATGGTGTGGATGCGCAGGGGAGCATGGCTCAGGTGTGCGCCGACGTTGAGGCCGAGCGGGCGCGCATCGAGCGCGTCGAGGTATTCGGGAAAGCTCTGCCAGCTCCAATCGATGCCGGCCGCCATCGCGCTCACCGGGATGTCCTCGACGCCCTGCATCAGGAACATCAGGTAGTCCCGATCCTCCGGGCGGCACGGTGCGAATCCGACGCCGCAGTTGCCGACCACGACCGAGGTCACGCCATGTTGATTTGACGGCGAGCCAAGCGGATCCCAGAGCAGCTGCGCGTCGAGATGGGTGTGGATGTCGACGAAACCCGGGGTGACGATGCGGTCGCGGGCATCGATCTCCTCGCGGGCCGGACCGTCACAGCGCCCGATGCGCGAGATCCGCCCGCCCTCGATCGCGATGTCGGCCCGGTAGGCCGGACCTCCTGTGCCATCGACGACCGTGCCGCCGCGAATCACCACATCTGCTGCCATCGTGTTTTGCCTCCGCTTCTCTCCACAGCCGGCCCTCTCGGGACGACGTGTGCGCGCTCCCTGCTAGCCCACGGCGACGCCGGAGGCGAAGAGTCGGGGGGCGGCGCGAGCAGCAGCCGGCGAGCCCCTGCCGGTGCCGTCTCACTCTTCGGGACGAAGCCGTGTTCGACGGTTGACCGGGCCGGTGGGGGCGGCGACAAGAATCGTGGTGGAGTCGTCTCCGCCGCCTCGATCTCAACGCTTGTCTGGAGTCCCCGATGCCCCGTCTTGCGGTCCTTGTCTGCCTCGTGCTTGCGGCCATACCGCTCGCGGGTCGAGCCGTGGCGTCGGACTGTGGCGGTACGGTGGCCTGCGCCTGCGGCGATACGGTGGTGCGGGCGACGCTGCTCGATGCGGATCTCGAGGCCTGCACCCAGACCGGACTGGTCGTCGGGCCGGGGGTGACGCTCGACTGCCGGGGCCACGCCATCCGGGGTCGCAGCTCGCGTGATGGCCTCCTGCTGGCCGAGGCCGAGGGGGCGCGGGTCCGCGGCTGCACCGTCGAGGGCTTTCGCATCGGCATCCGTGTGCGCGGTGGGCACGGTCAACTCGTTTCCGAGAATCTGCTCGTGGGCAACCGGCGCGGTCTCGCGGCGACCGAGGGCGCGAGCGATGTTCGCTTCGAGCGCAACACCGTCGAGGCGAGCACCGAAATCGGTCTCTACGTCGGCAACGGCACGGCCGATGTCTCGGCGGTGCGCAACGTGATCATGAACTCGGCCAAGGAGAACGTGGAGGTGGTCGAGAGCAAACGTTTCCTCCTCGACGACAACGTGCTGGGCGGGATCACGCGCTACGGGTTCAGGCTCACGGACTCGCCCGATGTTCGCGTGCGCGGCAACGAGATCCAGACCGGATCCATCCAGGTACGGGGCGACTCGGATGGCGGGACTTTCCTCGACGATCTGGTGCTGGGCCGCGAGGGTTACGATTTTCGTGGCATCGAGGACCGTGAGGGGAGCTGGCGCTTTCCCGACCACAACGTGATCCGCGGCGGCGCGATTCCCAACGCGCAACGCTGCTTCCGTTTCTCCGGTGCGTCCTTCAACGAGATCGACAGCGTCGCTCTCGGCGCGTGCGCGACCCGCCCGGTCGAACTCAAGACCGCCGATGGTCAGGCCGCGATCGGCAATACGATCGACGGAAACGCGACCGCCGGAGGTTCGGGTGGATCTGCTGCCGGTGTCTGCGGCGGCGACCGCCGCTGTGTTTGCGGGGATACGCTGACGGCCTCGGCTGAACTCCACGCCGACCTCGTCGGCTGCACGCGCACGGGTCTCAGGATTGCCTCCGGAGTCACGCTGGACTGCAAGGGCTTTGCTCTCCTCGGCCGCAGCTCGAGCGACGGCGTGCTGATCGACTACGCCGACGGCGCGCGGCTCCGCAACTGTCGGATCGAGGGCTTTGCCGCGGGGGTGCGTGTGCGCGGCGGCGCTCGCCAGCAGCTCCAGGATCTGCTGGTGCGGGCCAATGAGGTCGGCATTCGCGTCGAGGAAGGAGCGGCCGGAACACGGATCGAACGCGCCGTGGTGGAGCAGAGTCGCGACAGCGGCATCCGGGCCACGACGGTGTCGGAGGTCGCGATCCTCGGCAGCTTCGTCTCGGGCTCTGGCAAGCAGAATATCGAACTGGCGGGGGTGGATCGCGCTCTGGTTCAGGGCAACGTGCTCGATGAGCGGCCGCGCAGCGCACTCCGGCTCAGCGACACCACACGCACCGAGGTGCGGGCCAACGAGATCCGCAGTGCCGGCGTCGAACTCCGCGGCGCAAGCAGCGCGAACCTCTTCGCGGACAACCGGCTCCTCGATCAGGGGTTCAGCCTGGCCGGGATCGAGGACCGGGAGACCGGCTGGCGCTTCCCTGAACGGAACGTGTTCCGGGGCGGGGAGATCCCCACGGCCCAGCATTGCTTCATCTTTGCCGGTGCGAGCGACAATCTGGTCGAGGACGTCGACTTCGGCTCCTGCGCCGCCAACCCGGTCGAGCTCGACACGGTCGACGGTCACGCCGCCACGGGCAACGTCTGGTAGCGCGGCGGTCCCGCGTCCATCGCAGCGGCTTCCGCGCCGGAGCGGGAGGCTGGCTGCTCAAGGTGGTTCGAACGGGGCGTGTGTGCTCTGACCGGAACGAGCGCACCGATGACTCTCTCCTTCATCTGCAAGCCCTTCCGTGCCTTGACGCTGCTCGAGCTGCACGACGTTCTCTGGCTGCGCGAGCTGGTCTTCGTCGTCGGCCAGAAAATCACGGTCGAGAGCGAGATCGACGGTGAGGATCCCGCGCACGATCACGTCCTCGGGCGCGACGAGCTGGGCGCGCTGATCGCGACGGCGCGGCTGCGCTTCGACCACGAGGTTGTCAAGGTCGGACGCATCGCCGTCCATCCCGAGCGGCAGCGCCGCGGCGTCGGTGGGAGCCTGATGCAGGCCATCGACGGGTTCCTGGGGCATCGCGCCGCGGAGATGCACGCCCAGGCTCATCTCGAGTCGTGGTACGGCGCGCTGGGCTGGCGGCGTGTCGGCGACCCTTTCCTCGAGGCCGGCATCGACCACCTGCGCATGGTGCGCCGGGACCGCCCCGGCTGAGGGCGGGGAGCGCGGCCCGTTCCTGGAGGCCGGCCACACCACCGCGCCGCGGCGCCGGCCCCCGGTGGACACCGCGTCACGAGAGCTGGTTTGCCAGTGGGGGAGGGGAGCTGTCATGCTGCAAACCATGCGTGCGCAGGGCCGGGGCAGCGGGGCGGGTGTCGCTTTGATTCTGGCGACGACGGTGTGGGCTTGCAGCAGTGTGCCGCCCGAGACCGTCGGGTCGGTCGAGGAAGGGCCGGCGGCGCCATGGCGACGGACCGAGGAACGCGCGCCCTGCGCGAGTTTCGAACCGCTCCGCCAGCCTCTCTTCGGGGACCTGCACATCCATACCCGTTTCTCGGCCGACGCTTCGATTTTTGGCACCAAAGTCGGGCCGCGCGATGCCTATGCCTTTGCGAGGGGCGCGAGCATCGGCCTCGTCGACGACGCCGAGCAACTGACCCGTACGGCCCGCATCGATCGGGTGCTCGACTTTGCCGCCGTCACCGACCATGCCGAATTTTTTGGCGAGGTCAGCCTGTGCCTGACGCCGGGCTCGCCCCTCTTCGACACCGAGATGTGCCAGAACCTGCGCCAACCGGACGAGCCTGACAACCGCTTCCTCACCGTTGTGCAGTGGCTCTTTCCCCTCGGCGTCCCCGATCCGCCCCGCGACCACGAGTTCTGCGCCACTCCCGGCGTCGACTGCGCGGCCGAGTCGGCGTCGGTGTGGCAGGAGATGCAGGCCGCAGCCGAGGAGGCCTACGACCGCAGTGAGGGTTGCGAGTTCACGAGCTTCATCGGCTACGAGCACACGTCCAGCCCGCTCGGGCGCCACCGCCATCGCAACGTCATCTTTCGCAACCACGTCGTGCCGGCGATCGCGGCGAGCCAGCTCGAGACCGCGACCGAGGGCTTCCCGCAAGGGCTCTGGAACGCGATCGAACGCGATTGTCTCGGTGCGGGGCAGGGCTGCGATGCGGTGATCATCCCGCACAATTCCAATTTGAGCGAGGGCCAGCAGTTCGAGGATCCGCTCGACGCGGCCGATGCCCAGCGGCGGCAGGACCGGGAGCCGCTGGTGGAGCTCCACCAGATCAAGGGCAATTCGGAATGCCGCTACGACCGGCTGGCCGGCGCAGGCGTCGGCACCGAGGATGAACTCTGCGCTTACGAGCAGATGGCGGTCGCCCACGAAGGTCCCGACAATCTGCCTGTGCCCGACCTTGCCGTGTGGCCGCGGCGCAATCTGGTCCGCAATGTCCTCAAGGACGGGCTCGCGCTCGAAGACACGCTGGGCGTGAATCCCTTTCGCATGGGCTTTGTCGGGGCGACCGACACCCACAACGCGACTGCGGGCGACACGGCGGAGGCGGGCTGGGATGGAGCCCAGGGAAACTCCGACGCGAGTCCTGGCGGTCGAATTCAGCGCGAGCTGCGCACCAACCCCGGCGGTCTCACGGTGGTCTGGGCGGAGGAGAACTCGCGCGACGCGATCTTCGCCGCGCTGGCCCGGCGGGAGACTTACGCCACCAGCGGCACGCGGCCGATCGTTCGACTCTTCGCCGGCCGACTCGACGACGTGAGCTGCGACGCCGCCGATCTGGTGGCCCGGGCTTACGCTGCGGGAACGCCGATGGGTGGCGAGATCGGACCGGTGCGGGGTGCGGCGAGCCCGCGCTTTGCCGTGCTGGCGGCGGCCGATGCGGGCACGGCGGAGGCTCCGGGCACGGCTCTGCAGCGCGTCCAGTTGGTCAAGGGCTGGGTCGACGAGTCGGGCGCGGTCCACGAGCGGGTCTTTGACGTGGCCGGCTCGGCCACCGACGGGCTCGGGCTCGAACGCGACACCTGTACGCCGGCCCCGGGCGCGCGTGAACTCTGTGCGCTCTGGGAGGACCCGGAGTTCGATCCCGGGCAGCGCGCTTTCTACTACGCGCGAGTGCTCGAGAATCCGAGCTGCCGCTGGAGCACGCTGACGTGCAAGGCGCAGGGGGTCGATCCCTTCGCGGCGGAATGCGCCGAGCAGGCGGCCGCGCAGGGCGCGGCGTTGGCCGATTGTTGTCTGACGCAGGACGACGACCTCTCGCTCGCACCGGTCATCCAGGAACGCGCCTGGACGTCGCCGGTCTGGTACCGCCCCGACTCGATCGCCGAGGCGGCAGGCGCGATTCTCTGGCGCGGGCGAAGCGGTCAGCTCGATCTCCGGATCGTGATCGCGCGTCTCCCCGATGTCGTGGCCCAAGGCACGGTGCCGCTCACCCTCATCGTCGAGGGTGCCGGCGAGTTGATGCGTTTGAGCTGGCCCGCGGGCGACGCTCCGCTCGAACGTGACGCCGAGGGGCGCAGCGTGCTGCACGTGACGGCCGACGGCATCGATCGCGAGACGTTGGGCGAGGGTGATGCGACCCTGCGCCTCCGTCTCGAATCTGGCCTCTACCGCGCCGAACACCGCCGGCGCTGGCACGCCCGGGAGGGTGAGCTGGTGCTGGATCCGGGATGAGCATCATGCCCCGGGATGCAGGCGCGCCCGAGCGCTGGGCCGCGTTGCGCGCTGCCGCGCTCACGCCGGCCGTGCACATGTTGATCGCCGGCGGATGCCTCATGGCTCTGGTGCGGATGCTGCCCGCGACGCCGCCTGCCCCGGCAGATCCCGAGCGTCTCCTCCGGCTTGCTGCGACGGGGATCGCCGCCGACGACCCGGCGGTCGAGGCCCGGCTCCTGAAACTGGCGCGTCATCTCGATCTCGGGCGTGGCGCAGCGGATACCGACAGTGACCGGATCGAGGCGGCACGCACGGCGGGTCTCGTGGAGAGCGACGTGGTGATCCGACGCTACATGACCGAGCTCGTGCAGCTCGCGCTGGAACGTCCCGGCGTGGCGGACCGTCCGACTGAGGCCGAGCTGCGCGATTTCCACGAGCGGAATGTCGGGCACTTCACGGCAGCTGGCCGCGTGCGGGCGACACAGGTGTATCTGCGCGCATCGAGGTCGCCGAGGGAGGACACGGCGAGGGCGTTGGCGCTGCTCGATCGGCTCCGGGTCGGGGGCGTGTCACCGGCCGAGGCCGCATCGTATGGCGATCCTTTCGTGCGCGGCCCGCGCATTGACGGTACTCAGGAGTCGATCACTCGAGCCTTCGGCCCCGGTTTCGCGCAGGCCGTCGAGGCCCTGCTCCCCGGCAAGTGGCAGGGGCCACTGGCCTCGGCGCACGGGCTGCATCTGGTCTGGGTGGAAGAGCGACTTCCCCCGCGGCTGGCACCGCTCGACACGGTGCGCGGTCAGGTGGTGCACGGCCTGCTGCGCGAGCGGGGACTGGCGCGGGCCGGGCAGCGCCTCGCGGCGCTCGACCGCGCTACTCGAGACCCATCATTCGCGCGAAGCCGAAGCGGTGGCCCGCGGTAAATCCACCATCGACGGCCAGCG
>SXGT01468284.1_pt1 | contig 11780 bp, 10 predicted proteins | sample 3176221 | NCBI WGS metagenome assembly SXGT01 (sample SAMN11356862, study PRJNA531348) | freshwater metagenome | isolation source: freshwater sample F1-120 | place: China: Fuxian Lake, Yuxi | collected 2017-12-25
AACTATTTTCTGCACATGTCCGATGTGACTTTCGACATGAGCAAAAACAGCATGGAAGTCCATCAGCGCAGCGCAGAGCCATGGCGGGTCACACTCATCGACACCGGTGAAGACACCATGACGGGTGGCCGTCTCCGCCGTGTCGCCTTTTATGTAAAAGACGAGGAGGCATTCTGCTTTACCTATGGCGACGGTGTGGGCGATGTCAACATCGCTGACCTGATTGCTTTTCATCGCTCGCAGAAAGTCAAGGCCACCCTGACCGCCACCTTGCCGCCCGGCCGCTTTGGCGCGCTGGACTTTGACGGCCACAAGGTTCGCAGCTTCAAGGAAAAACCCAAGGGCGATGGCAGCATGATCAACGGCGGATTTTTCGTGTTGTCACCAGAGGTGCTGAAGTACATCAACGACGACAGCACCATCTGGGAGCGGACCCCGCTCGAAACCCTGGCAGAGGAGGGGCAACTGGCAGCCTTCCAGCACGGCGGCTTCTGGCAGCCGATGGATACGCTGCGCGACAAAAATTACCTCGAAGAACTCTGGTCCAGCGGCAAGGCACCATGGAAGGTGTGGGCGTGAATCCGGCGTTCTGGAAAGGCAAGCGCGTCTTCATGACGGGCCACACCGGCTTCAAGGGAAGCTGGTTGTCCTTGTGGCTGCAGCACCTGGGTGCCGAAGTCACCGGCTATTCGCTGGCTCCTCCGACATCGCCTAGCCTGTTTGATGCGGCCCATGTGGCTGATGGCATGGTGTCCCTGTTAGGCGATATCAGGGAACTGTCGGCACTGAAGAGCGCCATGCAGAAGGCCCGGCCCGAAATCGTCATCCACATGGCGGCGCAGTCTCTGGTTCGGCTCTCGTACGACCAGCCTGTCGAAACCTATGCCACCAACGTCATGGGTACAGTGCACCTGCTCGAATCGGTGCGCCACACCCCCGGCATTCGTGCCGTCGTCAACATTACGACGGACAAATGCTACGAGAACAAGGAGTGGGAGTGGGGTTATCGCGAAGACGAGCCCATGGGCGGTTACGACCCCTACAGCAACAGCAAAGGCTGTGCAGAACTGGTGACCTCTGCCTACCGATCGTCCTATTTCAATGCCGATGCCTACTCAACCCATGGGGTCGCACTGGCGTCCGCGCGGGCCGGCAACGTGATAGGCGGGGGTGATTGGGCAAAAGACCGCCTGATTCCCGACATCCTTGTCGCCTTTGAAAAATCACAGCCGGTAGAAATTCGCAACCCCCATGCCACGCGGCCGTGGCAGCATGTGATGGAGCCGCTGCGTGGTTACCTCATGCTGGCTGAACGCCTTTACGTCGATGGCCCCGCCTTCGCCGGAGGCTGGAACTTCGGCCCACACACGGACGACGCCAAGCCGGTCGAGTGGATTGTGCGTGAAATGGCAAACCGGTGGTCGGCAGGAGCGCGCTGGGAAGTGAGCTCAGGCGTCCATCCGTACGAGGCCAATTACCTCAAGCTCGATATCTCCAAAGCAGCGCACCGTCTGAAGTGGCAACCCGCCATGCGGCTGCCTGATGCCCTGGGTCTGATCGTGGACTGGGCAAAGGCACGACGGGAGGGTGCCGATGTGCGCGCACTCACTTTGTCCCAGATCCAGGCCTACCAGGCGCTCTCCATCACCGACACATCCTCCTGAACACACGAGCCTATCAATCATGCAAAACGCAAAAACCCTCGCCTTGCGCGAGCAGATTTCCGCACTGGTGGACCAGTACGCCGCACTGGCACTGGCACCAGACCCCTTTCTGCCGGGCGCCACGCTGGTGCCGCCCTCGGGCAAGCTGCTCGATGCTGCCGAGTTGAAAAACATGGTCGAAGCCTCGCTCGATGGCTGGCTGACTACGGGTCGCTTCAATGTCGAGTTCGAGAAGAAGCTCGCTGCCTTCATCGGCGTCAAGCATCTCATCACCGTCAACTCGGGCTCATCGGCCAACCTGGTGGCGTTCAGCACCCTTACGTCGCCCAAGCTGGGTGACCGCGCCATACGGCAAGGTGACGAGGTCATAGGCGTTGCTGCGGGTTTTCCCACCACCGTCAACCCCATCATCCAGTTCGGTGCTGTTCCGGTGTTCGTGGACGTGGACCGGCTCACACACAACATCGACGCCAGCAAGATCGAAGCGGCCATCACGTCAAAAACCAAGGCCATCATGCTGGCCCATTCGCTGGGCAACCCGTTCAATCTGGATGTGGTCACGGCGATCTGCAAGAAGTACAACCTGTGGCTGGTCGAGGACTGCTGCGACGCACTCGGCAGCACCTACCGCGGACATATGGTTGGTACCTTCGGCGACATCGCCACCCTGAGCTTTTACCCCGCGCACCACATCACCATGGGTGAAGGTGGCGCGGTGTTCACCAACAACGACGAGCTCAAGACGATTGCCGAGAGTTTCCGCGACTGGGGCCGCGACTGCTACTGCCCGCCCGGCAAGGACAACACCTGCGGCAAGCGCTTCTGCTGGAAGCTGGGCGACCTGCCGGAAGGCTACGACCACAAGTACACCTACAGCCACCTTGGTTACAACCTGAAGATCACCGACATGCAGGCCGCCTGCGGTCTGGCGCAGCTGGACAAGGCGGCGCGCTTCATCCAGGCGCGCAAGGACAACTTCGCTTTCCTCAAGACACGTCTGAAGGACTGCGAGGAATTCGTTCACCTGCCGCAGCCAACCGAGCACTCCGATCCGTCGTGGTTCGGCTTCCCGATCACGCTCAAGGAAAACAGCCCCGTCACGCGGCTCGACCTGCTGACTTACCTCGACCAGAACAAGGTCGGTACGCGCCTGCTGTTTGCCGGCAACCTCACCCGTCAGCCCTACATGGTGAACGCCAAATACCGCATCAGCGGTGAGCTCACCAACACCGACAACGTGATGAACAACACCTTCTGGATCGGTGTGCAGCCCTCACTCACGCCGGCCATGCTCGAGTACGCCGCGCAGAAGATCGAGACCTACCTCGGGGTCAATTTCTGACCTTCGTTCACTCAACCGCCCCGGACCCGCCACCCCATAGAACCCATGCGCCCGCCGCTTCCCGCCCAAGACCTCGACCTGGTGCTGTCGCACGCACCAGCGTTCTGGTCGCGCTTTCGTGGCGCCCGGGTGCTGCTGACGGGTGGCACCGGCTTCATCGGCCTGTGGCTGCTGGAGGTGCTCCAGCACGCCAACCGGAAGCTCGATGCCGACCTGAAGATCGTGGTGCTGACGCGTGACCCTGAAAGGGCCCGCCGGCAGGTGCCACACCTGTTCGACCGCAGCGACACGCAGCTGGTCCCCAGCAACATCTGCGAACCGCTGGCGCCCGTTGGCCCCCTGGACCTCTGCATCCATGCAGCCACCGATGTGGGCGACTCACTTACGGCGGCCAATCAGCTGAAGGTGTTCGACTCCATCGTGCAGGGAACGCGGCATGTGCTTGACTTGGCACGGGATGCCGGAGCCTCGCGCTTTCTGCTGACTTCCAGCGGCGCGGTGTACGGCGCGCAGCCCGTCGACTTGGAGCGCATCCCCGAAAACCACCGCGGAGCAGCCGACCCACTCCAGCCCCGGGCAGCTTACGGCAACGGCAAACGTGCCGCCGAGTGGCTGGCCAGCGCCTACGCCGCACAGGGCGGGCCCGAGTGCTGCATGGCGCGCATCTTTGCCATCGTGGGGCCTGGGCTGCCTTTCGACGGTCCGCTGGCCGCAGGCAACTTTGTCCGTGATGTGCTGGCCGACCGGCCCATCGACATCGAAGGCGATGGCAGGCCGCTGCGTTCCTACCTCTACACGGCCGACCTGTGCATCTGGCTGCTGCGCATCGCCGCGTCGGGCCAGTCCGGCCAGGCCTACAACGTCGGATCGGAACGGGCGGTATCCATCGCCGAGTTGGCCGCCCAGGTGGCCCACGCGGCTGGTAACGCAACACCTATCCGCATCCACAAGCCTGCCAGCGAACCGACAGCGCCCCCACGCTATGTGCCGGATACGCAGCGCGCGCGCGAAGAACTCGATCTTGCGGAATACACGCCCCTCTCCGAGGCATTGCTCAAAACCATCCACTGGAGTCGTTCTGCGGCGGCACTATGAACAAGTTCAATTGCAACCATATCCGCCGTGTCGTGCTCGACATGGCCTTCGCCGGTGCAACCGTGCACATCGGTTGTGCTTTCTCCATCGTCGAGCTGCTGGCGGTGCTCTACCGCGACCACCTGCGGTTCGATGCAGCCAACCCGGACTCACCCGCGCGGGACTACATGGTGCTGAGCAAAGGGCACGGCGTGATGGCGCTATACGCCTGCCTCGAAGAGCTGGGCTGGCTCACCCGCGACGACCTCACCCGCTATTTCAAGGACGGCACCCGGCTCAAGGGTCTAGCCGACGCGCACATCCCGGGCGTCGAGGCCACCGCCGGCTCACTGGGTCATGGTCTGTCGGTTGGGACCGGTCTGGCACTGGCGGCCAAGCTGGCGCGGACTGACCAGAAATGCTACGCGCTGGTCGGCGATGGTGAGCTCAACGAGGGCGCCATCTGGGAGTCCGCCCTGTTTGCCACCCACTTCAAGCTGGACAACCTCATCGTCATCGTTGACAAGAACGGCTACCAGGCGATGGGTACGACCGACGAGGTCATTGTGCTAGGCAACATTGAAGACAAGTTCGCGGCCTTTGGCTTCGAGGCGGTCACCATCGACGGCCATGACGAAGCGGCTATCGACGCTGCCTACACGCGGATGAAGCAGTCGCACAACGGCAAGCCCAAAGCCATTGTAGCCAACAGCGTCAAGTGCAAGGGCGTGTCGTTCATGGAACACAAAAACTTCTGGCACTATACACGGCTCAATGCCGACACCCATGCCGCAGCCGTGGCCGAGCTGGGAGACACCGCATGAGAAACGCATTTTCAGACGCACTGGTCGCAGCGGCCGTGGCCGACCCCAAAGTCCTGCTGCTCACGGGTGACCACGGTTACGCCCTGTTCGATCCGTTCCGTAATGCCAGACCCGAGCAGTACATCAACTGCGGCATTGCCGAGCAGAACATGGTCGGCGTGGCAGCCGGACTTGCCAAGGCCGGGTTCAAGCCGATTGTTTACGGGCTGGCGGCCTTTGTGCCGGTGCGCGTGCTCGAGCAGATCAAGATCGACGTGTGCTACGAGAAGCTACCAGTCATCCTGATTGGCGACGGCGCCGGCCTGGTGTACAGCCACCTGGGAACCAGCCACCAGAGCACTGAAGACATCGCCTGCACGCGGGCCATTCCGGACGTCACCGTCCTCTCTCCCGCCGACCGCTTCGAGATGACCGCCACCATGCAGCTGGCCCTGGCGCTCAAGTCCCCCGTGTATCTGCGCATGGGCAAAAGCGACCGCGGCGATGTGCACACCCAGCCCCTCGGCCTGCAGGCCGGCGAGATGGTGCAGGTCCGCTGGGGCAAGCAACGCCTGGCACTGCTGGCCACCGGCTCCATGGTCAAAACCGCGCTTGAACTCTGTGAGCGCGGCCTCGACGCCGAGGTCTGGAGCGTGCCGTGCATCAAGCCGCTTTCGCGGCAACAACTGGCCGAGGTGGTGGCGCGTGTGGATGGCCTGGTCACGCTGGAAGAGCACTCTGTCATGGGCGGGCTCGGCGCCTGCATTGCAGAAGAAGCCGCCGCCATACGACCGCTGCCCATCTGCCGGATTGGCGTGCAGGACCGCTTTTCAGCTTACTGCGGCACCTGGGATTACCTGCTCAAGGAACACCAGATCGATTTGCCGTCCGTGCAGAAGCGGGTCCAGGATTTCGTCAATCACCTGTCCGCCGGCTTGTCGGCCGCCACCGGCACCCCCTGAAGCGTCATGACCGGATCCCACGAACTCACCAGCCTGCTGCGGCGGCTTTGGGGGCGCCTGAGCAGGCGTCGCCAGCGCCAGTTCGCGGTGCTGCTCGGCCTGATGCTGGTGAGTGCGTTCTCGGAGGTGGTCACAGTCTTGAGGAAGTACTGCCTTTTCTTGCCGTGCTCTCAATCTCAAATCGTCGGTTTGCATAAGTCCGACATGGTCGTATGCTGCTGACGATTGGAGGGCGAGCTGCACAATTCATCCTGTTGCTGGTGACTATGCGCCTAGCGACAACCTATTTGTCACCAGTTGAAATGGGGCGTTTGTCACTTATCACAGCGGTAACTGCGTTCGTCACCCTGCTTTTGGTGAATCCAGTGGGTATGTTCATTAACCGGCGTTTTCACGCTTGGGAAACTCTGGGGCGAACGCGTTTCTATTTCAAACTTCATTGGCTCTATCTGGCGGCCATCAGTGTGTTGATCGCTGGCGCGCTGGTAGTTCTGAACAATGCCCATGAGTTTGATTTTCAGCTTAGTACAAGTTGGTTGCTGGTTTTGGTCTGCGGTTCCGTGTTGTTCAATACAATCAATCAGACCGTTATTCCCTCCTTGAACCTGCTTGAGTTGCGCGGTTTGTTCGTGTTTCTATCCTTGGCGACCATCGCCGCAGGCCTAGGTATCGCCCTGATGCTGGTGCAGGGCTTTGGCGCTACGGCCGAATTCTGGCTGCTCGGTTTGCTGCTTGGCCAGATCATCTTTGCAGTAATCGGCACGCAAACCTTCTTTGGAAAATTGGAGCCCCAAGTACAAGCCGACTTGCCAGGCAAATCGCATTTGCGGGTGTTATTCGATTTCGCCTGGCCGGTTGCCATCTCAGTCGGATTCAATTGGCTGCAGACGCAGGGTTACCGCTTTTTTGTCGCCGACTCGCTAGGATTGGAGGCGCTGGGACTGTTTGTCGCCGGTTACGGTATCAGCGCTGGTCTGATGGCGGCATTTGAGTCCGTGCTGACGACATATTTCCAGCCGCGTTTCTACAAGGTTGTTTCCAACAATCAGCAGGACGAGCAGGTGCGGGCCTGGAAAAAATACGCCAGCGCCATTTTGCCGTCCCTAGTGCTTGTGATCTTCATATTAATCGGTTTGGCGCCCGAGTTGACACGCTTCATCGTTGGGTCCGATTATCAGTCGGCTTCCCAGTATGTTGCCTGGGGGGTATTGGCAGAGGGGGCACGAGTGGCGGCCGGTGTGTACAGCATGTCAGCCCATGCGCGCATGAAGACCAAGCTGCTGCTGTTGCCGAACCTTATTGGTGCGGTGGTCTGTATTGGTCTGATCTGGGCGTTTACGCAACGTTTCGGCGTGCACGGCGTCGGTTTCGCCCGCGCGCTGGCTGGCGTGGCTATGGTTGTCGCTATGCACTACCTGATGGTCAAGGTGCTTGAAATGAAGCTGCCTTATTGCATGCTGCTGAAGAGCATTGTTATGGGCTTGGTACTGTTGCTGATCGCAACGGCAGGCCGCTGGCTGCTTGGCGGCACACAAAGCCTCTGGGCAGCGGGCGGCCTGATTATTGTTACCGGCATGGCATACCTGACCATGTTTTATTGGCTGATCTTTTCATTCCTACCGCGGCACGATAGCGTACGATGAAGTTTTTGTTGATATGCATGCAATACGACTACGGTGACCCATCGCGCGGGTATTCGTATGAGTATTTCAATTTTTTTCTTAGCCTGCAGGCGTTAGGTTACGACGTTACGCTCTTCGACTACATGGGCGAGCTCAAAACGCTGGGCAAGGAAGGAATGAATCAAAAACTGTTGCGCACTACGGTCGAAATGCGTCCCGATGTGGCGATGTTCTCGCTTTACACCGACCAGTTCGAACCTGAAACAGTTGAGCAATTGCGTCAACATACCCGCACGCTGTGCTTCTTCCATGACGACACATGGCGAGTCGAGTTCTCGCGTTTCTGGGCGCCTCACTTTGATTTCTTTACCACGCCAGATATCTACGGCGTGAAGAAGTACGCAGCTATCGGTATGCCGAATGCCATCGATTTTCCGTTTGGCTGTAACGAAGCACTGTATCTCAAGATGGACGTCGAGAAAAAATTCGACGTCTCCTTTGTGGGTGCCTGGCACCCCTATCGCGAGTGGCTGATCAATCGCCTACGTCGGGCAGGCATTACGGTTCACGCCGTTGGTTATCGCTGGCCATGCGGGATTGTCGAGCATCAAGAGATGGTCACCATCTTCAATCAAAGCCGCGTCAATCTAAACATGTCGAATTCGGCTTCTTGGGATGCGCGGTATCTGATCTCGTCGCCGCGCGCTCTGCTCAATCGCATCCGTTCGCCAAAATCTGTAGAGCAGCTAAAGGCGCGGCATTTCGAGATCAATGGTTGCGGCGCATTCCAGCTCTCGTACTACGTCGAGGGGTTGGAGCGGCACTATGCGATTGGAGATGAAGTCGGGGTGTATCTGGATCCGGATGACTTGCTGCGCAAGGTCCAGTATTACCTAGATAACGAGGCGGAGCGTGAAGCGGTAGCGGCCGCAGGTTATCAGCGCACAATGGTGGCGCATACCTTCAAGCGCCGCTTCGAGCACGTTTTTGCACGCATGGGGCTGACAAATGTCTGAGGTCGTGCAGCCGCTGGTCTGCATTTGCGTACCGACTTACAACTCAGCCTTGACCATCCGTGAAACGCTGTTGTCGATTACAGCGCAAAGCTACGCGAACCTCAAAATCAAAGTCGTCGATAACGCGTCGACGGACGATACGGTCGCAGTCGTCGGCGCCATTGGCGACAGCCGTATCGAGATGCACCAAAATCCGGACAATGTTGGCGCCGAAGGCAATTTCAATCGCTGCATTGCATTGGCTGAGGGCAAGTATGCCGCAATTTTTCATGCCGATGATGTGTATGAGTGCTATATGGTGGAAAAACAGGTGGAATTTCTCGAAGCAAATCCAACAGCGGGCGGGGTTTTTACAGAGGCCACCTTGGTTGATGAGCGAGGCCACCCCGCCGGTGTTATTCAACAGCCCGCAGATGTTGCCGCCAGCGGTCCGCTGTTTGATTTCAGGCGCCTGTACAAGGCGATTCTGCAGCACTCGAATTTTCTGATCTGTCCGAGCTTCATGGCGCGGACTGATGTATTTCAGAATGACATAAAGGCATGGCGCGGTGAGATGTTCGGTTCAAGCGCTGATCTTGACGTATGGCTACGTATTTTGCAGCATCACGCCTGCGGCATTCTGCCGGAGCCCCTGATGCGTTATCGCATCAGTACGGCCCAGGGTTCCTCAGCTGCACGACACAGTGTCAATCGCGCAGACTTTTTCCGAGTGATTGATCACTACCAGGCGCAAGCCTGGGTAGCGCAGCAACTTGAGCCGGCTGACCACCTCAATTACGCAAGGCTGGAGCGGCGCGATCGTGTCATGCGCGCCGTCAACAGCCTTCTGAAGGACGAACTCGCCCAGGCCCGTAAATTGTGTAGCGACGTACTGTCTCGTGACGCCTTTTGCGCAGCTGTGCAGAGCAAGCGAGGCATGATGGTTTTGATTCTTGGCGTTTTTGTTCGTGCATCGATTGCACTACGTTTTGCCAGCCCGGCTAAGCGCGCTCTGATCTTTTTAAAGCGCAAGGCAAACAGGTAGTGGGTGCCCTGCCTGACAATATGAAACGCATTTTCATTGATCCCCCTTCACCCGCGTATTACGAGAATCGCCTGTTCGACATCACGAACCCGCATCTCAATCGCGATGACACACTGATGCCGTTTGTGCGTTTGCGTGAAGCCTTGAAAGCCGAAGGCGCAAGCCTGAATACGGCCGATCTTCTACTGCAGCAACAAAGTAATCGGGAGACGTGTGATTACTATTCGCTCGGCGTACTCGAAAACTACAAGGCGCTGATCGGGCGCCCGGACGTTCGCTTGCGGGCTTTTGTCATTTTTGAGCCGCCAGTGGTGGAGCCACGTCTGTATCAGGCATTGCCTGAGCTAACGGCTGCTTTCGAACGCGTGTACATTCACAATACCGTCGGCGATGGATACTCACTGGGTAGTGTTGATGCCTCAAAGCTTAGACGGTTGTACTGGCCTCAGGCGCGTCACGGTGTCATCTCCGAATATTGGGAAAGGCAGGATCGCCAGCAACGAATTGTCGTGATCAACGGCAACCACGTACCACGTCCTGTGCCAAATGAGCTGTACAGCAAGCGCATCGAAGCCATGGCCGTACTGGCAAGGTTCGGAGTTGTCGATCTCTATGGTCGGGGGTGGCACAAATGGTGGTCGCGCGCATCAATGTGGTGGCCCTACTGGAAAAATCGCCGCACCTTGATGTCAATCTATCAAGGCGCGTGCGATTCCAAGTATGAGGTTCTGAGTCGCTACACTTTCAGTCTATGTTTCGAAAACATGGCCATGCAGGGTTATGTGACCGAAAAAATTTTCGATTGCCTGTATGCGGGTACCGTGCCGTTATATCTGGGCGCGACGGATATTTCCGGGTTGATCCCGCCCGAGGCTTATGTAGATTGCCGCCAGTTTGGTTCTTGGCAAGAGCTGCATGCGGCTGTCAATGCTTTGTCCCCCTCGCAAATTAAGCAGACCCGCAATGCTGGTCGGGCCTTTATCGAGAGCCCGGCGTATGGCAAATACTATGCAGGCTTGTCGCCAGTTTTCGGTATTGAGCCCGCAAAGTAATCCAGAACGAACATCATGAAATTTCCGCCATTGAGCAAAGCAAAAATATTGCTGTGTCTGATCTGGCTGGCCCTGTTCGGGGCAGGGCTGGTCGGGTACGCAGGCTCAAAAATTTTGTACATCGGCTTCTCGCTGGTTTTTCTTGCCCTGCTGCTTAGCGGCTTGTACGGACAGCTAGGCTATGGTTATCTGTTCTTAACAATTTTTCTGTGGCTGGGCTTCTGGTTCAAGTTAACCGCAAATTTTCTGATCTTCGGCTTCTTCCCCTTTGGCGAGCCCGTTGGCTTATTTGACAGCAGCCCGGCTGCCTGGGATACCGTTTTGTGGGTTGCCGTGGTTGCTGCTTCGGGTGCAATGATCGGTCGCCTCATCTACAGCCTGTTCAAGCCCGTCAGCACCTGCATAGTCGATGAAGAGGCGGCTGCGCCGGTCTGGTATGCGGCTTGTCGAATACTGCTCTGGATTGCTGTCCTCGGTGCATGCCTGACCCTGGCCGCCATCAATAGTATTTATGGAATCCATCAGATTGGCCTAAGACCAAGTACCATTCTGCCCTGGCCGATGAATGCCCTGATTGCCTGGGTTGTCAGCATGGGTAGTGCCATGGCGATCACGACCCTGTTGAATTGGGAATTTCAGTCCGGCAAAAATCCTATTTTCCCGATGTACATGGTGCTGATCGAGGGGGTTTCTTCAACGGTTTCTTTATTAAGTCGCGGCACCTATTTGTTCCACACTATCTCTCAGATAGTTGTCGTTTTTGGCATAAAAAAATTGCGGGATTACCCACTCACTCGGCGGGTAGTTTTGTTATTTCTTGTCGCTTTTTCTATGCTGTTCGTAGCATCGTTGCTATCGGTGTCGAAACTGAGGGATCATTACTACACAACCGTCCCATCAACCGTCCCATCTTGGCGTCCTGCCTTATTTCACCAATTGGTTGTGAATCGCTGGATCGGTTTGGAAGGCGTCATGGCCGTTTCAGCCTATCCGCACAAGAGTCCGCAACTGCTGTTGGAAATGGCGAGTGAACATCGCAACGTTAGCGAGCCGACACGCTATCAGGCTATCAGCGATTCCCTGGGTAATCCCCCCATTTTCAGAGGGGTTCAGAAGTAGAGTCATGCGGCCATGGCCAGCCGCTGTTTCGGGGTGATACCGCCCAAGGCCATGTGGGGGCGGTGGTGATTATAGTCATACATCCAGCCGGTGGCGAACTGG
>SXGT01419783.1_pt1 | contig 11779 bp, 10 predicted proteins | sample 3176221 | NCBI WGS metagenome assembly SXGT01 (sample SAMN11356862, study PRJNA531348) | freshwater metagenome | isolation source: freshwater sample F1-120 | place: China: Fuxian Lake, Yuxi | collected 2017-12-25
CCAGCGAGATCTGGCGGCTCCCGAGAGCCTGGCCCGGAGGCGCACGCGCAGCGTGCGACCGGAGGGGCCGCGTGGCGTTGTTGCCTCCACCCTCGCTCCACCCTCGCTCCACCCTCGCTCCACCCTCGCTCCGCTCGGAGGCGAGCCGTCGTGGGGGAGGGTCCGCCTCCCCCACCAGCAGAAACGAGCAGCAGACTTGAGATGGTCCTCCGCTGCCCATTCGGAATGTCTCACGTGTGGGCGCGCGAGGTATATCATTCGGACGTTTCTGTCGCGCAGTGGTAAGTTTCCCGCGCCTGGCCTCCTCCAGTTCCAGGGCTGGGCCATGCGCTGGAGCAGAGACCGGCAAGAAGGCAAGTAGGACTCTCTGCCAAAGCACAACCCAACACCCCCGCCAGGTCCAGGAATGACAGCCATGAATCGAAGTCGAATCGTGTCCACTGCCCCCATTGACAGAATCGCCAGGGACATTCTCGAACAGATAGCCCCCGTGGAAATCTCTCCAGCCCCTGATGAAAAAACAATGCTGGGCATGCTTGAAAATACCATAGCCCTGGTGGCGAGAGGCGTTGAAGGTGGAGTGACTGGGCAAATGATAAGAGCCTGCCCCACGCTTCGAGTCATCGGACGCCCGGGAGCGGGATACGACAACGTGGATGTCGCCACAGCCACGGAACATCAAATTCCGGTCGTCTACGCTCCAGTGGCCGGCTTTGCCGTGGCCGAGGGTGCCCTTGCCCTCTTGCTCACACTCGTAAAGAAGATTCCGCTCTGTGATTCAATTGTCAAATCAGGCCAGTGGAAGAAACGCTACGAGCTGACTACGGGTGACATGGCCGAGAAGACGCTAGGCATCATTGGTTGCGGTAGAATCGGAGCACGATTGGCTCAGCTTGCGCAGCCGTTTGGGTTGAAAATATTGGGATATGATCCGTGTGTCTCGGAGTCGCTTTTCAAGGACTTCGTGATGGAAATGGTAAGCTTGCGGAAGCTTCTCCAGGAGTCAGACTACATTTCCATCCACGTCCCGCTCACCAGGGACACCCAGGGCCTGATTGACAAGGAATCCATTGCTCTCATGAAAAGAGGTGCAATCTTGATCAACACCGCTCGCGGTGGGGTAGTCAAGAATTTGGATGTCCTTGCAGATGCCCTGGAAAGTGGTCAACTTGGCGCTGTCGGCCTCGACGTGTTTCCTGTGGAGCCACCCGACTCAACTCACCGATTGTTCAAGGATCCACGGCTTGTCTGCGCCCCTCACCTCCTCGGCGTGAGCGATCTGGCAATGGATCGAATCTACAGATCCATGTCTCAGGACATGGTTGCTGTGCTCGGAGGAAAGCAACCGAAATATTGTGTCAATCCCCAGGTTCTTAAACAGTAACGTTCCAATATCCTTCACTCCAAGAGAGACAATGAAAACATTCAAAGTGGCTTTGGCGGGTCTTGATGGACAGGTTATCCCTGATTGGGTTCCCAAGCGGCTTGCAGAAGAAAAAATTGCGTTCGTGGCCAAGGAATGTCACACCCGTGAGGAACTGGCTGAATTCGCCGCAGATGCAGACGTCGTCTGGCTGTTTGGGGGCAGCAAAATCCTGCATGGAAACTTGGATGTCTTGCCGCGATGCGGCGCCATCATCCGGACCGGTAGCGGCACCGACAATGTACCTGTCAAGGATGCGACCCGATTGCACATGGTGGTTGCAAATACCCCCGAATCTCTCAATGACGCCGTTGCCGAGCATGCTATCGGACTCATGCTCGCGGTCATCCGCCAGATCGCGCTACAGGATCGAAAAGTTCGGAGCGGCCTCTGGGACCGCTACGAGGGTTTTCCCCGTTGGCATCTGCACGGACAAACTCTCGGACTGGTCGGTTTCGGTCGAATCGCCCGCTCTGTAGCCAAGAGGATGCGCGGCTTTGAAATGAACATGATAGCTTTCGATCCCTACGTCAGTGCGGCCGTTTTTGCCGAGTATTCGGTGAAACAGGTGAAGCTTGAAGATCTACTTGCTTCCTCCGACTTCGTGTCGCTTCATTGCCCCTTGACAGAGGCAACTCGTCACTTGATCCGCGAGCCGCAGCTGAAGTTGATGAAGCCTACGTCCGTTCTAGTAAACACGTCTCGTGGTCCTGTGGTTGACGAGGCAGCTCTGATTTCAGCGCTGACTCAGGGTTGGATCTCCGCTGCCGGACTTGACGTCCTGGACCCGGAGCCGCCCGCCCCGAATAATCCTCTACTCAAGATGGAGAATGTGGTGATAACACCTCATCTCTCAGGTTTTTCGGACTTGTTTCTGCCAGAAAACTGGCGTTTATCAGTGGAATCAGTGCTTGATTTGTTTCACGGGAAGTGGCCCCGGTCCTACGTCAACCCGGAGGTGACCCCACGATGGAGTTTGAAAGCCCGTTAGCCCGCCCAACGAACCCCCACGCGCATCGCCAGGGCTCGTGCAACCCTCGCGGGGAGCAAGCCCTCGGCGTCGCGGGTTGTTGAGCAGAGTCTGAAGCCAAAGGGTCGTCGTCTGCTGTTGTCCTTCAAGTACAATGCGAGGCATGAGCGTCTTGAAGACCGTGTGCGCGCTCGATTGTCCGGATGCCTGCTCCGTGCTGGTGACGGTGGAAGGCGAGAGGGCTGTCCAGTTTCGTGGAGACCCCGCTCACCCAATTACACGTGGATTTCTCTGCGGGAAGGTGCAGCACTACGAAGATGTCGTCCACTCGAGCGATCGCATCCTTCACCCCTTGCGACGAATCGGCGAGAAGGGCTCGGGGCAGTTCGAACGCATCTCCTGGAACGAGGCGCTCCGAATCACGGCGGACAGGATCCGGGATGTGCGTGGCCTGCACGGAGGCGAGGCCCTGGCGCTGTACTACTACGCCGGCACGATGGGGAACGTTCACCGCTTCGCCCCCGAGGCGCTCTTCAACCGACTCGGGGCGACCCGACTTCGCCAAAACATCTGCTACTACGGAGCCGACGCCGGTTATGCGGCTGTGGTGGGAGGTGGGTATGGACTGGACCCGGAGGATGTTGTCCATTCAGATTTCATCTGCGTGTGGGGCTGCAACGTCGTCACAACACAGGTTCACCTGATTCCGTTCCTTGACGAGGCCCGCAAGAAGGGTGCACGCCTCGTGACCATCGACCCATACCGCAACCGCACGGTCGCTGCCTCCGATGACTGGGTGCAGGCGAAGCCTGGCACGGACACCGCGCTGGCGTTGGGGCTCATCCACATCCTTGCTCGAGACGACCGCGTGGATCGCGACTTCATCAAACGCCGGACCATTGGGTACGAGCAGTTCCTCCGTGGTCCCGTCTCCAGGTTTCCGCCCGAAAGGACGGCAGAAGTCACCGGTGTGCCCGTCGCGAAGCTCGAGGAGTTGGCCTCGCGGCTCGCTTCGGCAAGATCGCCCCTCTTCAAGGTCGGGATCGGCCTTGGACGACACTCGCATGGCGCCGCCAGCGTACGCGCCATTTGCTGCCTCGCCGGAGTGCTCGGTGCCTATGAGAAGCTCGGTGGCGGCATCCTCTATGATGCCGGCTGCGAGTTCAAACCGAACCTCGACGCCGTGAAGCGGCCCGACTGGCTCGAACGTCCAACACGGTGGATGAACATGACCCATCTGGGCACCGCTCTGACGGAGTGGCGTGACCCGCCGATCCGTTTCCTCTATGTTCACGGCTCAAATCCCGCCGCAACTGCGCCACTTCAAGCCCGCGTTCGTGAAGGACTCGCCCGTGACGATCTCTTCACGGTCGTCCACGAACGTTTCCTGACGGACACTGCGCTCAGGGCTGACATCGTCTTGCCGGCGGTGACGTTTGTTGAGTCGAGTGATCTTTACAAGAGCTACGGCCACCTCTATTTTCAGTACGCAAAGCAGGCGTTGAAGCCGCTGGGTGAGTCACGGACCAACCTCGAGGTCACCCAGGCTCTCGGCAAGTCCCTGGGCTTTACGGACTCATGGTTTGATTCCAGCGTTGAGGACCTGGTGCGGGAGATCTTCAAGACGGACCACCCCAACTTCCAGGGTATCGACGCTGAGCGTGTTCTGTCGGGAGAGACGATCCGTCTCAACATTCCCCGCGGCGTCAGCGGCTTTGCGGAGCACTTTCGCACGCCTTCGGGCAAGCTCGAATTTGTCTCGGAAAAGCTTGAGCGCGAGGGTTTACCCGCCATGGCCGACTACAGGGGTGATCCGTTCAACATACGGCCCGAGGCTTATCCTTTTCGACTCCTCACGCCACCGGCCCATTCCTTCCTGAACGGCTCGTTCGGCATGCTCGAGAGGGCGAGAAAGAAGGAGGGCGGGGAGCCGGTGGTGCTGGTTCACCCGGACGATGCGGGTGGCATCGCGTCCGGCGAAGAGGTTGAGCTCTCGAACGAGCATGGCTCGCTCCGCATCGTCGCCCGCGTCACAAGAGATACACAGCCAGGCGTCCTTGTCGCCGAGGGGACCTGGTGGCCTCTCCACGGCCGCAACGGTCGAGGGATCAACGTGCTCACGAGTGAGCGACTTACAGACCTGGGCGGTGGCTCCACGTTCCACGATAACCGGGTCGCGCTGCGCAGCGTGATGGCGCCGTGAACAAGGTACAGGCTGCCATTCTCGCCTCCCGGAGCTACCCGACGTTCAGACAGCGGCTCTCGGTCCATGACTGCCGCCTCTGCGGCCTCCACGCGGGCCGAACGAATCTCGTGGTTGACCGGGGCAACCCGGCGGCAAGACTGCTCCTGATCGGTGAGGGCCCAGGCGCGGATGAAGACCGCCTCGGTCAGGCGTTCGTGGGCCGCTCGGGCCGGCTGCTCGACCAGATGCTCCTTGAGACCGGAATCGATCCAGCAAGGGACGTTCTGATCGCCAACGTGGTCAAGTGTCGGCCTCCCGAGAATCGCAGACCAACGCGCGAAGAGGCGGGGGCGTGCTTGCCGTATCTTCATCGTCAGATAGCCTTGGTTCGCCCGAAGATTCTGGGCCTCCTCGGCGCCACGGCAGCAGAGCACGTGCTTTCGCACGACCCAGGACGAAAGATGAGCAAAATCGTCGGCAACTGTGTCGAGGTTGAGAGTTTGCCCGGAATGGTCGTCATGCCGCTTTTTCATCCAGCGTATGTCCTGCGGAACCCAAGAAAGCGAGGAGAGATGCTGGACCACCTCATGGGAATCATGGCCCGACTATGAGCGGCGGAAAACTGTCGCACTTGAAGTTGATCGAGGATCTGTCGCGGGAGATCCGGCGGCATCGCGAGCTCTACTACAACCGCGCGCCCGAAATCTCCGATCTCGAGTTCGACGCGCTGGAGGAGAAGCTGCGCTCGCTCGACCCGAATCATCCCGTCCTCGCTGAAGTGGGCGCCTCGGTTACGCCAGCGCGGAAATCGAGTGTCGATCTGAGCGTCGCCGGCCTGCCCACGAAGCGGCACAAGATCCCAATGGGATCCCTCGAGAAAATCACCGAGGACCGCCTCGACGACTGGGGCAAGAAGGCCGGGCCCCTTTTTCTTGTGCAGGAAAAGCTCGACGGCATCAGCCTCGAGATCGAGTATGAGCGCGGGCACATGATCGACGCGATCACGCGGGGCGATGGTTTCACCGGCGAAGTGGTGACGCACAACGCGGTTCACTTCCAACACGTCCGAAGCGACCTCGGCGAGGCCTTCACGGGCAGCGTTCGAGGCGAGGTGATTCTGCGGAAGAGCGTCTTTGATGCTCACTTCGCCGGCGAGGATTTCGCCAACCCGCGCAACACGGTCAGCGGCACCGTTCGAAAGAAGCACGGAGACCTTGGCCTCAGCCAACATCTCGAAATGTTCTTCTACGACGTGATCGCGGAGGGACAACAGTTCGCGACCGAAAGTGAGAAAATGGATTTCCTCGAGCACGGCCTCAAGCTGCGTCTGGCGATAACCTACAGGGCAGTCACATTGGACCGTGTGCGTGCCATTTACGTCGACTACCTCGGCGATGCGAACAGGCCAGGCGACCGTCTACGGCTCGACTACGAAATCGATGGGCTCGTTTTGCGAGCTGATTCGATGGCGCGACAGCAAGAGCTCGGAACGCTGAGAAATCGACCCCGCTTCGCCATGGCTTACAAGTTCCCGTCACTGGGTCGAGAGACTCTGCTTCGCGACGTTGAGTGGACCCTGGGGATTGGCGGACGCGTCACGCCGGTCGCACGAGTTGAGCCCGTACAGGTAGGCGGCGTCACCGTCTCAAACGCCACTCTTCACAACGCAGATTACATCGGGGCGCTGGGGCTTCGCAAGGGTGACCTCGTCCTTGTCGAACGAAAGGGCGATGTGATTCCCCAGATTGTCCGCGTCGTCGAGTCGAGGGGAGGTGAGGAACCACCCCTTCCCCTGGCATGCCCCGTCTGTGGCGCCCCGCTCGAGCTGGCGGGCAAGTACTTTCGCTGCCCCAGTCCCGATTGCCCCGGGAAACCGTACGGCGATCTCATGAGGTACGTCCGTGTGATGGAGATCGATTCGCTGGGTGAAAAGTGGGTTCAAGTTCTTTTTGATCAGGGACTAGTGGCCGATCCAGCGGATCTCTACTCGATCACGGTCGAGCAGCTCGTCAAGCTCGACCGCATGGGCGAGACGCTGGCAATGAAAATCACCAGGAACATCGCCGAGAGCAAGAGCCCAACGCTCGAGAAGTTTGTTGCAGCGTTGAACATCCCAGAATTTTCTTCCCAACGGGTCCAGCTCCTGATTCAAGCCGGCTACAACACCCTCGACAGACTTCAGTCGGCCACCGTTGAGGATCTCTCGAGCGTGAAGGGCTTCGGCGAAATCCTCGCCGAGAAGGCAGTGAGCGGGCTCAAGGCTCGAGGGGATCGAATCGAGAGACTCCTCGCGGCGGGCGTGACGATCCGAGAGCCCGAGACCAGGGTGGAAATCACGGGACCCTTCTCGGGCAAGACCTTTTGTTTCACGGGCACGATCCACCGGACGGACCCCACAACCGGCAAGAGCTACACGCGGAAACAGATGGAGGGCTTCGTTGCGAACAATGGCGGACGACCCCTGAGCGAGGTCACCGCGAAGCTCGACTTTCTCGTGATGGCCGATCCCCTGTCGAAGTCGTCGAAGGCGGAGAAGGCACGCAAGCTGGGCACCCGGATTGTCTCGGAGGAGGAGTTCTTCACGATGATCGGAGCCCCCAAGGCGGGATCGGTCCCGGGTTTGGGAGGGAATTGAAGCGCCGCTTGGCCCCGTGAGAGCTTACTCCTCGCGGGGGAGGAAGACCTCCCCGCACCGGCGGCTGATGGGCGCCGAGTGCCTCCGGCGCTACAAGACCGCTGGCGCACTCACAGTGCAGGCTTCGAAATTTTCCATCGTGGCTGCGTGAGCCATAATTTGGCGTCAATGATCCTGTGCTGCAGCAAACAAGTTCCCGTATCACGTTTTGCTGATCGGCCTTGAAAGGCTTCGGCGCCGCAAGCGTTGTAGGAGACGCAGCCGAAATCACCCGCCGAGCCCGCCGCATCAAACTCCAGACCGCACGGCTCGCTCGGAGGGCCGGGCAATGACGCAGAGGAACCAACCAGGAAGTGGGCAAAGCGGTCGTAATGTTTTCGTGCGAAGCCCCAGATATCGCGCAGCCAGTCGGCGAGCGGCACTCTCTCGTGCGTGTAGTAGGCGCCCACAATAACCCCAAGCCCTTCGAGTACGAGGAGCAGGTTCGAGAGTCTAGTGAACCAGAACCAGCGCCAGACCACCACCAGGGCGATGAGACAATCCGTCGCTCTCTTGTGGCTATCTATAACCTTCGCAGGAGATCGACGGGGTCGTCAATGTCGAAGGGTTTGTCGAGGACTACATTGGCGCCGGCCTCCAATGCTTCGAAGTGAGTGATTTGGTCACCAAACGCGGTGATAAGAATGATGGGCGTGACAGGGTCACGGGCCCTCAGAATCTTCAGCGCTTGTAAACTTGAAAGGCCTGGCATGCGGATATCCGAGACAATGATGTCGAACTCCCTCTGCCTACCCACGCTGTCGCTTTCAAAAAATGGCAAATTCAACCGGCGGACAAGTTCCAAGCCATCCTTTGCTTCTGCGACTTGGTACCCGCAGGCCTTCAAGTTCCACGCCAGCACAGCGCGCATGGCAGGGTCATCTTCCGCCACCAACACTCGCAAAGTCGTCTTCTCGTCGTGACGACTTTTCTCATGGCTGGCCCCCAAGGACTGTGTTTCCGTCTCTTGTAGTGGTGCAATTGTCGCTTCCATGGCGTCTCCTCCTGGAAATGGTGTTGCTGAACTAAGTACTCCGAGTCCTTGAACGGACTCGATCCATACCGCGCAAATGGCTGCCTTCACCTGCATCCCCCTTGGGTGCCCTGCAGAGCGGGGCAATTCGCCCCACCAACTTGGAGACTGTGGCGGAACGCCCCTCTGGAATGAATCAGGCTCCACGCCCCTTGCGCACCAGCTCATCCATCATCTCCATCTGGATCTGCTGGATCTCGAGAAGCCGCTGCCATTGGTGCGTCACGAGCTGATCCATTTTCGCATTCAGGTGGCGAATCTCGAGCTCGGCCTTGAGATTGACCCGGTAGTCGTGCTCGGCGCGCAGGCGGTCCTTCGCCTCCCTGCGGTTCTGGCTCATCATAATGACCGGGGCCTGGGTAGCTGCCAAGCAGGAGAGCACCAAGTTCAAAAGGATGTACGGATAAGGATCGAATGGCTTCCATAGAAATACGACCGAGTTGATCGCAAGCCAGGCCAGGAGAATGAAGGCAAAAATGAGAATGAACCTCCAGCTGCCACCGAACTTGGCTATCCGGTCAGCAATCCGCTCTCCGAGCGTCAACTGGTGCTCAAACTCGATGTTGAGGTTCTGCGACAGAATCTCCTGGTCGCACAAGCTCTTGAGGACCGCCTCCTCCAGCGTGGAGAGTTCTCCGCGCTCAAGCCGCAAGAGTTCCTGCACGTGCTCCGTGCGGAAGTGGTTCAAATCGCGCAGGCAGATGAATCCCTCGTTGGACCAATTTGGATACTTGCGCCGGATCGTCTCCACCACAGCCTCGCGAACAAAGGCTGCCGGCACGACCTCACTTACGCGCCTCTGCGCTTTGCAGATTTGACAAACCATGGTCTTGCTTGCCTTGGCTTCCATCGCTCCTCATTTCCGAAAGACACCACCTACACCCCGTCCGATGAGGACCGCAATGTCCCCAAGCACGCGGGACAAGGTCAGTCCTCGTGGCGCGGCGAGGTACCTTGGCTCCAATGTCGGTCTGAACTTCTCCTTGTACTGCCTCAGCCCCTCGAAGTTGTAGAAGTGCTCTCCGTGCTGAAAAACCTTGGCGCCGATTCGGCTCCAGAGGGGTGCCAGCATTCGATCCTCCAACCCGGAGAGCGGCGCCATGCCGAGGTTGAACCACCGGAAACCCTCTTTCTGCCCCCAGAGCAACAGTTCGATGCCTTTTTCGAGCAGTGCAAGCCGTTCACCGCTCAGGCACGGGTACTCCGGACTCCCCGGAGACGCGTCGAGCCAGATCCAACGGATGCGCATGTGACTCGGGTCTGCATTTTCTATCTTGAGGAGGTCCAGGGCCTCCTTCTCGCCGAGCGTGAGCCACGCCCTCTGGAGAGCAGAGGCGAGCGTGTGCCCAATCAAGTGGTGGTCGCGCAGCATGTCGGCTTCGAAGATCGAAACGTCGTACTCCAGCCAGTAGTATGAATGCACCGCAAGCACGGCCGAAATGCCAACGAAGAACACTACTGCGAACTTGCGAGCCAGTTTCATTCCAGTTCCATTTCATTCTATTTCGCTCGGTACTCAAGGTCTGGGTGTGAACCCAGCGATGGCGCTCTGTGGCATATTGCCCCAGGGCTCGGAGTTGAGTGGCCAATCTCCACGGGTCACCCGGCGCAGGCTGACGCTCGATGCGAACTGCGCCGGCGATTTGAGAAAACAAACCACTCTGGAGCTATTGGTACTGCGGGTACTTTCCTTCGCATCGAAGACTTCGAGCGGTACTTCCCATGACGGCCCAGCATTTGGCGCATGGAGCACCAGTCCAACACAACAAGTCACTTACAGGAGGATGACCAGTTACGCGACCGAAAAGAAGGCAAGGCGGTGTGGATCACTAGAACTTTTCCTCGTCTGGATGCACACGAACGGGTTGGCATTGCGGAGATATACTCCGCGCGGCCAAGATTGGGACATATTGACCAGGGCTCACCCACCAATCGGCGCCGGGAGCGCCCGGCGCTTATCGAGCGCCGAGGCCTGGCCCGGAGCACGCGCGTAGCACGTGACGGCGGGCCCGAAGCGGTCGCCGGCGAGGGGGTTGCGGCGAGCTGGCGCAGCCGCAAACGGCTCGGAGGGAGCCGTGCAAGCGATAGCTGGCAGCTTCCGAGAGCCTGACCCGGAGGCGCACGCGCAGAGTGCAATCGGAGGGGCCCGGAGCGAGCGCGAAGCGCGGGACGGAGGGAAGCCGCCAAGCGGCCAATGCGGGGAATGTCTTCCTCCCCCCGCGATGAGTATGTAACTCTCAGTCCGTTGTGTAAGCGACACTGGCCGCTCTGAAAAAGGATCATACCAAGGCTGGCTGCGCTTTGATGCTCGCAAGGTCACTCTCTTCCCGGTTACGGAGCGACTCAACACGCATCAGCGGTATCTTGGAAACTGCCATCCGGCGAAGTTGGTCTCAGACACACTCGTCTGAGTTCAGGTCAGGCCCACGGCCAGGAAGAAAATGTAACTCCCAGTCAGTAAATGCGGCGTCCAAGTGCTCGTCCGGATCGAGGAGTGCTCGCGAGGTTTTGCCGCTCGTCGCCGTTCACATCCGTGAGCACGAACGCAAGGAAGTTGCCGCTCTGATCGAACTACAGCTCCTCGTGGAAATGGAGATCAAGGATGTTACCGGTGACGCACGACAAAGTGCGCCAAGGTGGCCAAGCGCTCTGCCCACAACGAGCGCCGGTTGAGGTTGCTTGAATGGACATGCGTTCTGTCGATGTAGCCCCAAACAAAGGGCCGCAGAGCAAGACCCAATAAAGGTATCTGACCCTACTATATCTTGCGTAGGTCCACAAACTTGCGCTTCTTGAAGAGTCGGTTGAACTCAGCCGCGCTGAGCTTGACCGGGACGATTCGCGAGCGATCGCCGGGGTGCGCGCGGTTATTGTCAGCCAGTTCGATCGTCAGAAAAAGGTGGTTGGCGTTGTGCGCCTTGGCTGCCCGCGAGATACGCCGCCCACGGCCAGAAAGGCGGAAGACCGTCTTGGGCGTCTCGAGCGAGGCCTTGCTACGGCCGCCTCCCCCCCCGCCGCCACACCCGGGAAGCACGCTGAAGACGACGCCCCCGACCCCACCGGCGCTCCGGCGCAGGAATTGCCTGCGAGTCAAGTTTTCGTGGTGGCGTTTCACGTGGAATGCAATAAATAAGGCAGAGGGATTCCGTTCTTCCCCGTCAGTTCAGTCCGTTTTTTAAGCGGAATGGCCTGTCTTTGACTTCCGAGCATAACTTGACCAGGGAAGACCGTTCGGAACAGTTAGCACCTTGGGGACCCTGACACTTCATGGAAACGGATCAGTGGATGCTTTTTCGTCTCACGAATTACACTTGTCCACTGACTGAGGCGGAGTCTTTCTGCAATTTCAACTATAGGGGACCCGCCAAAATAACTTTGATGAAACCTAAAGTTTTCCGGAACGTCGTGCCGATGTCTAATACGTGGCAAGAGACATGGCTGACGAATTCTTTATGACGATTCTCGGAACGCTGAATGAGGCGCAGGCACGCTGG
>SXGT01771221.1_pt1 | contig 11779 bp, 10 predicted proteins | sample 3176221 | NCBI WGS metagenome assembly SXGT01 (sample SAMN11356862, study PRJNA531348) | freshwater metagenome | isolation source: freshwater sample F1-120 | place: China: Fuxian Lake, Yuxi | collected 2017-12-25
AGCTGGCGGCGAAGCTCCAGTGCTGCACACCGGCCACGCCGGGCTGGACGTCCCAGGCGCTCACGTCGAGCCTGTCGCCGTCGGCGGCGGAGAAGTCGGCGATGAGATCACGGTTGGCGGCACGCGCTAGCGTGCCTGGGGGCGATCGCACGCGCTAGCGTGCCTGGGGAGCAGAGTCTCGCGATAGCGCGCCGCCCGCTCGAGCAGGGCGTTCGTCAGCCGAACTTCAGCTGCCCATGCAGCAGGCGGAAGATCTCCAGCGCCGCCTCCTCGTCACCATCGCCGTGCGCCTCGACGAGTCCGTGCAGGCGCGCATGCAGGCCCGGTGCGAGGCCGCGCTGTGCCTCTCCGAGCTTCACCAGGCCCACGTTGCCTTCATCGAGCAAGCGCCGCTGCCACAGCTGTACGTGGCGCAGGTGGCGTATCGCGCGCGGGTCCGATACCTCGAGGTCCGCGAGCACGATGCGGATCGCGATCTCGTCCTCGTCGCGCATCAGCCGGCCCACACGCTGCAACTGGCGCCGCCTGCCTTCGTGAGTCTTCGTGCGCTTGAACTCGAGGATCGCCTCCAGCGTGCGTTCGCTCAGCGGCACCTTGCCAAGCTGCTCCACGCGCATGCTGGTGAGCTCGGCGCCCAGGTCCTGCACGGCGGTCGCTTCCTTCTTGCGCCGTGTCTTGCTGGGGATGCTCGCAGGGTCACGCATGTGCAGGGTTGCTCGGTCACTGACTGTCTGCGGCAGATTCGCCGCGAGGATGGGTCTTCCAGAGTGCGATGGCGCCGGTTATGGGCGCCACGGTCGCGTAGCGACCGCGAAGGCGCAACGCGAAGCGACCTCGGATGCGCAATACGATGCAGCCCTGAGGCCAGTCCGCACCTCAGCGCGCGCCGATCGCTGCGAGTGCGGCTGCCATCCGCTCCACGTGGCGCGCATTCACCCCCGCATGTGTGGGGAGTGTCAACAAGCGATCGGCGAAGGACCGCGCGTTGGGCAAGGGTGGTGCGTCGCCCCCTGGCGGAACGCCGTCGATGTCTGGCAGTACCTGGCGGTACATCGCTGACTCGCCGAGGCCAGCGGCGTGCAGCCGAGCCAGCGCGGTGTCGCGCGTTGCCCGGTCGCGCAACAGGATCGGATAGCGCAGCAGCCGTCCTGCGCGTGTCGCGGCCAGGCGCGGCAGGTCCAGGGTTCCCTGCGGTGCACGCAGGAGCACCTGGGTGCTGATGGCAGCCTCGACATCGCGCCGTCGCTGCGCCTGCCAGTGCTGGTTGGCGGCGAGCTGGCCGGCGCGCAGGCCATCCAGCGCATGCACATCCGTCAGCGCGTGGTAGTGCGTGCCGCCGATGCCGATCGGCAACCGAGACAGCAGGCCGTACGCCCACGGTCGAAGGAGCTGGTTGTAGGCGAACAGGGCGGCGCGTGTTCGCAGTGCACCGGCGGCGGATGGTTGCAGCGTGGGCAGCTCCGCCTGCAGTCCGTCACGCAACAGCAGCGCGCCGCCACCCACCAGCGGCACCGGTTTGCCGCGCCCGAAACTCAGTATCACGCCGTCGCCCGTCAGCCGCGCGGTGTCGAAGGGTTCGGGCATCCACTGTGCGTCGTCCTCCACGAGCAGCAGCCCGCGCTCGTCCGCGAACGCCTGCAGTGCGGGCAGGTCATCGGCTATGCCGAGGAAGTTCACGGCCACCAGCGCCACGCTGTTCCCGCTGCAGCGTGCGGCGAGATCGTCAAGGCAGAGGCGGGTGTCATCGCGCCGCAGGTCCACGAGCACGGCGCGCAGTCCCGCCCAGTGCGCCGCTGCCAGCAGGTCAGGGCACGCGTAGCCGGGTACGAGTACCTCGGGTTGCGCGCCGTTGCCGATCGGCCTGCGCAGGCGCGCGAGCAGCAGCGCGAGCCCGAGTGCGGCAGTGCCGGACTGCGTGAGCTGCAGTGCGTAGCCGGGTGGCGCGGGCGGGATCGGTTCCGGCAGCCCGACGCGCAGTGGCTGGCCGACGGGCGGGAGGCGGGCGAACATGGGGGTCAGCGCACCGTCGGCGACCACACGGTCATCCGCTGCCCGCGCAGGAACTGCAGCGTTGCGTCTGCGATGGCGAGGTTCACCTGCACGAAGAAGTAGATGATGCGCACGGGCAACAGGTGGCGCAGCCGCGGTGAGAGGTGGCCAGCGACCGCGACGCCATAGAAGCCAAGCTGGGCAAGCGCCGCAAGTGCGTACAGCCAGTGCGTGCCCAGCAGCAGTGCATTCAGCGGCAGCAGTGCGAGCAGGAACCAGGGCACGAGCCAGCGCATCAGCTTGTGGCTCCACACCTGCAGCGCGAAGGTCCCGAACGCCGGCGACAGCACGTTCGGATGGCGGGCGATGGCCGTGATGCCACGCAGCACCGTGCGCACCTTGCGCAGGTACTCGCGCGACGGGTCCTGCACGTCCTCGTAGAAGCCGAGCACCTCCGGATGGCTGATCGCGCAGCGACCGAGCCGCGCGCAGTTGAGCGCGGTGTTGAAGTCCGACGGCGCGTGGATGTCCCATGCCGCGCAGACCGCCCGACGCGCCGCGAAGAACGAACCGGACAGGCCGACGAGGCCGGCGCGCTCCGATTCGAGCTTGCGCAGCCACATCTCGTAGCGGACGTACGCGCCTTCGCCGGCGATCTCGCCGTTGCGGCTGATAAAGCGGTCCTCGCTCGAGATGGCCCCCACGCCCGGGTCGGCGGCGAAGCCGGCGGCGATGCGTCGCAGCGCATCGGGCGGGATCTCGGTCGCGACGTCCGAGAACACGAGGATCTCGCCCGTTGCCGCGGCGATGGCGGTGCCCTGGGCGTTCTCCTTGCCTAGCCGTTCCGCAGGGCGCACCAGCTGCACCCCCTCGGCGGCATGCCGCTGCACGATCTCGTCCGTTGCGTCGGTTGATGCATCCGAGGCCACGATCACCTGCAGGCGGTCACGGGGATAGTCGAGCGCGCGCGTGTTGGCGAGCTTGCGTTCGATGCGCGCCTGCTCGTTGTGTGCGGTGATGATGAGTGTGAGTGGCGGCAGGTCGCCATCTGCGAGCGGCGCTGCGCCGAGCGCAACCCGCCTGCGCACCGGCAGGCAGCGCAGCACCACCGGGTACAGGAAGTAGCTGTAGGTCGCGCCCACGGCGCAGAACCAGAACAGGGCGTCGATCACGGCGCGTCGCCTCCGGCCCGTGCGGCCTCGATCAGCGCAGCGAGGTTGGTTCGGCCAGGCTCCGCCCGATCTCCGGCATGTAGCGAGGCGCGAGTTCGCGCATGCGCGTACGCGCTCCGTCGCAGGTCGCAGCGCAGCGCAGGCTGAATGCCACGAAGGTGCCATCCGGGCGGCCGTCCAGCAGCGATGCCCGCAGTTGCGCCACCTTGCTCGAGAGCCGTCCGGTCGCAGCGTGGCCGCCAAGCATGTTCCAGTGCCACACCAGCAATTGGCTGCCGTCTGCCGCCCGCAGTTCGCTCTCTGCCACGGCATGGGACAAGGTTGCCTCGTCGGCGTTGTCCAGTGTCCTGCTGCCTCGGAGCGTCCACGCGCGTTCATCGCCCAGTCGGTTGAGGTCGTTCACGAGTTCGTCGTTCTGCAGCTGACGATCGTAGTGCACATACAGCAGTCCGAATGCGGGATCGTCCCGCAATGTCCCGGCGACGTACTCGGGGGTGCCACGGAAGTAGCCGCGCCAGCTCGCCGCCGCTGGATCACTGGCCGCGAAGGACAGCGGCAAGGTCGGCGGCGGCACGGCATCCTGGGCGAGATTGCGGGACCCCCAGACCAGCATCGGGGCGAGCAGGAGCGGCACGATCGCGACCGCGGCCGCGGCTGGCCTGAATGCGGGAAGGATGGGTGGGGGCGTCGCCGGCGTCGTTTCCACCGCCAGTGGTGCGGACATCCGATAGCCGATCCACAGCATGAAGACCATCACTGCCGCGAAGATGCACCAGCCGTACAGGAGGTGGCCCTCGGTGACGAGCGTGCTCTGCATGTCGGTGTAGTAGCCGATGTAGATCAGCGAGATCACGCGCACCCAGTTGCTGACGATGCTCAGCGCCACGCAGATGAGCAGGAAGGCCGTGCGGCGCGCGATGCCATCGATGTTCAGGTAGCCGTAGGCGAGGCCGATCGTGATGCCCGTGAGGAAGAACGCGAGCCCGCTGCAGCTGTCCGCGACGAAGAACGTGCCCTGCGGCACGCTGATCGAGTAACCGTCCACGAGCACCGGGAAGCTGGCGAATGACTTCAGGTACTCGCCCGACACGATGGCCGTGGTGGTGCGCAGCGGCTCGCCGAAGAAGTCTTCCCACACGGGAATCGCGACGTAGACCAGCAGTATGGGGAAGGCAACGAGCTTCGTCGTTGCCCAGCCGCGGGTGATCTGTATGACCGCCAGCAGGATGAGTGGCAGCAGCACCATGCCGCCGAGTTCGACGTCGACGATCATGCTGAGCGACCAGGCGACCACCAGCGCGGTGAGCGCGATCGCCCAGACCGGTGCGGGTTGCGGCGTGATGCGGCGGAGTCGGTCCGCCTGCAGCCACAGGAAGTAGCCCACCATGACCACCACCAGGTAGCCGTGGGAATAGGCCTCGTCGAACAGCATCCAGCGATCGTTCAGCGAGACCAGGGATGGCCACACGCCGGCGATGAATGCTGCAAGCAGGGCCGCCGGGATGACCAGCGCGCCACGATCAGCGGTTTGCCCGGTCCGCACTGGGGCAGGTGCCGCCGCTGCTGTCGCCAGGGGTTCCGTGGTCGCAGGAGGCGTGGCCTGGTGCACGTGGGGCGCATCGGGTTCCACGCTCGTGACGTCCGTCGAGCCGGGGGGAGGCGCGTGCGGGGCAATGGCTTCAGGCGCGGATGATGCGGATGACGCAGCGCGGCCGGAATCCGATGTCGCTGACCGGGTCTCGTGTGCTGTCATGGGCCCCATCTGCAGGTGGATGCACGAGCGAGGCGTGTCAGGTGGCTGCCCGACGCGCGCGTCCTTCGCCGCCATGGTCGCCCCGCGGCATTTGCGTCACGGGTCACCGACGCGCAAGCGCCGGCCCCGTGGGGCGCCTCGTCCCGGGGCTCGCCGTGAGTCTAGTCGCAGACCGGTGGCCGAATGCCAGCATCGGCACGCGGAATTATCGTGCAGTTCGTTTGGGGGATGTTGGATGAATGCAAGTGCCGATGCCGACCTGGCACGACTCTCCGAGCAGGTGCAGTCGCTGCTTGCCGAGGCCCGCAGCCAGGGTGCGGATGCCTCCGAGGTCGGGGTGAGCGACGACACCGGGCTGTCCGTGACGGCGCGGATGGGCAGCGTGGAGACGGTCGAGTTCACGCGCGAGCGCGGGTTCGGGGTGACGGTCTACTTCGGCCAGCGCAAGGGCTCGGCGAGCACCTCGGACTGCAGCCCGGCGGCGATGCGGGACACCGTGCGTGCGGCCTGCAACATCGCCCGCTACACGGCCGAGGATCCCTGCGCCGGGCTGGCGGACGCGGCGCTGATGGCGAAGGACATCCCGGACCTCGACCTCTACCACCCTGACGTGCTCGATGCCGAGCGCGCGGGCGAGCGCGCCATCCGCTGCGAGGCCGCGGCACTGGCGTTGCCCGGCATCGGCAACAGCGAGGGCGCGACGGTTGCCGGCGGCGAGTCGCGCCGTGTCTACGGCAACTCCCTGGGCTTCCTCGGCGCCTATCGCAGCACCCGCTTCAGCGTCAGTGCCTCGGTGGTGGCCGGGGAGGGCGAGGGGATGCAGCGGGACTACTGGTACACGGTGGCGCGCGCCACCGGCGACCTGCAGGACGTGGACGCAGTGGGGCGCATCGCCGCCGAACGCGCACTGGCGCGGCTCGACCCGCGCTCGCTGCCCACCCAGCGGGTGCCAGTGCTGTTCTCTGCAGAGATCGCCGCCAGCCTGATCGGCCATCTCATCGGCGCGATCTCCGGCGGTGCCCTGTACCGCCGCTCGAGCTTCCTTCTCGATGCCCTTGGCGAGACGGTCATGCCGGCGTGGATGACGATCGACGAGCGGCCGCTGCTGCGCGGCGGCTTGGGCAGCGGGGCCTTCGACGACGACGGCGTGGCCACGCGTGCGAAGCCCTTCGTCGCGAACGGCGAGCTCGTCAGCTACGTGCTGGGCACCTATTCGGCTCGCAAGCTCGGCCTGCAGTCCACCGCCAACGCAGGGGGCGTGCACAACCTGTTCGTGAGCCATGGTGACGATGGCCTGCCGGCCATGCTGAGGCGCATGGATCGTGGCCTGTTCGTCACCGAGGTGATGGGGCAGGGCGTGAACATGGTCAACGGTGACTACTCCCGTGGTGCAGCCGGCTTCTGGGTGGAGGGCGGCGAGCTTCGTCACCCGGTGCACGAGATCACGATCGCCGGCAACCTGAAGGACATGTTCCGGCAGATCGTCGCGGTCGGTGCTGATCTCGATCTGCGGCGCAGCACCGTGACGGGCTCGATTCTCGTCGACGGCATGACCATCGCCGGCGCCTGACGAGACTGCACCGGCGCGACGCCTGTCCCGACGGCCGTGCCTTGCGCCGGTGCACGTCCGTCCGCACGTGCGCCACGGTGACACCTGCCGTACGCAAGTTGCCAGGAGTCCTGCGCGCGACCGCCCCGCGGCGCCTGCTGATCCCTGACGCGTTGATCCTGCGAAAGATCAACTGATTGCAGCGCGTACGCGCGCCAGCCGTGCGCTGGGCGTTCGTGCGTGCCGTGCCCAGGCGTCAACGAGCGAGCGGCCCCGGCGAGCTCTGGCACCCGAATTGCAGCGATCGAATCGTGATCGGTCCAATGCGTGGATCGGTCACCGGGCGATCCAGTTCGCCTGCCGGATGCAACGTCGCGCCGGGATCGGGTGCATGCCATCGACTCGATGGACATGTGTTCAGTCCGTCCGCGACGATCCGGAAGGGTTTCATGCCAACGCGCATCCACGTTCTGCCTTCGCTGCTCCGCGCCATGTTGCCGGTGCTGCTGCTCAGCTCTCCCACCACTGCGCTCGCTGCCGCTGACGGCGCGAGTTCCGACCCCACGCTCGGCGAGGTCGCAACGAACGACGACGGGCTCATCGTCGACTCGCCTTCTCCCGAACGCGCGCCCGTATCCAGTCCGGGCGATGCCATCACGTCCGAGGTGCTCGCTGCCGATGCAGTGCCCGCGGCCGACTTGATGGCTGGCGCTGACGCCCCGCCAGCCGACAACAAGCAGGCCGGCACCGAGCAAGCCGGCACCGAGCCAGCCGGAACCGACCAAGCAGAAGATGCGAGCGACGAGTTCTGGAACGCCCTCACGAATGGCCGCGTCGACTTCTCCACGCGATTGCGCTCGGAACAGGTCGACGATGACCAGGCACCGCGAGTGCGTCAGGCCCAGGCAAACACGTTGCGAACGACGCTGGGCTACGCGACGGGGCTATTCCACGACGTCGGCGCCTATGTGCAGCTCGAGGATGTGCGTGCGGTCGGCGGCGACGACTACAACGATGGTGGCGGCAACGGCGTGACCGATCGTGCCGTGGTGGTCGATCCCGAAGGCACCGAACTGCAGCAGGCCTACCTGCGCTATCGCGGCCTGCCTCGCACGCAGGTGCTGCTCGGCCGGCAGGAGCTGGAGCACCGCGCCGCGCCCCTCAATCGCTTCGTCGGTGTCGTGCCATGGCGGCAGAACTGGCAGAGCTATGACGCGGCGCGCGTGCTCACGGATGCGCTGCCCGCCATGCGCGTCGACTACGCCTATGTGTGGAACGTGAACCGCATCTTCGGCGAAGACAACCCCATCTCCGATCGTCGCGACTTCGATCTCGACGGGCACCTGCTGTCGGCCACGTGGAGCGGCATTCCCTACAGCACGCTGGAGGGCTACGCCTACCTGCTCGACTTCGACTCCAACCTTGGCGCTACGCGCGCTCTATCCACTGCAACCTATGGCGTGCGCCTGCAGGGCGCATGGGATGTGGTCTCGGAAGCCGCAAAGCTGCTCTACACGCTCGAGTACGCGCAGCAGGGCGACCGTGGCGACAACCCGGTGCGCCTCGACGTCAACTACCGCCTGCTCGAGCTTGGGGCGAGCAAGGCCTTCCCCGGGCCGGAGCTCGAGTCCCTCATGCTGAGGTTCGGCTACGAGGTGCTCGAGGGCGAAGGCCGTCAGGCGCTGGGTACCGGGTTCGTGTCTGGTGGCTTCCAGACGCCGCTCGGTACCAACCATGCCTACCAGGGTTGGGCCGATCGCTTCCTCACGACGCCTGCAGATGGCGTCGAGGACATCTACGGCACGCTCAGCGTGCGCGCCTTCGGCACCAACCTGATGCTCGTCTACCACCGCTACGCGTCTACCCAGGACGACTACGAATTCGGCGACGAGTGGAACCTGCAGGCATCGCGGGTGTTCGGCGACCGCTACACGCTGGGCTTCAAGTACGCGCGCTACGCCGCGTCCGGCGACCTGCGCAACCAGACCCGCAATGGCGCGAGCAGCACCGGCAAGCAGGCGTTCGACCTCACCAAGTACTGGTTGTGGCTCGAAGTCCGCTTCTAGTCCGCGCGCAACTGTCCGCACCCGATCAGAACGGAGGATTCACCTCGTGAAATGCACTGCCATCCGGCACCCGCGATCCAGCTCGATCGCCGGACGCCAGCCAGCGTCCAGTCTCCACGGCGCACTTCGACGCACTGCCGCGCTCGTGCTTGCGTTCACTGCGCTTGCGCTGACCGGCGCGGCTGCACTGGCCGCCGAGCGCCCCGAGAAGCAGGAACTGCGCATCGGCTTCATCAAGCTCACCGATTGCGCGCCGCTCGTGATTGCCTACGAGAAGGGCTTTTTCGAGGACGAAGGCCTGTACGTCACGCTCGAGGCGCAGGCGAACTGGAAGATCGTGCTCGATCGCGTGATCGACGGTTCGCTCGACGCCTCGCACATGCTGCCCGGCCAGGCGCTGGGCGCGGCGGTCGGGGTCGGGCCACGTGCCAACCTCGTGGCGGTTGCCGGCATGGGCGTCAACACCCTTGCGATCACCGTCGGCAACAGCGTGTGGGCGCGCATGAAGCCGGGTGTGCCGGCGCAGAACGGCAAGCCCGTTCATCCCATCGGGGCCGCGAGCCTGCGACCGGTGATCGACAATACCAACGCGGCCGGCCGACGCTTCACCATGGGCATGGTGTTCCCGACCTCGACGCACAACTACGCGCTCCGCTACTGGCTCGCCGCGGGCGGCATCCACCCCGGCTACTACTCGGCCAGCGACAGCAACGGCGTCACCGGTGCGCAGGTGCAGCTGTCCGTCACGCCGCCGCCGCAGATGCCGGCCACCCTCGGTGCCGGAACGATCTTCGGCTACAGCGTAGGTGAACCCTGGAACCAGCAGGCCGCGCTCAAGAACATCGGCGTGCCGGTGGTGACGGCGGCGCAGATCTGGAGCCGCATGCCGGAGAAGGTGCTGGGCCTGCGAAGGGAATTCGTCGATCGCAACCCACGAACGGTGCGCGCACTCGTGCGCGCCATCATCCGTGCGGAGCAGTGGCTGGATGCAGGGCTCGCATCGGGCAACAGCGCGAACCGCCGCGAACTCGCCACGATCCTTGCGCGGCCAGAGTACGTGGGTGCGGACGCCGGCGTGCTGCTGGGACCGCTCACCGGGCAGTACCAGTTCGAGCGTGGCGATGTGCGCGCGGCGCCGAGCATGAACCTCTACTACCGCAGCTACGCCGGCTATCCCTTCTATGGCGATGCCGTGTGGGACCTGACGCAGATGCGCCGCTGGGGCCAGATCCCCAGCGCCAAGGCTGACGCCTGGTACGACACGATCGCGCGCCAGGTGTACCGGCCGGACATCTATCGGGCCGCTGCGCAGGGACTCATCGCGAGCAGGCGCATGGCTGCCACGGACCTGCCTGCAGCGACTGCCTACACCGCCGGCGCGACGCGCTTCATCGACGGTGTGACCTTTGATCCCGCGAAGCCCAATGCCTACCTGGCGCAGTTCGCGATCGGACAGCAGGGGCGCGGGCGATGAGCGGCGCGGCGTCGACACTGCTGCGCTCCGCCTCGCTGCTCGATCGCGTCGGCCTCGGCTGGCTGTCGCCGCTGCTGCGCATGGCTGGCGGTGCCGATCGCAGCACGGAGATGCGAAGGCTCGGCGAGGCGGCGGGTGCGCCGTTGCTGGCCGTACTGGCGTTCCTGGCCCTCTGGCACCTGGGTGCCAGCAATGTGCAGACGAGCCTTGGGGCGCTACCCGGGCCTGTGGCGGTCGCGAGCGAGTTCGGCGCACTCGCCGAGGAGCACGCGGCGGAACGGGCGAAGGCGGAAGCGTTTCACCTGCGCCAGGCCGAGCGGGATGCCGCCGATGCGATGTCTGATCCCGACTACCAGCCGGTCGCCCGCCGTTACACGGGGCGTGCGACATTCTTCGACCAGATCGGCACCAGCCTGAAGACCGTGTTCGCTGGCTTCACCCTCGCGACGCTGATCGCTGTTCCGCTGGGGCTGCTGTGCGGCAGCAGCGTGCTGGTGCAGAACGCGCTCAATCCGTAGATCCAGGTCTTCAAGCCGGGGTCGCCGCTGGCCTGGCTGCCCCTCGTCACGCTCGTGGTGAGTTCGGTGTACACGGCCAACGCGGACTGGCTGCCCACGTCGTTCATCGTGTCCGCGATCACGGTGATGCTGTGCTCGCTGTGGCCGACGGTCATCAACACCGCGGTGGGTGTCGCGGGCGTGGACAGAGATCTCATCAACGTGGCGCGCGTGCTGCGGCTGTCCTGGTGGACGAGGACGCGCGCCATCGTGCTGCCGTCGGCGATGCCGCTGATCTTCACCGGCATGCGCCTGTCGATCGGCGTGGGCTGGAGGGTGCTGAGCGCGGCAGAGATGCTGGCCCAGAACCCGGGCCTCGGAAAGTTCGTGTGGGACGAGTTCCAGAACGGCAGCTCGCAGTCACTCGCACGCATCATGGTCGCGGTGCTGACGATCGGCCTCATCGGCTTCGTGCTCGATCGCGTGATGCTGACGCTCCAGGAACTGACCTCGCGAGGTGATCGTCGTGCCTGACCTGTCTTCCGCCGCCACGCTGGCGGGCACTGAGCTGATGGGCGCAGCTGCACAGCGCACGCGATCCCTGATGCCGGGTGCCCAGGGGCAGGGTGCCCAGACGCCGGGCACTCAGACGCCGCACCCGCTGCAGTACACCGCAGCGGCTGTGCCAACCGCGACATCGGGCCCGGTGCCGTCGAGTGGGCCCGCGCCCGCAATTGCGGCGGGCCCACAGCTCGCTCTCTGCGGCATCCACAAGTCCTGGGCTGGCAGGCGCATCCTCGCCGGCATCGACCTGCGCATCGAGCGCGGCGAATTCCATGCCGTCGTGGGATTCTCCGGCAGCGGCAAGAGCACGCTGGTGAACATCGCAGGCGGCCTCGTGCGTCCGGATGCGGGCGAGGTGCTCTGGGATGGCAGGCCGATCGATGGCCCCGGCCCGGAACGCGGCATGGTGTTCCAGAACTACTCGCTGATGCCGTGGATGACGGCGCATGAAAACGTCGCGCTGGCAGTGGACCAGGTCTTCGCCAGCGACGATCGCGCAGCGCGACGGGAGCGGGTGGATCGCTACCTCGCGCTCGTCAACCTGTCGCCTGCGCGCGACAAGCGGCCGGCGGAGCTGTCCGGTGGCATGCGCCAGCGTGTCGCGCTCGCGCGTGCGCTGGCGATGGAGCCGTCGATGCTGCTGCTCAGCACCGACTGCAGGGACTCGGCGGCCGACTTGAACGGCACGTAGTTGAAGCTGGTGCCGCTGCCCTGC
>SXGT01126823.1_pt1 | contig 11778 bp, 8 predicted proteins | sample 3176221 | NCBI WGS metagenome assembly SXGT01 (sample SAMN11356862, study PRJNA531348) | freshwater metagenome | isolation source: freshwater sample F1-120 | place: China: Fuxian Lake, Yuxi | collected 2017-12-25
AGGCCAGGCTGATGAGCCAGGCGCTCCGCAAGCTCACCGGCATAACCTACCGGACGGGCACCACCCTCTGCTTCATCAACCAGCTCCGCCAGAAGATCGGCGTGACCTTCGGCAACGGGGAGACCACCACCGGGGGCAACGCCCTCAAGTTCTATGCGTCGATGCGGCTGGACGTCCGGCGCATCGGCCAGGTGAAGGTGGGCGACGAGCTGGTCGGAGGGCGGACCCGGGTCAAGATATGCAAGAACAAGTGCGCTCCTCCCTTCACGGAGGCCGAATTCGAGATCCGTTATGGCCAGGGCGTCGACCGCTCCGCGGAGCTCATCGATCTCGGTATTGCCCGAGGCCTGGTGGACAAGAGCGGCAACCACCTGAGCTTCGCCGGCTCTCCGCTGGGCAACGGCCGTGAGCGCTCCCGCGAGACCATGCTCCAGAACGCGGAGCTGGCCAGCACCCTCCGCCAGGCCATCCTGGCCACCGGGCCTGTGAGGCCGGGCAGGAGGACGGAGGGGGACGCATAGACTCCCTCCGAACGGCTATCTTGGGCTCGTGGATCGGGGTCTCGAAGAGTCGAGCCGCTGTTCACGAGCCCGAGGGCCCGGATCGACGTGCGGGGAGAGAGCTCCGGCCACGGCGCCGGGCTCCGGTGCGCTACCTCGGGTTGTCCATCCCGGACTTGAGCCTGGTCTTGACCTTCATGTGTTCGCTCCTAGCACGTACGCCATCCGGGTGACAGGCAGCTCCCTCCTTTGCGCGGCATAACGTCGCCCGCGCCTCACCGCCGAGGCCGTGAAGGAGAGCTCACCCATGCGTCGTTTCGCCCTCTATTGCGCCCCGCTCGCGCTCGCGCTCACCGCGTGCGCCGTCGATCCCGCGGATGCCCCCGGAGAGGACGTGGCGAGCGAGTCTTCGTCCCTGAGCTTCGTGAATCGATTCAAGCTCTTCGTCGATCCATGCCTGAGCAGCGTCGCCGATGCCGTGATCGTCGATCCGGTGGCACAATGGCCGCGGCACATGGGGTGGAACGTCCAGGCCAGCAACGGCGCGAGCTACGGTCAGGGACTTTGCGACAAGTACGTGATGGAAGTCTCCAGTCTGAGCCAGATCCGAAGCCTGTATACGTACGTCTCGTATGATGATTACACGACGCCGCGTCCCACGCCCGCCGAGTGCGCGAACATCAAGCAGTCCACCGAGGTCTGGGGATACGTGCCACAACACCGCGTCCTCGACGCCGACCCGTTCGGCGTGAGGTGGAGGCTCGTCCCCGCGGCCTGCTAGGGCCGGGCCCGGGCGACGTGCTTGAGATCGGAGGCAACGCGGTCAGGACGTCCATGGAGCGCGGAGGGCCGGGGCGCATCGAAGAAGTGAGCCACGACGCGGGCGAAGTGGACTAGACTCGGGGCGAACCCTCACCGGGAGGCCGGGTCGATGGCCAGGATTTTTCCAGCGCTGGGCGGCGCCGACTACGACATGCACGGGATGTTCATCGGCGAGCGCCACGACGATCCCGAACACTTCAACCAGCTCCTCGAGATCTGGCCGACCCTCTCGGCCAGGATCAGCGTCCTCTTCCTCGAGCATTATTTTGCCGGCGACAGCCCCAGCGGGCAGTCCGTCCAGCAGATCCGCCAGTATCTCACCGCCCGGAATTTCCTCCAGACCGCGGTGCTGCCCCACCAGATCAAGGCCCTCACCATCCTCGCCAGGCACTCGGGCACGGAGATCATGGGGCTCGACGTGTCCCGCGCGGCGGCCGGCGCCCCCGTTTACAACCCGATCAACTGGCGCACCAGCCAGCTCCTCCAGGAGATGTGGATCAGCGCCGTCAACCAGGCGATGCTGCGCTACCCGAGGAAGCCCCATTACGCCGTCTATGGCGGCGGGGCGCATGGCCCCATGCTCAGGCGCTACGGTCTGCCGAACATCGCCTGTTACACGAGGGACGGAGAGGCCTACCGCGAGTACACCGCCTGGAACCTGGCGGGCGTCGTCACCTGGGCGCGCTGAGAGGGGACGTCCTCGGCCACACCGCTCCCCGCTGCGAGCGGGTGAGCGACGACGCGGGGCGAACGAGCCCCGCGTCATCGCAGGACGACTACGCTTTCGGCATCGCCGCCGTGCCCGTCCACTCGCGCATCGCCTGATCGCCGGGACGATCGATGTGCACCTCGTCGTCGACGGACGTGACCCACTTCATGGGGATGTAATGATGCAGCCCCTTGTCGTCCCTCGTGAGCTTGATGAAATCGGTGCCCTCGACGTGGTCGACGACGGCAAATTGACCATTGTTCGAGCAAACAACGGGCGTGTGCGGCTTGATCTGGCTGGCGTTGATCATCAGGGCCAGCGCATACTTATAGGCTAAAAAAGGCCGCGAAGCACGAGCAGGAGGTAGTCATGGTCCCACATGCATAGCTTCCGCCAGGTTGCTGCTCGTCCAGACTCGCCGGATTTCGTGACGGTCGCGGCTATCCTCCTTCGTGCGGGCGAAGGTCGAAGAGACTCGTTTCGGCTCGGGCAGCGTCGCCAGCTCTCTCCAGCAACTCGGGGATGGCCGTGATCTCGTTGGATTTGGCTTCGGTCGCCAGCTGCCCCAGAACCAACTTGTTTCCTTGGGGTCATGGCCGGCGCTTTGCCCCAAGCCAGGTCGTTCAGCAAGCCCTACGCCATCGAACCCCTACAAATAGGCTGGTTTGTATGCGCTCGCCCTGCGTCGAGACCTGCTTCGCGTCGTTCGTCACCCTTGCGGCCTCCTGTTCTGCGGGCCGGGCCATGCCCTCAAAATCCAGGCCCCCAAGATCGTGTCGATGGAGAACAGAAGCTCGGGCTATCGCGCCTCGAAGACGTCGCCCTCGAGCTCCACGGTGACGCCCTCAAAGCGTGGCTCGCCGACCCCGCGGGGGTGAACTACCACCTCGCCCGTCTTGCGAGGACGTTGCCTCGTGGCCGTAAAGAGGTCCCTTCGTGAGGATCGAGGTGGGGCGCCTCGCGCTATGCTTGCCCCGTGCTCCCCCAGAACGTGCTCGAGAAGCTCGACGCGCTGCCCGCCCAGTCCGGGGTCTACCTCTTCAAGGACAAGGGCGGGAGCATCGTCTACGTGGGCAAGGCCAAGAGCCTGCGTAACCGGGTCCGCTCGTACTTCCAGGAGGGGAGCTCGGACTCCAGGTACTTCATCCCGCTGCTGCTGCGCACCATCGGCGACTTCGAGACCGTGGTGACCGCCACCGAGAAGGAGGCCGCCATCCTGGAGAGCTCCTTCATCAAGCAGCACCGGCCCCGCTTCAACGTCAAGCTCAGGGACGACAAGGAGTACCCCTCGCTCAAGCTCGATCCCAGGAGCGAGTGGCCCAGGCTCACCATGGTGAGGAGGCCAGGGAGCGAGGGCGCAAGGTACTTCGGTCCCTATGACTCGGCCACGGCGGCCAGGCGCACGCTCCACCTGGTGAACAAGCACTTCCAGCTCAGGACCTGCTCGGACATGGAGCTCAAGAGCCGGAGGAGGCCTTGCCTCCAGCACCAGATCAAGCGCTGCCCCGCGCCCTGCGTCTACGAGGTGGATCCCGCCTTTTACGCCGAGCAGGTCCGCACAGTGACGCTCTTCCTCGAAGGGAAGCACGACGAGCTCACCGGCCTGCTCGAGGCCCGGATGAAGGAGGCCGCGGCGGCCATGCGCTTCGAACTCGCGGCGGTGTACAGGGACCAGCTCCACGCCATAAGCAAGATCAGGGAGCAGCAGCGGGTCGTCACGGTGGAGACAGGATCGAGGGACGTGCTCGGCCTGTTCAGGGAGGGCGATCAGGTCGAGATCGCGCTCCTCCACGTGAGAGAAGGCAAGCTCGCCGACCTGTCCACCTACAGCATCCGTCGGGCCGAGGTGCCCGACGAGGAGGTGGTCGCGGCCTTCCTCGCCCAGCACTACGGGCCTGCCGAAGGCGAGGAGGAGGGGAGGGTGCCCCTGCCAGGCGAGATCCTGGTGGCGTCGGTGCCCGACGGGGTGGAGGGCATCGCGGAGTGGCTCGGGGAGAGGGCAGGGACCCCTACCCGTATCTTCAGGCCCCAGCGAGGGCCCAAGGCCGCGCTGCTCGCCATGGCCAACGAGAACGCCCGCCACGCCTTCGCCGAGAAGCGGCGGGCGTCGGACGACGTGGAGCAGAGGCTCTCCCAGATCCAGGAGCGCCTGAGGCTGCCCTCCCTGCCCCGGCGGATCGAGTGCTGCGACATCTCTCACCTGGGCGGAGGCGACACCGTGGGAGCCATCGTCAGCATGAAGGACGGGGTGACCGAAAAATCACGCTACCGCAGCTACCACGTGAGGACCGTGGGGAGAGCTGCAGGGGACGAGAGCCCCATGGGCGATGACTACGGCGCCATGTACGAGGTGCTCGCCCGGCGCTTCCGTCGAGGCCTCGCCTCGCGCGCGGAAGCCAGCGAGGTCATCGAAGCTGGCGAGGTCATCGAAGCTGGCGAGGTCAGCGAAGCTGGCGAGGTCAGCGAGAGCAGGGAGCTCAGCAAGGACGGGGAGAAGAGCGAGAGGACCGAGAAGAGCGAGAAGAGCGAGGGGAAGAGCGCCGAGTGGGAGCTGCCGGATCTCTTCGTGGTCGACGGGGGCAAGGGGCAGCTGGCCGTGGCGCTCACGGCGGCAAGGGATCTGGGGCTCCATGATCTGCCGATCGTCGCTCTGGCCAAGGAGAAGGAGAACGTCCTGGGCGAGACCCTCGTCGATCGGGTGTACCTCCCGGGCCAGAAGAACCCGATCCCTCTGAAGAGCCACTCGGCCTCCCTGTTTCTCCTGGCGCGCGTCCGCGACGAGGCCCACAGGTTCTCGAACCGCGCCAGGGAGAAGCTGGGGCGCTCTCACCGGATGCGGTCGTCACTCGACGGCGTCCCGGGGATAGGCCCCAAGACCAAGGCCTCGCTCCTCCGGACCCTGGGCTCTCTCTCCGCGGTGCAGAGCGCCGACGACGCCGCCTTGCTGGCGGTGCCAGGGGTCACCCGGCGCCATGTCGCGGCCCTGCGAGCCGCCTTTGGAGCCCCCAGGCCGACGCTCAGCCCCTCACCCGCCTCCAGAGGGCACACCGGTCTTGAAAAGAGCGGCCTCGGAGGCCTCGAGGACTTTCAGGTACTAAGAAGGGAGCCATGATCCCGCTCGACCCCGAGGAGGTCCACCTCTGGCTCGCCTCCGGCGACGTCCTCTCGGATCGGGCCGCGCTCGAGGCCTGCCGGGGATGGCTCACCGAGGCCGAGCGCGCCCGCCACCAGCGCTATGTCTTCGAGCGAAACCGGGACGAATTCCTGGCGACCCGGGCCCTGGTGCGCACCACCCTGTCACGCTATGCCGACGTGGAGCCAGGGGCCTGGGTCTTCCGGGTCAACGGCTATGGTCGCCCCGAGATCGCCGAGCCGCCCTTGCCCCTCCGCTTCAACCTCTCCAACACCGAGGGGCTGGTCGCCTGCGCTGTGGTCCGCGCCCAGGACGGCCGCGAGATCGGGGTGGACGTGGAGAGGGCCGAGCGCAGGACCGACGTGGCCCTGATCGCCGAGGGCTTCTTCGCGCCCTTCGAGGTCTCGGCGCTCAGGGCCCTCCCCAGGGAGCTTCAGCGCGAGCGTTTCTTCCGTTACTGGACGCTCAAGGAGGCCTACATCAAGGCTCGCGGCCTGGGTCTGGCGATCCCGCTGGCCCACTTCTGGTTTATCCTGGACGGCGTCGATTCACCGAAGATCGCCTTCGATCCCAGGCTGGAGGACGATCCGGCCACATGGCAGTTCATGGAGCTCCGCCCGGGCCCCGGGCACCACGCCGCGCTCGCTGTCCGCCGCCCCCCAAGCCCTGATCTCCGGGTGATCGTAAAGCCGGTGGACACCCTCTCGGCGCCCTGCCGCTCCCCCCCCGCCTCCTCCTTGTAATCCTGCTCTTCGCGCCGAGCTCGTCGACGGCGTTCTCGCGGGCCTGGGGTGGCCCTGGGTACAGAAAGCGTGGATGTTACAGGGAGGGAGAGCAGAGAAAACCCTCTCCCTATCTCCCCTCCCTGTAAAATCTTACCCGTCTCCGTCCGACAGGCGGTTCGGGGAAGGCGCAGCGCTGCCGTCCATGCGCGGTGCCATGGCCACGTGGCGAGAGGGGGAAGCTGCCAATCTCTCGTCGCCTCCAAGGAGCCAGGGCTGGACTATCGCGGGAGGGATGGGGCTGGCATAGTCGGGGCATGCGCCCCTCGTTCAACACCGCCGGTCCCTGCGTCCCGGGCGAGCACTACATGCTCCCTCCTGAACGTAGGCTAGGCAGGGTGATGGAGCTCATCGACGACGGCAAGTACTTCACCCTGCACGCAGGCAGGCAGACCGGGAAAACAACCTCCGCCCAGTGGCTGGTCGACCACCTCAACGCCCAGGGCCGCTTCTCCTGCATCTGGGTCGATCTGCAGAGCGCCCGAGAGCAGCCCGAGCTCTCGCGCATCGCCAAGACCCTGCTCAACCTGCTGGACATGGCCGTGGTCCGCGACCTGCCGCAGGTGAGCGTGCCCGCCGGGCGCGCGAGCTTGCTTGAGGATCCGGAGACCGCGGTGCTTCGCTACCTGCGCGACCTGGCCGCGCGGACGCCGCGCCCGTTGGTGGTGCTGTTCGACGAGGCCGACTGCCTGGTGGGACAGACCGTGGTGTCGTTCTTGACGCAGCTTCGGCAAGGTTACATCGACAGGAGCCGCACTCCGTTCCCACACAGCATGGCGCTCATGGGCCAGCGCGCCGTGAGGGACTACGCGCTCACCCAGGAAGATCGCCGGGCCCTCTCCTGGCTGGGCACGGCGTCGCCCTTCAACATCACGGCCGAGGCGGCCACGCTGGTGTCGTTCACGTTGGCCGAGACCGAGGAGCTGTTGCTGCAGCACACGGCCACCACCGGCCAGCGGTTCGAGCCCAAGGCCATCGAGCTCGTGTTCGAGCTGTCGCAGGGACATCCTTGGCTGGTCAACGCCCTGGCCGACCGCATCGTCGAGCGCGACGTTCGCGACCGCGCCGTGGCGGTGACCCCCGAGCACGTGGAGGCCGCCAAGGAATCGCTCATCCTGGAGCGTCGTACCCACATCGACTCGCTCACCGCGAGGCTGCGCGAGCCTCGGGTGCGTCGCATCCTCGACCCCATGCTCGCCGGCGAGCGAGCCTCGGGAGATACGCTCGACGACGATCTCGCCTACGTGGCGGGGCTTGGGCTCATCGCCAAGGTCGATGGCATGTGGCGTATCGCCAATCCCATCTACCGGGAGGTCATCCCCCGCGCCCTCGTCACCTCCACCCAGGAGCAACTCGACATGCGCACCTCCTGGTACGTGCGCCCCGATGGCTCCCTGGACATGACCAAGTTGATGGCGGCGTGGCAGGTGTTTTGGCGCAAGGATGGGCACTTGGCGGCCGAGGGCTTCGGATACCGAGAGTCGGGCCCCCACCTGATGCTCATGGCCTTCCTCCAGAGAATCCTCAACGGCGGAGGACAAATCCACCGCGAGTATTCCCTCGGCAAAGGCGCCCTGGATTTGCTCGTGGAGTGGCGCGTGGGCGCGGACGTGCAGCGCATTGCCATCGAGCTGAAGCTGCGTCGGGACACGGAGACGGAGGAAGAAGCGCTGGAGCAGGTGGTGAGGTACCTGCACTCTCTGGGTCTTGGCGAGGGCTGGCTCGTGATGTTCGACCTTCGCAAGGAGCTGTCGTGGGCCGAGAAGCTCACCACGCGCACCCACGAGCTTGATGAATGCAAGGTGCACGTGGTGGGCTGTTGAGAAGCAATTCGTCACCTGGGCGGGGTCGTGCAGAAGCCCCCGATGCACTCGGCCTGATCGCAGCAGTCGGCCTTCACGACGCACCGCTCTCCTGCGCGGGCGCAGCCCGTGCCGGGCTTCTGGCAGACCAGGCCCCCTCCGTCCTCCGCGGCCCTGCAGAAGCCGTCGCAGCAGTCGTAGCCGTTCTCGCACGTCGCCCCCAAGGGCTTGCAGGGAGGCACGGTGAACTGGGGGCGCTCGTTGGTCGCGTCGGTCTCCTGGCCCGCGATGTAGAACGCCGGGTGGCTGGGATCGGTGCCGGCCACCGGGTTCAGATCGACGGCCGCGATCCACATCTGGCGGTTGCTGCTCGTGAACTTGTGCCCGTAGTTTCGCTGCGCATAGAAGGCGACCCAGTAATATCCGCCCGCCGCGACCGGGTGAAAGCTGGGGCCCCAGTTGCGATCCGCGGAGGGGAGCACGCCGGTTCCGTTGGTGCGATCCAGACGGATGAGCGTCGTGCCGTCGACGCTCGAGATCCACAGCTCGCCCCGAGAGTCGTTGTCCGAGCCTCGCGATTTGTTGGCGCGCATGAAGGCGAGCCACTTGGAGTCCGGGGTGAAGCTCGGTGCCGTGGCGACCGGGTAAGCCGCGGTCGCGTCGATGATCTTCTTGACGTCGCTGAAGCCAGGCGTCGCCCCCAGCGTCACCTTGGAGATCCAGATCGTCGACGCCGTGTAGATCAGGCCGTCGCCCGCCGTGCGCACGCCCAGCGCGATCCTGGTGCCGTCCGGGCTCCAGACCGGATGGCTGGGCGCTCCCGGGGTGCCCGCGGGCAGCGAGAGGTTGGCCAGCACGGCGTCGCTGGTGGCTGTGGAGAGGCGCAGCACGGGGGGGGTGTCCGCCCCGAACGAGCTGCTGCTCCAGTGGCGCCAGAGAACGAAGGCGCCGTCGGGCGAGATGGCCTGGAAGCCCGAGGGCTGCGTGCTCTGGTAGAGCCTCTGCCCGGTGCGCGCATCCCACACGCCCCAGGGGCTCGCGCTGCCGTTGATGGAGCCGACGATGCGGCTGCCGTCCTTGGAGACGCTATGGCAGGCGATGCACTGCTCGCCGTTCACCTGGGTGGCGTTGGTCGGGGCCTGGCCTGGCTCGATGCGCCGGACGAAGGTGCCGCCGGGCAGATCGATGAGGCGCGTATAGTAGACCGTGCCCTTGAGGTTCGCCCCGGCGATGCTCCACCGGAGGGCCTTGGGCAGGAAGGCCTTGGCGCCGTCGTAGCGCTGCACGGTGACGTCGAGCGTCCCGTCGGTGGAGTCGGTGAGGCGAGCCCACGCGTCCTGGGGCACCTTTGGAAAGGCGTACTCGCCGTTGGCGTTGGCGACCGTGGCATAGGCCGTATACTCGAAGGTCTTGCTTTTGGCCTCGATCTTGAAAAACTGATTGGGGGCGCCCCCCGTCCACTGGACGAGCGGAGAGGGAAGCCCCCTAGGAAATACCGTCTTGTCGTAGGGGTAAACCACGTTGAGCGAGGGATCTGCTGTGTTGGCCGCGGCGAACGCGGCGGCTTGCGCGGCGGTCGGCGTCTCGCCGACGAGCAGGCGCAGCTTGATCGTGGCGCTGGTCTTCGCCGTCAGCCCTCCGGCCTTCAAGGTGATCTCCCCGGTGCCTCCGATGAAGCCGGTGGGCGTGAGGACGTTGGCCTTGAAGCTGGCCACGTCGAAGCGCGAGAAGGCCCAGACGCCCTGCTGGACGTCGACGGTCTTCCCGTCCAGGGTCACGCCCTTGGCGGTGAAGGTCAGCGTGGGGTTCTGCTTGCCGATATCGACCGTGATCGACGCGTCCGCCGGGGCGATGGTCAGCTCCTTGAGCTTGAACTCGGAGGGGAAGTCGCCGTCGAAGAAGCCGCCCGTGCCATCCCCCCTGGTGGCGGTGTCCGGAGGCTCGCCTCCGTCGAAGGCCGAGAGCTCGCTCTCGGAGCCGCAGGCGGCGAGGTGGCCTGCGCCCAGGCCCGAGGCGATCAGGAGGGCAAAGAGGAGCGTGCGGGTGCGGGGGCGTGTCATCGGAGCCTCGTGCAGGGTAGGGGAACGTTCCCTAGTGGTACTCGATCCTCGAGGGCGGCACCATGATCCGGCCGGGAGGCGAGGGAACCTTCTCGAGGCCTCGCTGTCGGAGACTCCCCATGGCCAAGGTCTCGAAGGGAGTGCCGCCGGTACGAGGGACCCTCGTCCGCCTCACATGCGCGGGCCTCGTCGCCGTCGCCGCTTCCCTCACGCCGGTGCCGGCGGAGGCCGACGAGGCGCCGGACAGGGTCCAGGCCGATCTGGAGAGGCTGTCGGCGGAGCGCTCGGTGCAGCTCGCCGACAAGGCGACGGGGCCCGCGGCCCGGGCGCTGTACGAGGCGGGCGCCAAGGCCTACCTGGAGCTGTTTCATGGACGCTGCGAGGCTCCGGTCGACGCCGGAGATCCCCCCAGGGCGCCCCGCTGCGACGAGATCGCCTTCAACGCGGCGCGGGCCTTCCGCGCCGCGGGCCTCGCGCCCCTGTCGATTGACGTCTACCAGAGGCTCGTCTCCTACGACGGGAAGACGCGAGGACGCTCGCCGCTGGCAAAGAGAGCAATCTACCAGCTGGGGGGCGTATATCAGGCGCTGGCGATGTACGCGCTCGCGGCGGAGCACTACGAGCGTTATGCCACGCTCTATCCCGCCGAGCCCGAGGCCGCGGGCGCCCTCGCGGACGCGCTCGTCCTTCGTATAGGTCTGGGCGAGGATGAGAGCGCCTCGGCGGACGCCAGGCTCTTTCTCAAGCTCTATTCCGCCTCGAAGCCGGCCCGCGCCGCCCAGGCGCTCCTCGCGGTCGCCGCCCAGTATGCGAGCCGGGGTGACTGGGCTCGTACTCTGGCGACGCTCTCGGGCGTGCGCTCTCTCTTCGACCGAGCACCGATCGACATACGCATCCAGGCCAGGGCGCTCCTGGGGCGCGCCCACGCCGGCGGCCCCCTGGCCACACGGGCCCTGGCTTCGGCCGAGTACGCCTCGGTCCTCTCGCTCTGGGGCGATGGGACGCAGGCGGCGCGGGCCATCGAGGCGGCGTGGTCCGACGAGGACGAGGCCACCCGGATGAAGCGCCTCGCGAGGGCGCTCATGGTCGTGGGAGAGGCCATGTTCTTTGCCGCCGAGGCGAGGCGCCTCGCGGAGCTGGAGCCCCTCAAGCCGCCCGTTTACCAGGGCCCTGTCGAGGAGGCGTTGATGCGTCGGCACCTCGAGACCCGGGTCAAGGACTGGATGCAGAAGAAGCGCCAGGCGATCGAGAGCGTCGAGGCCGCGTACACCAGGGTGCTGGGGGTTCAGCCTCTTCCGCCGCCCCGGTGGGCGGTCGACTCGGCCGCGCAGGTCGGCGCCATGTGGGCGACCTTCGCCGACGAGGTGGGGCGTGTCCTCCCGCTCTCCGTCCAGCGCAGAGGCGGTCGCCCCACGCAGGTAGGCCTCGCCCTCGAGGGGGTCCAGGATCCCCTCCGTAAGGGGAGAGCCAGAGCCGCCCTCAAGGCTTGCCTGGGGCTCTCGATCAAGTTCCTCTTCGTGGACGAGCACACGCGAGCCTGCGAGTCCTGGCTCGTCAAGAACGGCGACATCCATGCCACGGACGAGATCATCCCCTCGCTCCGCGCGGGTTCCCACGATGTCTTTCCGCCTCTCGTCGCCGTAGACCCTTAGGGCCCCGGGTCTCGCTCCTCGCGCTTGGGGTCGGCCTCCGCCGCGGGGGCCTCCGTCGCCGGGGGCGCTCCCTGCGATTCCTGAGGATATCCCTGAGGATATCCCTGAGGATATCCCTGAGGATATCCCTGTTGTGAATACCCCTGTTGCGGAGGTCCTCGGTAGGGAACGGGTGCCGGAGGGACAGGCATGGGTCTGGGCGGGCTCTTCTTCCAGGCTCCCCCCGCGGAGAAGGCGCCCCAGCCCCAGCGCAGCCACCCCAGCAGCGCCACCGCAAGCCACAGGGCCCAACCCAGCATCGCCCCCCGGTACACCAGG
>SXGT01228309.1_pt1 | contig 11778 bp, 9 predicted proteins | sample 3176221 | NCBI WGS metagenome assembly SXGT01 (sample SAMN11356862, study PRJNA531348) | freshwater metagenome | isolation source: freshwater sample F1-120 | place: China: Fuxian Lake, Yuxi | collected 2017-12-25
CTTGTCGTTGGAGGGGTACGGATTCTGCGCGCGTGGCGACGGCGGGCCGTTCACCGACGACGGCCAGATCGAACTCGGCGGTCGCCTCCCCGTGAACACGGCGGGTGCCGGGATGAGCGAGGCGTACGTCCACGGATTCAATCTGGTGCTCGAAGGCGTCCGCCAGATCCGCGGCACCAGCACCAGTCAGGTCGCGGGGGCCGACGTGAGCCTCGTGACGAGCGGCGAGGGTGTGCCCACGAGCGCGCTCGTGTTGACGGAGGACCGCTGATGTCGGAGCCGTCGTTCGTGCTCCCCGACCTCGTCGACAACGAGGCCAAAGAGTTCTGGGAGGGCTGCGCGGCGGGCGAGCTCCGGGTGCAGCGGTGCGCTCGCTGCGAGTGGATCGCCCATCCGCCCCGGCCGATGTGCCCGCAGTGTCAGGCGATCGAGCGGGAGTGGGTCGCGACGAGCGGACGCGGGACGATCTGGAGTTTCGTGGTGCCGCATCCGCCGCTGTTGCCCGCGTATTCGCCGTTGGCGCCGTACAACGTGATCGTGGTGGCGCTCGACGAACATCCGACCGTGCGATTCGTCGGCAACCTCGTGACTTCACCGGCCGGCGAGATCAACGAGGTCGACCCTTCGACCATCGTGATCGGCGAAGCCGTCCGCGTGACGTTCGCACAGGTCGACGATGTCACCGTCCCGCGTTGGGTACGCGCCTGAGGTCACCGACGCGCGATTGCGGCGAACGTCGCATCGGCCGCCCGACGGAGGTCGGCCGGCGTGAGTTCGATCTCCAACCCCCGCCGGCCCGCGCTGCAAAACACCGTGTCGAAGCTCGTCGCTGAATCGTCGATGAAGGTCGCCAGTCGACGTTGTTGACCGATCGGACTGATACCACCAACCACGTAGCCGGTCGCTCGTTCGGCGACCGCGGCCTCGGCCATCGTCAGGGACTTCACGCCCGCGGTCGCGGCGAATGCCTTCAAGTCCAGCATGGTCGACACCGGAACCACCCCGACAACGAGTCGATCGCCCGATGTTGCGAGCAGGGTCTTGAACGTCCGGTCGGGGTCGAGCCCGAGCCGCTCGACCGCTTCGGTCCCGTACGCAGCGGCACGCGGATCGTGGTCGTATGCGTGAACTCGGAACTCGATGCCGAGTTTGGTGAGCAACACCGTCGCCCGGGTTGCTTGCGCTGCCATTGCCGGCAACCTATCGATGACGCGAAACGGCCCGGCGGGGGGATGCCGGGCCGTTCGCTGATGCAGTTGTTCCGGTCGAGGGGGGACATCGACCGGTTCGCGTCACGACGCCTCGGGGGGCGGGCATCGGACTGCGATCTTGTGGGGACTCCTAGGCGGCCTTGGCGGCGATCTTCGCGGCGGCGGCTTTGCGCTTGGCCGCAGCGAGAGTGGGTGTATGACGCTCGATGCGCAACTCGGTCAGTCGTTGCTCCCAAGCCAATTGTTTGGCCAACCAGCTCAATGCGTTCACGTGCGCACCTCCTTCGATCGAGAACTCGAACCACGACGTTCAACTCGTGGCGTATTGACTTTGACAGTAAATACTCTCAAGGTGGATGATGTCAAGTCATTCCCTGCCGAAGTCGATGCTCGTAGAGTGTGACATTCGACACGACCCGTCACCCAGCACCCGCCTCGTGGAGCAACGATGACCGTCCCCGAGAACCGCGACGCCCGCCCGAGCGGCCTGCGCATCGACGAGTTGGCCCAACGGTGTCGGCTCACCGTCGACACGATCCGCTACTACGCCCGCGAGAAGTTGTTGCCGGCACCGATCGCGGCGGGGCGCCACAAGCTCTACGGACCGGAGCACATCGAACGGCTCGACCAGATTCGTGACCTCCAGGATCAACGCTTCTCGCTCGCCGCGATCCGGGCGATCCTGTGCAGCGATCGACCCGGCATCGACGGGATCTTCGGCGGCGCGCGCCATCACTACACCCAAGCCGACCTCGTCGAGCGCTCACGCGTTCCGGCCGAACTGGTGACGACGCTGCAAGAGGTCGGGCTCATGCCCGAACCGGCCGAGTTCGGGCGAGAGTCCTACGACGATGCCGATCTGGCGATGCTGCGATCAGTCCGCGAGTTGCTCGACATCGGCATGACCCCTGCGATCCTCGCCGAGTTGGCGACCATCTATGTGCGCCACTTCCGGGCGCTGCAGACCGACGTTCACGCGATGCTCGCGGGCTGGACCCGCGACGACTGGGACCCGTCGGAGATGGACGTGATCCAACGCAAGCTCACCTCGGCGAGCGACCAGCTCATCCCGGCGGTCGATCGTGTTCTCAACTACGTGCACCAACGCACGGTCCAACGACTCACGCTCGAAGCCATCCGGACGGCCGCCGAGACCAACACTGGCGTCGGCGGCGTGAAACGCTGAGGTTCGTACACTTCGATCGTGTCCGAACTTCCGGTTCTTCCTGCGCTCCTCGAAGGCGTCACCGTCCTCGTGCTCGGGGGCGAACCGGCCGCGCGAGCGGGGCGATGCCTGGCCGACCTCGGCGCCGACGTCACTCGCGTGACACCGATCAACGGCGACCTCCTCGCCGACCGCCCGTCGGCGGTGATCGCGTGGAGCGCGGGCACCACGGTGATCGCCTACCCCGGACTCTCCCGCCTCGGCGGTCTCGCACGCGACGCCGACGTGGTCATCGACGAACCGCACGACCAACGCGCGGTGCAACTCGACCCCGCGGTGGCACCCGCCACCCACTGGGTGCGCATCACACCGTTCGGAACGACAGGCCCCCGCGCCCGGTGGCTGGCGTCCGACCTGGGTGTGATGGCGGCCAGCGGAAACCTCTACGCGACCGGCGATCCCGACCGCGCGCCCGTCCGACCGAGCGAACCCGCGTCGTACGCGCACGTCGGCGGTGAAGCTGCGTACGGAGCGATCGCCGCGCTCGCGAGCGGGCGACGTCAGATCGTCGACCTGTCGATGCAGGAGTGCGTGCTCGTCGCGAACATGGCCGCCGCCGGTCGTCAGTTTCGCGAGCCGGGGCGGGTCCGACGATCGGGCGCGAAGATCGGCCGGACGCGCGAGATCTACCCGACGCTCGACGGTTTCGTGAGCTTCGGTATTCGCGGCGGCAAGGCCCGCCAAGCGAGCATGACCCTGATCGCGCAACTCGTCCGCGACGCGGGTATCGACGAGCCTGCGCTCGACCAGGACTGGATGACGTGGTCACAGAACACCGCGCCCGACGACGAACTCGCCGCGATGGAACGAGCGATCGGCGCGTACTTCGCGACGAAGACCTCGTCGGATCTCTACGCGATCGCGTGCGAAACGAATCTCATGCTCGCGCCCGTGAACTCGCCGAACGAAGTGTTCGCAAACGATCAACTCGCCGCGCGCGAATGGTTCGTCGAGCACCGCCACGAGGGCGAGGTCGTGCGACTCCCCCGCTCGTTCGTCACGGTGCACGGTGCCGCACCCGCCGGGCCGCGGCCACGTCGATCGCTCGACACCCCGGAACGGACCTCGACGCCTTCGAGCGGAACCGGACCGTGGTCGGGGGTGAACATCATCGAGTTCGGCAGCGGGGCCGCGGGGCCGATCGCGACTCGCTACTTCGCCGAGCACGGCGCGACCGTGCTGCGCATCGAGTCGCCGAGCCGCCCCGACTTTCTCCGAGCGATGGCCGTCGCCCCGAGCAATCCTCACGGGCTCGAAGGCGCCTCGCTGTATGACGCACTCAACTGCGGGAAGCGGCACGTGACCTTCAACCTGAAGCATCCCGAAGCCGTCGCACTCGTGAAGCGTCTCGTCGTCGAGTGGGCCGACGCCGTCGCCGAGAACTACGCGCCGCGCGCGATGACCGGCTTCGGGCTGGGGTACGAGGATCTGCATGAGATCAAGCCCGACCTCGTGATGATCTCGGCGTGTCTCAACGGCCAGACCGGTCCGCACAAGGACTACCCGGGTTTCGGCGGCCAGGGCAGCGCGCTGTCGGGTTGGAACTGGGTGACGGGGTGGCCGGATCGAGAACCGGTCGGGCCGTTCGGCACGATCACCGATTCGCTCGCGCCGCGCTACGTCGCGACTGCGCTCGCGGCCGGGCTGTGGTATCGCCGCACAACCGGGCGTGGTTGCTACCTCGACGTCGCGCAGGTCGAGGCCGGTTTGTTCGCGCTGAGTCCCTGGCTGGTCGACTACGCGCTCGACGGCACGATCGCAATGCGCGCGGGCAATGCCGACCGCCGAGCGTTGCTGCACGGCGTATACCCGTGTGCCGACGACGACACGGGCGACGATCGCTGGATCGCAATCGCCGCGTGGACCCCAGAACAGCTCGCAACGATCGAACGACTCGTCGGCGCGAACGCCACCGACGAGACGGTCTCGGCGTGGACCCGGAGTCGGCGGCGCGGTGCCGTCGCCGACGCGCTCCAGTCCGCAGCGGTCGAAGCGATCCCGGTCGCCGACTTCGCCGACGTCTTGGCCGACCCGCAACTCGCCGCGCGCGATCACTTCGAGCACCATCGTCATCCGTTCATGGGCGAGGGCGTGTACGAGCGCAACGGGTTGCGTTTCGCGGATGCGACGGTCGGCTACGACCGCGCCGGTCCCACGCTCGGGCAAGACAACGAATGGGTACTCGGGGACGTACTCGGTCTCGACGCCGGCGCCGTCGAACACCTCCGCTCGGCGGGCGCACTGGCCTGACCAGGGCCGGCACCACCGGCGCGCGACCGCAAGTCACAACTCCTGAAATCAGGGTTGCAGTGTGTCTCAGATTGTGTCACAGTGCGTCTCATTCCGGCTCAAACCGGACGGCGCCCTGATTTCGGCACCCGCACCGCACCCCACAGGAGGAATTCGATGGTCACCCAACTCTTGCTTCGACGCGCCCGAACATCGTTCCTGCGCACCGCAATCACACTCGGCGTCGTCGTCAGCACGATCGCCCTCGCCCCGCCGCCTGCTCACGCCGGAGAGGAACACGGCACTGCCACGACCCGCAGCTACTGGGGATCCGGGGCGACCCAGGGTCGAGCGCTCATCACCGTGTCCGGCTATGCCAAGGACTATTCGTGCGGCCTGTTCGGTGCGTGGGACTGCGCATCCGTTCGAGCGCTGTCCGGCAAGCTCACGGTGGCTCGAATCGGGAGCCGAGCGTCGCTCCCGAACCTGTTGAAGATCCGCACGTCGGCTGCCTTCACCGGAGTCGCGCTCGACGTGTACGTGTCGGCCCCGCCGTCGCTCGGATTCCACGACTCGGGGAGTCGCTGCGACAGTCCCGAACTCGAAAGTCGCCCGAACGCCACCTCGGTGAGCTACTCCCAGTCGGCCACCGTCTGCACCGCCAAGACGATCGGCTACGTGCGCACCGGGTCGTTGAGTGCCACGGGGTACTACCGATTGGGTGATGGCGCATGGCGATCGGTGTCGACGACCACGACGCGAAAGATCGGCGCATGAAGCCGCAACGACGATCGCTCGCGGCAGTGGTGCTACTCGGCATCGTCGGCGGATGCTCACTCGTCGGGGCGGACTCGCCCTCGACCTGGTCGACACGGACCGAGGCGGCACTGTGGGAGTTGCTGGTCGACCACGATCCGTATCCGATCGTTCGGTCGACCGGCCCGAACCTCGACGCGTATCAGGCCGCGCAACTCGTGCTCGCGGCACGCGCCGTCGGTGTGGAATCTCGCGAACTCGAGGGCCTTGTCGCGCATCTCCGCGCCGTGTGGACGCCCGGCATCAGCGACTCGCCGATTCCCGCGACCCCAACCGATGCGGCGGCGTTGTCGGCCCTCGGGGCTACGGGTGTGCCGATTGCCGCCGACGAGATCGGGCCTGCCCTCGCAGCCGCTCGCGATCAGGTCCAGGGAGATGATCTCGTCGACACGAGCGGTGCGCGGGTGATCGCCGTTGCAATGCTGCACGACGACGTCGCCATCGCATCCGCGGCCAACGCGATCGCGACTGCCGAACGCGGTCGCGATCGGTGCCTCGAAGCCAACGACCTGTGGACTGCCGGCGCCGCGCACGAACGCGCTCGCCTGATCGGATCGCCGTGCAGCTTCACGCGCGAGGTGGCTCGCAACGTTCGATCGGAGTTCGAGTCGTGGTCGCGCGATCCCGATCCGATTCCGACCGAACTCGACGGATCGATCGTCGCGGTCGGCGCCGAACTCCTCGAAGCCGGGATACTCGATCGCGCCGCCGTCGAACGAGTGAGCGCGGCGCGGTTCGAGTTCGCGGCGGCGGGGACCCTGGTGGCGGATCCCGTCACCATCACTCAACTCGCCGCGGCCGGCGACCGACTCGGCCTCGAGGTTGTCTTCGGCGAGTCGATCGCCTCGGCGATCCGGACCGCGGCGGCTTGGGATGGCCGCCTCGCCGACTCCAGCACACCCGACCCGGCCGCGTTGGTTTCACTCGCCGACATCGTGCGGCTGAGCCCGGGCGGACGTGACCTCGACGACGTCGCGCGCCTCGTCGACTGGACCTCACCCGAGATCGACGACGCGACCTACGTCGAGTTGGCACTCCACCTCGATCCCGTACGCCTCGGCGACTCGAGAACGACCGGCTACGTCGCAGCGATCGCGACAACGTCGGACCGCGCAGTCGCGCTCGCGCTCGAAGTCGAGTGGCGCCGCGACGCTCCGTGTCGACGTGATCTCGCGGTCAGTGGCGAGCGGATCGCCGACGACGCCTCCGCCACGCTGCGGAGTCGTGCCATCGCCACCGAGTACCGGGTGAGGTGCCGACCGGTATCCCACGATGCGACCGACGCGACCCATGCGCCCGCCGCAGCACTGAACCGGATGATCGGCCGAGCGCTCCAGTCGAACGACGTGGTGCTCGTTGCCGACGCGATCGAAGCGCAATGCATTCTCAGCCAGTCCGTCGGGCTCGGGCATGTCGCGCTGCAAGAGATCTCCCGCGTTGCGGTCGACGATACGTTCGGCGCGTACGCGCCCGGAACCTCGTTGGTCACGATCGAAGCGACTCGCGCGACCGCAGTCGTGCTCGCGGCAGATCGAGCGGGATGCGAGGCGCTGCGCGTCGTGTGAACAACGGGCACTTCGCTAGCGTCCGAACTGACGGCGGGTCAGTTGCGACGCGCCCCGCACCCCGGAGTCAGGCTTGGATCTGCAGTTCTCAGCCGAACACGAAGCGTTCCGAATGGAGGCGCGGACATTCCTCGAAGATCGCCTCGCGTCGAAGTTCGCCAAGGTGCGCGGGCGGGGCGGACCCGGCGACGAACACGTGCTGTTCGAGGAGCGCTGGGCGTGGGAGCAGGAGTTGGGGCGGCATGGCTGGATCGGGCTCGGTTGGCCGCAGCAGTACGGCGGTCGGGGCGCGAGCCTGCTCGAGCAGGTGATCTTCTACGAGGAGTACGCACGCGCGGGCGGCCCGGGGCGGGTCGGGATCGTCAACGAAGGGCTGATCGGGCCGACGCTCGTGCACTTCGGCGACGAAGGGCAGAAGTCGAGGTTCCTGCCGAGGATTCTCGACGGCACCGAGCTGTGGTGCCAGGGTTACAGCGAGCCGAACGCCGGAAGCGACCTCGCCAACGTGTCGACGAAGGCCGTGCGCGACGGCGACGAGTGGGTGATCACGGGACAGAAGGTGTGGACCTCGCTCGCCCACTGGTCGCAGTGGTGCTTCGTGGTGTGTCGCACCGAGCCCGACAGCCACCGACACAAGGGATTGTCGTATCTGCTCGCACCGATGGATCAGCCGGGGATCGAGATCCGACCGATCGTGCAGATCACCGGCACGAGCGAGTTCAACGAGGTCTTCTTCGACGGTGCCCGCGCCCACGTCGACCACACCGTCGGCGGCGAAGGCAACGGCTGGAAGGTCGCAATGGGCACGCTCGCGTTCGAGCGCGGGGCGAGCACGCTCGGCCAACAACTCGGTTTCGAACGCGAACTCGAGACCATCACCGCAGTGGCCCGCTCGAACAACCTCGCGTCCGATCCCGCGTTTCGGCAGCGTCTCGCCGACGCTTGGATCACCTTGCGAGTCATGCGCTTTCATGCGATGCGCACGTTGAGCGTCTTGGAACACGGCGACGTGTCGCGCGAGACGTCGATCCACAAGTTGTTCTGGGCGAACTTCCATCGCGGGCTCGGCGAACTCGCGGTCGACGTCCAGGGCGCGAACGGGATGATCGCCGACGGACCCATCGAATCGCCCGAGGACGAGCGGTACCCGCTCGACCTCATGCAACGACTGTTTCTCTACTCGCGCGCCGACACGATCTACGGCGGCAGCAATCAGATCCAACGCAACGTGATCGGCGAGCGGGCGCTGGGCCTGCCGCCCGAACCGAAGGTCGTGTGATGACAGCTCCCGAGTACGTGTCCGGCCACGGACTGCTGGCAGACCGCACGGTGCTCGTCACCGCGGCCGCCGGGACGGGTATCGGTTTCGCCACCGCCAAGCGTTGTGTCGAGGAGGGAGCCCGCGTCGCGATCGCCGACATCCACGAGCGTCGTCTCGGCGAGGCAGCCGACGCGCTTGCCGACATCGCGGGTTCGCGACCGCCCGCGTTCCTCGCGAACGTGACGAGCGAAGACGATGTGCAGCGCCTCGTCGCCGACACGGTGACCGCGCTCGGCTCGATCGATGTGCTGGTCAACAACGCGGGTCTCGGCGGCACCGCGAGTCTCGTCGACATGACCGACGACCAGTGGTCGTCCGTGCTCGACGTGACCCTCACGGGCACGATGCGCATGACGCGCGCCGCGCTCCGCCACATGCAACCGCGCGGTCGCGGCGTCATCGTGAACAACGCGTCGGTGGTGGGGTGGCGAGCCCAGGAAGGTCAGTGCCACTACGCCGCGGCGAAGGCCGGCGTGATGGCGCTCACCCGTTGCGCGGCGATCGAAGCCGCGCCCTTCGGTGTGCGCATCAACGCGGTGGCGCCGTCGCTCGCGATGCACCCGTTCCTCGCCAAAGTCACGACCGACGAGTTGCTCGACGAACTCACCACCCGCGAGGCCTTCGGTCGCGCCGCCGAACCGTGGGAGATCGCCAACGTCATCGTGTTTCTTGCGAGCGATTACTCCACCTACATGACCGGTGAGGTCGTGAGCGTCAGCAGCCAGCGCGCCTGAACCGCACCGAGGCGACCCCCCGTCGACGACCAGGTCAGGAGACGGGCAGATAACCCCACGCGTCTCCAGCCTCCCCCTCACCGGGAACGCCGGTGTCGTTCTGGTCCCAATCGACGAAGTCGTCGAGCACGTCGAAGCTCGACGCGTGCAGTCGCTTCATCACCAGCATTCGACCAGCGTTGCGGGGTACCGAGAACGCGAGGTTGTCGACGGCGAGACCCTTCAGGTCGACGAACTGTGGATTCGCACCAAAGCCCGCACCGTCGAACTCGCCATAGTTCGAAATCCCGAAGTCCTCCCCTTCGCCGTAGCTCGTCGAGGCGCCGTTGAGAATGCCGGGCCCGTTGTCGCGAAAGACCTTCAACCCACCCGACGCCTGCCAACTCCCGACATCTTGCGCGATCGACACGGCAAGCACGTCTTGCCCGACGGTTCCGAGGTTTCCGGTCGCCATGCCCCACAAGCAGAATTCGTCGTTCGACTTGATTCTGCTCGGCACTTCGCTCGGGGAGTTCTCGGTGATGCGAACCGATCCGGCTCCGGTGATTCCGCTCGTCGATCCGGGAGCGACCCACACCGCACCGGCACGCGTCGCAGCGCCGACGTTCTGATGCGGCGCACACACGACAAGGTCGTCGCGAAGATTGCCGCTGAACTCACCCACATCGAGGTCGTGACCAAATCGTGCGCCGGGGCTCACCGAGCCGGAAAAACCACCGGTACGACCAGGCCACATCACTCGCGCTCCCACTCCGCCGAGTCCGAGCGCGCTGCCGCGCACCACCGTCACCGCTCCGGTGTCGATGCCGGCACTCGTGTCCTCGTAGGGCGCACTGATCGCAAGGTCGTCGTAGCCATCGTTCTCGAAGTCGCCCGTGGTCAACGCATATCCGAACCAATCGCCCGCCTCAGAAACACCGGGTATCCCATTCGTCCCCTGCGTCGACATCACGATGCCACTGCTCGACAGACCCGTCGGCGTCCCGGGCACGATGAACACCGCGCCGATACTCGACATCGCATTGAAGCCTTCGCGTGGCGATCCGATCGCGAGATCGTCTCGACTGTCACCGTTGAAGTCACCGGCCGCCAGCGACGCGCCGAACAGGTCCCCGTTGTCGGCGTCGTCGGGCACTCCCGGCTGGCTCTGCATGAACAGCTGCACATCGACCGTGGTCAGCCCACTCGGCGATCCGTACATCACCGTGACATCGCCACCGTTGGTCGCCTGCCCGTTGTCCCGTGAGCCGACAGCCAGATCGTCGAATCCGTCGCCATCGAAGTCACCGGCAGCCCACGCCGTTCCGAAACGGTCGTTCGCGCCGGCAATCCCCGGCATTCCCGCACTGTCCTGATGCCACATCGACGCGGGCCCGATGCCGTAGGTCGAGTTCGCCCGCATGACCCAGATCGCACCGGCGTTCTGTTTCGTACCGACGTCTTCGAGCTCAGCGGTCACCACCAGCTCGGCGATGCCGTCGCCGTTGAAGTCGGGCGTGGCGTTCGGATCGCCAACCGCCGCAGCCGGACGCTCGCGCTCAGCGATTCCAGCGCCAGACGCCGCGCAGGCCACCAACAGCGCGACGACGGATTTGCCGAGTCGGGGGTGCGACTTCCAGTACCTCATCGTTTGCTCCCTGCTCAAGGTGTCGATTCTTCTGCTCGGGTCATCACAGGACTCGGTACGAATTGTTCGTGGTGCAGTTCGGGCGCGGCACCGCTCGCTAGTACCCCCACCCGTCATCGGCTTCGAGTGCACCGGGAACGCCGGGCGAGTCTTGGTGGACGCGGCGCTGATCGCCACTGTCGATGGCGACGAGTGGGCCGTCATGCATCCAGATTTCGCCGCCGTCGGTGACGCCGAGCTGGTCTTCGCCGGGAACACCGACGACAACGTCTCCATAGCCATCGCCGTCGAAGTCGAGAACTCGAGGCGACGCCCCGAAACTGTCCCGAGGCTCGTGCGCTCCCACGACACCCGGCGTCGACTGCGAGATTCGCATTGTTCGTTTCCGCAGCAGAGGCTCGCTCGCACCCTGTCCGTACAACACACCGACCGCGCCGCGGAACGGGTATCGACTGAACCGCAACACAACATCGGAGCGTCCATTGCCGTCGATGTCGCCGATAGCTGGGGTATCCGCGCAGAACGACTCGCTCGTGATCGTCTGCAGATCCGTCCCGTAACTCTCGGCCGTCAGGCGCTCGCCCGCGGCACCGCTCGGACCTGCACTGGAGCCCTTCAACACGTACAGCGCGCCAAGAAACCCAGCGGGCGAGTACTCGGCGGCGCAGACCAGCAACTCGTCGCGACCGTCGGCGTGCAACTCGCCGGCCGCCAGGTAACCACCGAAATGCGCGAGCTTCTTCGTAGCGCCGGGCACGCCACCGACCCCAGGTCGAAGCTCGATCGCCGACGACGGTGCAAGTCCGGTCGACGAACCCTCGACCGCGACCAGCCAACCGGCCTCGTGGAAATCGCCGATGTCTTCGTTGGGTGCGCCAATCGCCAGATCGTCATACGCGCCACCGTCGAAGTTCCCGGCGGCAAGGGAGCTACCGAACCGATCATCGGACTCGGGATTCCCCGGAATACCGTCGAGCCCCTGACGAATTACACGATCGAACGTCAAGGTGTCGGCGGCCCCTGAGAACACGAACACGGCGCCCGACCGCA
>SXGT01158874.1_pt1 | contig 11777 bp, 7 predicted proteins | sample 3176221 | NCBI WGS metagenome assembly SXGT01 (sample SAMN11356862, study PRJNA531348) | freshwater metagenome | isolation source: freshwater sample F1-120 | place: China: Fuxian Lake, Yuxi | collected 2017-12-25
GGGAGCAGGCGTGGTCGCAGGAGCTCGCCCGCCGCGTCGCTGACGTCGCGGCGGGCCGTGTCGAGCTGATCGACGCCGAGCAGGTCCACGCGGAGCTGCGGACCGAGCTGCGCCCCGCACCGCGGTGAGGGGCGCGCGATAGTCGAGCCGATGATCATCGCCGGCGGCGCCGCGGTGCGCACTGACGCCGACGGCTGGACCGTGCGCACCGCCGACGGCGCGCTGTCGGCGCAGTTCGAGCACACGGTGCTGATCGGGCCGCACGGCCCGGAGATCACCACCGTGCTGGGCTAGCGGTCAGGCCGCGGGCGCGCCGCAGGCCGGCGCCGCCGCGTGGTCGTGCTGCCGACGCGCGATGTAGCGCTCGACGCGCTCGAAGGCGGCCGGCGACACCCGCCACACGCCGGCGAACGCGTCGTCGAGGTCGATCACGAGGTACAGCACGTGGGACACCGCGCCGGCCATCGCGCCGGTCATGATCGCGTGGACCGCGAAGCTGTCGACCTGCACCAGGAACATCGACGCCACCATCACGAACGCGCCGACGTAGAGCAGGAGCTTCAGGCCGAACGGGATGCGCATGCGCGCGCTGGTCAGCCGCTCGGTCCGGGCGTCGGACAGATCGTTGAACCGCGACAGCGCCTCGCCGTGCAGCGCGCGCTGGCAGTCGTCGGCGGGCGCCAGGCAGTGCAGCCCGTCCCAGACCCGGTCGAGGTGGGCGCCGGTGCGCTCGAGCACGGCCTCGCCGTGGGTCGCCATCGCCGGCCACTCCTCGCGGATGACCGCCGCGACGTACGCGGTCAGCTCGCGCTGGACGTGGGCCCGCGCCGCCGCCGCGAAGCCGTCGGCGGTGCGGAACAGATCGATCACCTCGTTGGCCTCGTGATCGACCTGCTTGCGGGCGGCGTCGAACTGGCCCCACACGACGTAGACCACGAACGCCAGCAGCACCGCGTAGATGGTCCCGACCGCCTGCAGGTAGTTGCCGACCTCGGGGTTGGACGCCCGCAAGGTCGCGGTCGGCAGGTGCGGCCGCAACAGCGCCAGCGCCAGGATCGTCACCGCGCTGGCCCCCAGCACGATGACCGCCAGCCGCGCGACGGCCCTCAAGCGATTGCCCATGCCGCGCGATCATACAGGCATGTCTACGAGATCACTCATGTCGGCTGAGGTCGCACTTCGTGGTTGAGTGTGGACGTCGAGTGAACTAGGGTCGCCGACCATGCGCACCCTGTACGCCTGTCTCATCGCCACCTCGCTGGTCGGCGCCGCCTGTAGCGGCGACGACGGCGCCTCACCGCTGGTCGACGCCGGCATCGACACGCCGACGACCGACGCGCCACCTGCGGGCGCGTGCGGCGTCGCGGCGACGACGCTGTCGACCTACCCGGCCAACTACGCGGGCACCACCGCGACCACCGGCGCCGACTTCACCGTCGGCATGGGCGCGTGCGCCGACGAGGTGAGCTGGTTCGAGCCGGCCGGCAACGACGCCGTCGTCGATCTCGAGAACCTGACCGCGGGCCAGACCTACGCGGTGACGCTGACCGCGACCACGGACATGTCGCTGTACGTCGCGACCGCGTGCGGCGCGACCGGCCCCAGCGCCGGCGCTTGCCTGGCGTTCCGCGACCAGACCACCACCGGCGAGGCGCTGAACTTCGTGGCGCCGGCGTCGGGCAAGGTGTCGGTCGTCGTCGACGCCGAGACCACCGGCGCGGCCGGCGACTTCACGCTCGACGTGGCCGAGGTCGAGTGCGTCGACAACATGGACTGCGCCGACCCCAACGCGCCGTTCTGCGTCGACAACGCCTGCGTCCAGTGCGGCGACTCGTTCGACTGCACCACCACCGGCGCGCCGGTGTGCGACGGCACCACCAGCACCTGCGTCGCGGGCCCCGGCACCTGCACCGGCGACACCACCGGCGAGAACGACAACGGCCCGGCCGCCGCGCGCATGATCGCGTTCCCGATGACCGGCACCCCGACCAACTCCGGCGCCTCGCTGTGCGGCACCGCCCAGGGCGACGACTGGTACAAGTTCACCGCGCCGGCCGCGGGCGGCCTGCGGGTCGTCGTGGGCTGGACCGCCACCGCCGACCTCGACTTCCGCGTCTACGACGCGACCGGCGCCGTCGTCGTCAACTCGGGCAGCACCGTGGCCCAGAGCGAGACCCGGCTGGCGAACCTGCCGGCCGCCGGCACCTACTACCTGCAGGTGACCCAGTACGTGGGCAGCGGCACGCCGGCCAACGACCCGGTCGCGTACACCGTGCAGCTCGCGATCCCCGAGTGCACCACCGCGTTCCAGTGCACCAACGCCGGCACGCCGGTGTGTGACGCCGGCGGCACCTGCGTCGCCGGCCCGGACATGTGCACCGGCGACGTCAGCGAGCCCGACGACGGCCCGGCCGCCGCGCGCGACCTGACCGGCGCGGTCGGCACCCCCGTGATGCTCACGGGTGCGGTGTGCAACACCCCGGCCGGCGAGGCCGACTGGTACAAGATCACCGTGGCCGCGGGCCAGGGCGTGACCATCAGCACCGCGTTCACCGCCCCGACCGACATCGACGTGTCGGTGTTCGACAGCGCCGGCCGCCTCGAGGGCCTGACCTTCTGGAACAACCCGGAGGCGATCACGCTGACCTACCTGCCGGCCGGCACCCACTACGTCCGCGTGGTGATGTTCTCGTCGAGCGCGGTCGCGGCGGCGGCGGCGTACACGATCACCGCGACCCGGACCGCGGCCCAGACCTGCGCGACCCGCGCCGACTGCGCGTCGACGTACACCACGCAGATCTACCGCGGCGCGTGCACCGCGGGCGCGTGCCAGTTCATCGCCGCCGGCACCGCCGCCGAGGGCCAGCCGTGCGACTCGGCGGACGACTGCGCCGGCCGCCAGTGCTCGTACTTCGCGTTCGAGCGCGACGCCGACAAGAGCGTCTGCAACAAGACCTGCGCGACCAACGCCGACTGCGCGTCGCTGGGCGCAAGCTACACCTGCACCACCGGCTTCCAGACCAACGTCTGCGTGCCGTCGTGCGCGGCCGACCTCGACTGCGGCGCCGACACCGGCACCGAGCCGGCCGCCGGCTCGACCTGGACCTACTTCGTGTGCACGACCGGCAGCTGCGGCGCCCCGTGAGCTGACGCGGGCGGCGCGCCCTGGGCGCCGCCCTGGCGGGTTGGGGTAGGATCGGCCCGATGGCGACGTTCGCCCTCGGCGAGGCGGTGGTGGCGGTGCTCGCCGCCATCGATCGGGCGTGCCACCTGGCGCCCGGCGCCGATCTCGGCGCGCTGGTGGCGAGCGCCGCCCGCGCGCTGCGCGGCGGGCTCGACCTCGCCTACGTCGGCATCGCGGTCCACGTCGAGGGCGCCGGCGCGGTCACCGTGCGCGGCGAGGATCGCGACCGCCACGGCGGGTTCGCCGAGGTGCTGCCGCTGACCGCCGGCGGCCACGTCATCGGCGTGCTGTCGGTCGAGGCCACCGACGAGCTGGCGGCGCGCGGCCCGCTGCTGGCGCTGATCGCCAGCCGGCTGGCGGTCACGCTCGACCACGCGCGGCTGATGCGGGAGCAGCAGGTCGCCCACGCCCGGCTGGCGGCCACCGCCCGCGAGCTGGCGCTGCTCAACGAGATCGCGGTGGCGGCGACCGCCGACCTCGAGCTGCGGCCGATGCTGGGGCGGATCGTCGACGCGATGCACGCGCGGTTCGGCTGGGAGTTCGTCGCGTGCATCCGGGTCGATCGACCGCGCCAGCGCTTCGTCTGCGAGGCGGTGGCCACGGCGTTGCCGACCGCGATCCACGTCGGCTACAGCCGACCGTTCGGCTCGGGCGTGGTCGGCGAGGTCGCGGCGACCGGGCGGCCGATCCTCATCGACGACGTCGCGACGTGGCCCAACTACGTCGAGACCCTGCCCGGCGCCCGGAGCGAGCTGTGCGTGCCGGCGATCTACCGCGGCGAGGTGGTGGCGCTGCTCAACCTCGAGAGCCCGCGGCCGGCGGCGTTCCGCGATCAGGTCGCGCTGGTGACCACGGTCGCCGAGCAGGTGGCCGGCGCGATCGCCAGCGCGCGGCTGCTCGACGAGGTGCGCGCCCAGGCCGGCGAGCTGGCGATCCTGTCCGAGGTGTCGCGGGTGGCGACGTCGTCGGTGCACATCGACGAGGCGCTGGCCCGGGTGACGGCGCACCTGCAGGCGCGGCTGGGGCTGCCGCTGGTGTCGCTGCACCGGCGCGACGGCGACGCGCTGGTGCTGGTGGCGGCGAGCCACGCCGCCGCGGCGCTCGACGCCCCGTTGGGCCTGCGCACGCCGCTGACCACCGGGCTGATCGGCCAGGCCGCGCGCACCCGGGCCGCGGTGCGGTGCGACGACGTCACCGCCGCGCCGGCGTACCACCGCGTCCGCGCCGCCACCCGGGCCGAGCTGGCGGTGCCGATCGGGTTCGGCGACGAGCTGCTCGGGGTGCTGAACCTCGAGGCCGATCACCCGGCCGAGCTGGCCGCGCTCGAGGGCTTCGCGGTGACGGTCGCCGACCAGATCGCCGGCGCGGTGCGGCTGGCCCAGCTCAACCGCCACCTCACCGATCGCAACCAGGTGCTGACCGATCTGTTCTCGCGCTACGTCGCGCCCGATCTGGTGGGCGTGCTGCTCACCGATCCCGAGCGGTTCCGCACCCGCGGCGAGCGGCGCGAGGTGTCGGTGCTGTTCGCCGACATCCGCGGCTTCACCGGGCTGGCCCAGCGGCTCGACTCCGCGCAGGTGCTGGCGCTGCTCAACGAGTTCTACGCGGCGATGGGCGAGGCGATCTTCGGCCACCGCGGCAGCATCAACCGCATCCTCGGCGACGGCCTGATGGCGGTGTTCGGCGTGCCCGAGCGGCTCGACGGCCACGCCGCCGCCGCCGTGGCCGCGGCCCTGGCGATGCAGGCCAAGGTCCTCGCGCTGTCGCCGAGCTGGCAGGCCCGCACCGGCGCGCCGCTCGAGATCGCGATGGCGATCAACTGCGGCGACGTCACCGTCGGCAGCATCGGCGATCCGCGCCACCTGGCGTTCACCGTGCTGGGCGACGTGGTCAACGTCGCCGCGCGGCTCGAGACCGAGGCCAAGGCCCGCGACGCGCGGCTGCTGGTGACCGACGCGGTCCGCGCGGCGTGCCCCGAGGTGGCCGGCGAGGCGCTGGGCGCGATCGAGCTGCGCGGCCGCACCGGCGCGGTCGGCATCCACCGGCTGGCGTGACGGCGCCCCGTCAGCAGGGCGGGCGCGGCCCGCTGTCGGCCGGCTCCGCCGACGGCAGGATCTGCCGCAGGTAGTCGTACTCGCCGTCGCAGAACACCGCGGGGCCCTGCCCCTGCAGGATGCCGCGCTCGAGGAACGGCCGGTCGCCGCCGGCGTCCATCAGCCGGTCGACCTCGTCGCCGGCGTTGTGGAAGCCGTCGCCGCCGGGGTTGGCCAGGCCGAGGCTGTGGCCGATCTCGTGGGCCAGCGTGGTGCCGATCAGCCCGCCCATCGTCCACACCGCGCACGCGATGCGATCGCGGCGGCTCGACGCCGGGCACGCGGCGCCGTCGATGGTCGGCGCGCCGCCCGCCAGATCGCTGCCGACGATGACGTCGCCGCGATCGGGGCGGAACGGATCGAAGATCTGGTCGAACACCGGATCAGCGCCGGGCAAGGACTCGCCCGCGGCCGGGTGCTGCGAGAAGCCCATCAGCGACTCGATGAACACGCCGCCGTAGCCGGGGAAGCCGTCCTGCTGGGTGGCGGCGTTGACGCCGCCCAGCCGGTCGTAGAGCCGCTGGTTGCCGTTGTCCTTGCCCGGCGTGTTGTCGTAGCCGAACAGCCCCATGCCGTTGGGATCGGGGCCGTGGATCTCGACCAGCGAGAACAGCGCGAAGTCGGTGGGCGCGGCGGTGCGGAACTCGATGTTGACCGCGGGGTACGCCGCGCGCACGACCGCGAGCACGCGCTGGCGGATCGCGGCGTCGACCGCGCGCAGCCCGAAACCGCGCAGCGCCTCGACGTAGCTCGGGCGGAAGTCGAGGTAGACCACCTGCTTGACGGGCGCGATGCCGAGGCTGACCGTCGTGGCCGGCCCGGTGACGGTGTCGCCGCCGTAGCGGACGGTCGGCCGGATCGTGCCCTGGAAGCTGCCGGTGACGGTCCGCAGGTCGATCGCCATGCCCAGCGCGTCGTTGGTGTTGATGACGTAGCGGACCCGCTCGCCGGCGACGAACTCGGGGATCAGCACCAGGTCGACGGCGCGGCCGCCGGGGGCGCCGGTCGGCGTGAACGTGCCCTGCAGCCGCACCTCGGTGGTGGCGCCGGCCTCGCCGCCGACGAAGCCGCCGCCGCGGATCTCGACGTACTGGCCCAGGCTGGCGGCCGGCGGATCGATCTGGAAGATCTGCGCGGTCACCAGATCGTAGCCGACGTCGACCGCGCCGGCGGCGCGCGGCGGCCCCGCGTCGGGGCGGTTCTCGATGGTGACGGTGCCGGTGAAGGTACCGCCGCGGATGCCGGCGATGGCCGGGACGAACCGGAAGCTGCCGCGGTCGCGGGCGAACGGCCCGGCCGGCGCCACCGCGACCACCTGATCGGCGACCGGCGCGCAGGTGGCCATGCCCTGGGGCGTGAAGCAGCCGCGCACGACCGCGACGGTCTGGCCCTCGCCGCCGCCCAGCAGGAAGCCGTCGCCGGTGACCTCGAGCTGGTCGTTGACGAAGATGACGCCGCTCTGCTCGAGCGAGCCGATCGTCGGCGTCAGCGCCGGCGCGGCGTCGAGGCGGATCCCCAGCGAGTCGGAGCGGTAGGTCTTGCCGTCGACCGCCGACACCACCTCGAGGGTGGCGTCGCCGACGAACGTGACCGGCCCGGCGTCGGCGTGCAGATCGACCAGCACCAGCTCGTCGATCGCCGCGGTCAGGTGGTCGTAGTCGACGAACGCCGCCGGCAGGCGCAGCGCGACGTCGGCGCCGCCGGCCTGCCCGGCCAGCACCAGCGTCGACTCGCCCCAGGCCGCCTCGACGAACGAGTCGCCCTCGATGACCAAGGTCGAGCCGGGCACGACGGTGTCGGGGGCGACGCCGGTGAGCGCCAGGCCCTCGAGCGCGACGTCGGGCACGGTCGACGACGCGCAGCCAGCGCCGGCCACGCACGCGAGGACCAGCGCGCGCCTCATGGGGGCGCCAGGATCGAGATCGAGTAGCTGTTCTGCGAGTTGCTCCAGCCGTGGACCACGACGTAGTACGTGCACAGGCTCGAGCACGCCGCCGGCGCGGTGAAGCTGTAGTGCTCGTTGGACGACGTGCCCTGCCCCTGCGCCGCGGTGCAGGTCGAGGGGCTGGCCTCGGTGCACGGCGTCAGGTCGACCCCCGACGAGTTGTAGAAGTGCAGGTCGAGGTCGCCGGTGGCCGAGTGGGTGAACGTCAGGTCGACCGTGACGGTCTCGGCGTTGAACAGCGAGACCTTGTACCAGTCGTCGTCGCCGGCGCAGATCTGGTTGCCGGTCGACGTGAAGCCGCCGTAGGTGATGGTCCGGGCGTGGAGCGCGTCGTCGTCTTGCTCGCGCGCGTCGTCGGTGCACACCATCGGGCACGCGCCCGCGGTGCGCGCGTAGGTGAGCTGGTAGTTGTTCATCGTGCCGGCGCCCCAGGCGTAGACCCGGACGTAGTAGCGGCCGGCGACCAGGCACTGCGAGACGGTCTCGTTGGAGCTGGGCCCGGTGGCCGACACCAGCCGGGTGCCGGCGCTGTCGTAGAGCGCGAGGTCGAGGTCCGACACGCTCTGGCCGGCCAGCGTGAAGGTCACCGTCGCGTCGGCGGTGAGCGTGATCGGGAACCAGTCCTCGTCGTCGTTGGAGCCGTCGGCCAGCGGGCAGCTGGTGAAGTCGTAGGTGTCGGGGTCGAGGTCCGGCAGGTTGGTGTTGGCCTGGGCCCGGGTGTCGTTCTCCTCGAAGATGTCGTCGGTGCAGGTCGGCGCCGCCGAGCAGGTGCCGGCGGTCGGGATGCACTGCCGGGCCGACGCGCCGTTGACCGAGGCCACCGCCGACGCCGAGCAGGTGTAGCCGCTCGGGCACTCGCCGGCGGCGCCGGTGCACAGCTTGAGGCACGAGTCGACCTGGCCGACCCGCACGCAGTTGTCCATCGCGCCGCCGCACTGCACGTCGGCCGAGCAGCTCTCGCACAGGCCGAGGTTGCCCGAGCCGCCGGGGTTGGTGATGTTGGCGCGGTAGGTGCCGGTGGTCGGCGCCTGGGTCTCGTGGTCGCAGGTGCCGGCGGGATCGTCGTCGTCGTTGGCGACGATCACGTAGTACAGCGGCACCGTGGTGCCGGTCGGCTGCGCCGCCGCCGGGTTGGGCACGTCGGCGGCCCAGGTGCCGCTCTGCATCGTGCCGCTGATCAGGATCATCGTGACCTGGGTCATCGCCGCCAGATCGGGCGGCGTGGCCGGCGCCGTGGTCGCGTAGTAGAGCAGCGGCGGCTGCTTGAGGCCCATGTCGTCGGTGACGGTGGCGTCGATCGTGAGATCGACGATCGTCGACTCGTTCATCGGGGTGTGGGTGATGACCGGCGGGTCGCCGGGGCAGTTCATCGGCGTGGGCCGCCGCAGCACCACCAGGTAGTTCTTGAGCACCTTGGGGTTGTCGGCGTCGTCGGCGGCCAGGGTCAGCGTGTAGCGATCGTCGGCGTCGATCTGGGCCCGGGTCGGGCACCAGTGCCAGACCGCGGCCAGGCCGCTGACCGGCTCGAGGGTGGCGCCCTCGATGACCGGATCCTCCTGGGTCAGCGCCACCTCGGGCGAGTCCTGATCCTCGACGACGACGTCGAGATCGAGGCACTGCCGGGTCGCGAGGTCCAGCGTGGTGCCCGAGCCCAGCGGCTGGCGGAACACCGGCGTGGTCTGATCGCCGACCGCGCTCTTGACCTCGATCGTCACGGTGACCGTGGCGTCGTTGTCGCCGTCGGAGGCGACGAAGTCGAAGTGCCAGGTGCCGACGTCGGCCGCCAGCGGCCGCCAGCGGAACAGGCCCGCGCCGGCCGGGGTGGTGGTGATGGTCGCCCGGTCGCCGAGGTCGGGCACGTCGGCGTGGAACGAGTAGTTGATGGCGTCACCGTCAGGATCGGTGGCGCGGAGCGTGAGCGTCAGCTCGGATCCGACCGCCACGATCTGGTCGTCGATGCTGTCCAGCACCGGCGCCTCGCCGCCGCCGCAGGCTACGAGAGTAGCCAGGAGCGACAGCGCGATCGGGATGACGATGGACCGCGCGGCGATAGCGCGCATGCGATTTCCTCCAGTTGCCGATGATAACCCAGGCACAGGCCCCGACCTATCGCAACCTACGGGCCAACGCCAGCTGTGGGCGCGATCACGGCGTCGCGCCGCCTCACCTCACCCCTGGCAGATCGCGGCCAGGGCGGCGAAGTCCTCGCTCACCGCGTACTGGACCAGCGCGGTGACCGCGGGATCGCGCCCGCCGGCCGTCAGATCGGCCGCCCCGGTCCGGGCCAGGAGCAGCGCGATCGGCGCGGCGGCGCCGCCGGCGGCGACCAGGCCGGCCCGGTGGGCGGCGGTCTCGAGCCCGCGGTGCAACTCGCGGTGATCGAACGCGTGGCCGTCGATCGACAGCGCGTACGGCCGCAGCTCCGACGACAGGCCCGACGGGATCAGCCGGCGCAGCCGCTGGATCTGCAGGCCGACCTGCTCGTTGTCGACCGCCAGGTACGGCAGGTCGGGCTGGAACAGCCGCAAGAGCGCGACCACCAGCACGCCGAGCTCCTCCTCGGGCAGGCGGGCCAGGATCGACAGGTGCGCGGTCGCCAGGCGCAGCGCGCCGGTGGCGGCGAAGCGCACCGCGGCCAGGCGGTTGCCGTCGGCGATCGCGCTGCCGATCACCAGGGACAGCGGGCTGGTCGGCTCGGCGACCATCGCGTACGGCTGCTTGGTCGAGACGTAGACGTCGATCTCGCCGAGGCCCAGGCCCTCGGCGACCTCCTGCGCGGCGGCGGCGACCGGGCTGTCCTTGGCCCGCAGCCGATCGCCGCGGGTCACGCCGTAGGGTCGCAGGTCGATGCCGACGTGCTTGGCCAGGCGATCGCCGAGCAGCGTCATCATCTGGCGCAGCCCCGACGACACCGCCGCCGGCCACAAGAGCTCATCGGCCTCGGGCCGCATCAGCCCGGCGATCGCCACCGGCGCGGTGGCCGGGCCCTGCTCGGCGTCGGCGCCGAGCAGGCGGGCGACGTCGACCGCGTTCTTGTGCACCGCGGCCTGGCCGGGGACGCCGGCGTCGTGGCGCGCGCGCGCGACCCGGGCCAGCACGCGGAACGCGCTGCCCTCGAGGTTGCCCGCGATGCGCTGCCGCATCGCGGCCGCGACCATCCCGAGGTGGACGCGGATCGACGCGGCGTCGCCGGCGGCCTCGTAGAACTTGATCAGCGCGGCCAGCGCGACGTCGCTGTCGGGCGCGGCGTCGACCGCGAGCTGGTACGCCCGCTCGGCCTTGCGCCGATCGGCGAAGCCTTCGGCGAAGATCCGGCCGACCCGGTGCAGGTGGGCGACCTTGCGCGCCGGCACGGTCTCGTTCTTGACCAGCCGCTCGCAGGCGCCGAGCGCCATCCGCCACTCGGCGGTGGCGATGCCGAGATCGGCGAGCCGCTCGAGCGCGGCCTCGTCGTCGGGATCGTGGGCCAGCACCCGCTGGAACGCGCGGATCGCGGCCGGCGGATCGGGCAGCCGGTCGGCGTAGATCATGCCGAGCCGGAAGTGGATGTTGCGCTGCATGCCGGGGTCGCGCTCGAGCCGGGCCCGCGCCAGCAGCGCATCGGCGGCCTCGCCCCACGCGCCCTGCTCCCACGCGATGTCCGACAGCGCGGCGATCGCCCGCAGGTCCGACGGCGCGCGGTCGACGATCGCCCGGTAGTGGTACTTGGCGCGATCGCGATCCTCGAGGAAGTTGCGCGCCAGCTCGGCGATCGCGCGGTGCAGCGCGACCCGCTCGACGCTGTCGGTCTCGACGGTCAGGCGATCCTCGAGCAGCTGCGCCAGCGCCTCGTGCTCGCCCTGCTCGTCGAGCAAGAGCCGCAGCCGGACGAAGGCGTCGGTGTGCTGGGGATCGGCCGCCAGCGTGGCGCGGAACGCGTCGATCGCGCGCTCGCTGGCCAGCGCTCGATCCATCAGCGCGACGCCGGCCAGGTGCCACAGCCGGGCCCGGGTGGCGGCGCCCTCGGCCGAGTGCGGATCGGTGAGCGCGGCCTCCTTGCCGGCGGCGTCGGCCAGGTCGGCCCACAGCTGCCCGCGCAGCGCCGCGTCGCGCCAGCCCTCGAGCGCGGCGGGGTAGCCCCCGCGCAGCTCGTTGGCTTCGCGGAAGTGGGCGATCGCGTCGTCGATCTTGCCGAGGTCCGACAGCGTCTCGCCGCCGCGGGTGAGGAACGCCGAGCGGGTGCGCGGATCGCTCTCGAAGTACGCGGCGATGGCGTCCTCGAGCGCGGCCAGCTCGGGCGAGCTGCCGCCGCGGCGGACCAGGCTCTCGAGCTGGAACAGCGCGCGGCGGGTGCGCGGGGCCTGGGCCAGGATCTCCTGATAGGCGGCGCGCAGCTCGTCCTCGGGGCGATCCAGCCGCTCGAGCAGGAGCGCGCGGTCGGCGGCCAGCGCGACCCGACACCCACCACCAAAAAGGTTGTCGCTGCGCCGACGCCAGAAAAAAACGCTCGCACTTGCCACCCTGGTTTTTTATGCTTGCGATGATGTATGAGCATGCCGAATTGGCTAAGTGTGAA
>SXGT01203892.1_pt1 | contig 11777 bp, 18 predicted proteins | sample 3176221 | NCBI WGS metagenome assembly SXGT01 (sample SAMN11356862, study PRJNA531348) | freshwater metagenome | isolation source: freshwater sample F1-120 | place: China: Fuxian Lake, Yuxi | collected 2017-12-25
CTGCCACTCGCAAATGGTCCGCCCGTTCCGATATGAGACCGAGCGGTACGGCGAGTACTCGAAACCGGGTGAGTCGGTGTATGACCATCCATTCCTCTGGGGCTCTCGGCGGATCGGCCCGGACCTGGCCCGGATCGGCGGCAAATACCCCGACCTGTGGCATCTCCGCCACCTCGACAACCCACCCCAGATCACGGCGCGGTCGACCATGCCACCGTATCCGTGGCTTCACGGGAACCAGTTGGACTTCGCGTCGATCCAGAAGAAGGTCGATGTGATGGCCATGTTGGGTGTGCCGTATGGTGATGCCGTGAAGAACGCTCCCGAGCAGGCCCGGGCGCAGGCCAAGGCGATTGCCGCCGGTATTGCCGCACAGGGGGGCCCCGACGACCTCGCCGAGCGGGAAGTCGTGGCGATGATCGCTTACCTGCAACGGCTTGGCAAAGACATCAAGATCGCCGCGGCTGGAGGCGCTCAGTAACCATGCGACTGACCGACATCATGAGCAACGCGGGTTTGTCGAGCTACGCAGAAGTGGCGTTGATTCTCTTCGTCGTCGCCTTCATTGGAATCGTGATCGCGACCTTCCTCCCCTCGCGGCGACAGGAGATGGACCGAGCCGCCCAGTTGCCGTTTGACGACACGGCCCCAACCAGCCCCACCCAGAAAGGGGGCCGACCATGACGAACACCCCGAACCACGAACCCGGGGAAGACCGGCTGCTCGATCACGAGTATGACGGGATCAAGGAGTACGACAACCCGATGCCCCGGTGGTGGCTGGCCACCTTCTGGGTGACGATCATCTTCAGCATCTTGTACGTTCTGAACGTGCCGGTCATCGGGGTCGGCAAAGGCCGGCTGGCCGACTACGAAGCCGACATGGCCGAGGCCGCCGCGCTGGCGGCCAAGAACAACCCATTGGCGAACATCACCGCCGAGCAGTTGGTGACTGCCTCGACGGATCCGGCGCAGCAGGCCCTGGGATCGGCGACGTTCGGCACCATGTGCGCCTCGTGCCACTTGGCCGACGGCGGCGTGCAGATCGGCCCTAACCTGACCGACCGGTATTCGATCCATGGGAACCAGCCGCTCGAGATCTTCAAGACGGTGACCGATGGTATCGCGGCCAAGGGCATGCCGCCCTGGGGCAAGATCCTGAAGCCGGCCCAATTGGTCGCGGTAACGGGGTATGTGATGAGCTTGCGGGGCACCACCCCGAAGGTCGCGAAGCCGCCGCAAGGGATTGATGTCGATTCGGTCGCCGCGGCGACCCAGCCGCCGGCGGCGGCACCGAAGTGACCCATCCCTCCGAACGGGTTCTCGCGACGCTCAACGTCGACGGGTCGCGGCGCTGGCTCAGGCCCAACCTCTCGGAGGGATCGTTCTGGCACCAGCGGCGGGTCGTTGCCTACGGCCTGATGCTCGTGTTCTTCATCATTCCGTACCTCCGGCTCAACGACAAGCCGCTGATCCTGCTCGACCTCCCCCGGCGCGAGTTCACGATTTTCGGCACGACGTTCCTCCCAACCGACACGCTGCTGTTCATGCTCCTGTTCGTGATCGTCGGGATCTCGATCTTTCTGGCGACGGCGCTGTTCGGCCGCGTCTGGTGCGGATGGGGGTGCCCTCAAACCGTGTACCTCGAGTTCCTGTTTCGGCCGTTCGAGCGGCTCATCGAGGGAGGCCGCACCGGCACGTTGGCGCTCGACCGCCAACCGGGTCTCAAACCGCGCCGGGTCCTGAAGTGGGTCGTCTACCTGCTGCTGGCGTTGTTCCTGGCCCATACGTTCCTGGCGTACTTCGTCGGGATCGAACAGCTGGCGCGTTGGGTTCGGTTGTCACCGGCGGAGCACCCGACCGCTTTCTTGCTGATGGCCGGAACGACGGCCGCCATCATGTTCAACTTCACCTACTTTCGAGAACAGACCTGCCTGGTGGCCTGCCCGTACGGACGGCTCCAGTCGGTATTGCTCGACCGCCAGTCGCTGATCGTCGGCTACGATGTGAAGCGTGGCGAGCCCCGCGGGAAAGTCACGAAGGAGGCCGCCGGGGCGCGAGGCGATTGCATCGACTGCGGCGCCTGTGTCATGACGTGCCCGACTGGAATCGACATTCGGGACGGCCTGCAGATGGAGTGCATTCACTGCACTCAATGCGCCGACGCCTGTGATGACATCATGGACCGGGTCGGCAAGCCCCGAGGCTTGGTTCGCTATACCTCGCGAGACGAGATCGACGGCGAGCCCCGGAGACTCCTCCCGCCGCGGGTGATTCTCTACCCGGCGGCGCTGACGGTTGCCGTCGTCGCGTTTCTCTACTTCCTCGGCAACCGGCACGACACCGACATCACGATTCTGCGGGGTATCGGGGCCCCGTTCGTGATCGACGCCGAAGGTCGAGTGGTCAACCAGATCCGGGTTCGCCTCACCAATCGGGGCCGGGAAACCCGGAGCTACCGAATTGAAATGGTTGGTGGCGCCGGAGCCGACCTCATCAGCCCTGAGAATCCGGTCCCGGTGACACCCGGCGAGCGCCGGTCCACCGGCCTCTTCATCGTCGGCCCCCGGACGATGTTTCACGACGGCGAACTCGGCATCTCGCTCAGGATCAGCGACGGCGGCGGCTACGAAGAGACCTTGCCCTACACGCTGATCGGCCCCGAGACCAAAGAAGAAGAGGACGATCGATGAGACTCCCCAAAGGCGCGTGGTGGCCAATCGGGCTGGCCTCCGTCTTGGCCGCCACCATCGCCGCCAACGGATTTCTCCTGTTCCAGGCGACCCGCGGCGGCGGGATGCCGATCGAAGCCGACTACTACCGCAAGGCCGTCGCATGGGATTCCACGATGGCCCAGTCGGTCCGGAACCAGGCCCTGGGATGGAAAGTCGGAGCCTCACTTGACGGCAACGGGGCACTCTCGGTCGCTCTGACCGATCAGAACGGCCTTCCAATCACTGGCGCGGAGGTTTCGGTCGACGGCTTTCCGATCGCGTTCGTCGACGGCGGCTTTAGCGCGGTCCTTACGGCCGACCAAGGGCACCGCTACGGCGGCGCGGTCAAGCTCGCCCACGCCGGACTGCATGAACTTCGGGTCCGGGCCGTCAGGGGAGCCGACCGTTTCACCGCCGTGCTTCGGGGCGCACCCGGCGCCGCCTGGGCCCCCAAGTCATGAACCTTTGGCCGGTCCTGGCCGCGAGCCTGGTGGGGAGCCCTCACTGCGCCGCGATGTGCGGCCTGATCGCGGCCGGAGCCGGGCGAGAGCGACGGGCCCGGTCCGCCTATCATCTCGGCCGCTTGGCCGGCTACCTCACGTTAGGCGGGCTGGCCGGATCGGTGGGATTCTTCCTCAACCAAGCCGGGGCGCTGGCCGGCTTCGTGGATTTCACCACCCGACTGGCGGGGACGCTGTTGGTCGTGGCGGGGGTCACCACGCTCTTGGCCGCGCGGGGCATCCGGGTCGGCTCATCGGGCCGGGCCCATCACCGGGTGGTAGCCCTCGGGGCCCGCCTCGCGAGCGTGCCGCCGATCCGGCGGGCCGCGGGGCTCGGTCTGATCACCGCGCTGCTCCCGTGCGGGTGGTTGGTGGCCTTCGTCGCCGTCGCCGCCGCCAGCGGTGGACCGGGTCCCGGGGCGCTGACCATGGCAACCTTCTGGCTTGGCACCGTTCCGGGTCTCGCCACCGCCGGAGCGTTGATTCAGCGAGCGAGCGGGCCGCTGCGGCAGAGGCTCCCCTTGATCGCCGCCGCCGCGCTGATCGTCCTTGGAGTAGTGACTGCCGTGGCCCGACCGGCCCGGCGTGCCGACCACGTCACCCCGCCGGCGGCTCATGAGTCCAGCAGTCGCTGAACCGACCCTGACCGCGGTGGACTGCACCCACTGCGGCTTGCCGGTGCTGCCGGGCGACGTTGACCCGGAAGCCGGCCGTCAGTTCTGCTGTTCCGGGTGCCGGACGGCGTGGGCCCTGATCAGCAGCTCCGGCCTTTCCGCATACTACGGGTCCGGGGATCGGCGCCGGACGCCGGTTCAGCCCACAGGCCGGCGCTACGACGAGTTCGACCACCCGGCGTTTCACCAGCTGTATGTCCGTACCGTCCCCGGTGACTTGCTGGAGACCGAGCTCTACCTCGACGGCGTGCACTGCGCCTCCTGCGTCTGGTTGGTCGAGCAGGTTCCCCTCGTGATTCCCGGTGCGGTCCGGGCCGAACTCAACGTCCCCCGATCGCTCGCACGAGTTCAGTGGGATCCGGCGCACACCTCGCTGGCGGCCATCGCCCGGTTCCTCGACCAACTAGGGTATCGGTCTCACCCGTTTCGCGGGGGGCGCGCCGATCAGCGACGCCGTGACGAGGACCGGGCCATGTTGGTTCGGATCGGCGTTGCCGGCGCGATCGCGATCAACGTGATGACCGTGGCCCTCGCGCTCTACGCCGGGTGGTTCGGGTTCATGGAGCCCGGGTACGTCCGGTACTTCCGGTGGATCAGCCTGGGCCTGACCGTTCCGGCCAGTGTCTGGCCGGGCCGGGTTTTCTTTACCAGCGCCTGGGGGGCCCTTCGGGCCCGCCGCGTGCACATGGATGTGCCGATCGCGGTCGCGCTAGGGGCCGGGTTCATCCGCGGCGCGGCGAACACCGTCAGCGATACCGGCCCGATCTACTTCGACGGTGTGGTCACCCTGATCTTCTTGCTGCTGGTCGGCCGGTATCTCCAGCAGCGGGCCCAGCGGGCCGCTGCCGACGCCGCGGAGTTGCTTCATGGCCTGACCCCATCCACCGCCCGGCTGGTCGTCGGCGACTCGGTCGATGAAGTCCCGTCCGAATCCTTGGTACCGGGGGCCCTGGTCGAGATCAGGGCCGGCGACACGATTCCAACCGACGGCTCGATCGTCGCCGGGAACTCGAGTGTCGACGTGTCCCTGTTGACCGGCGAATCGATGCCCGTTTCGGTGCAACCGGGCGATGTCGTGTACGCTGGAACCACCAACACCGGCGCCACGATCCGGGTCCGGGTGACGGAAGCGGGCGAAGCCAGCCGACTGGGGCGGCTCCTGGTTGAACTCGAAGCCGCCATGGGCCGGAGAGCACCGGTGGTTCAGACCGCCGATCGTCTGGCGGGTTGGTTCGTGGCCGCGGTGCTGGTCCTCGCGGCGGTGACCTACGTCGGGTGGCACCGGATCGATCCGACCGTGGCCCTCGACAACGCCATTGCGCTCCTGATCGTGACGTGTCCATGTGCGCTGGCTCTGGCCACTCCGCTGACCATGTCGGTCGCCGTCGGCCGCGCGGCCAAGGCCGGGATTCTGATCCGGAGCGCGGACGCCCTCGAAATCCTGGCCCGACCCGCCACGATGCTGCTCGACAAGACCGGAACACTGACCGAGGGCCGGCTCACGTTGATGGCGTGGCGGGGCGACGAGGGCTTGAAGCCGGCCATCCTGGCCCTCGAGGCGCACTCGAATCATCCGGTGGCCCGGGCCTTCGAATCCGCCTGGCCTCCGGAGGTCCTGCCGACGACTACCGACACCCGCCAAACCCTGGGAGGCGGAGTGACAGGATCGATCGGTGGGGTCGACTTCGTCGTCGGGGCCCCGCGGTTCGTGCTGGCCAGGGCCACTGACCCGGACCGGCTCGCCGAATCGATCCCCGGCCATTTGACTCCGGTCTTGGTGGCGGCGGCCGGCATCGTTCGCGGCGCCGCGGGTTTCGGCGACCCGATCCGGCCCGACACCGCCGCCGCCGTCACTTCGCTTCGACGACTCGGCTGGCGGATCGGAATCCTGTCGGGCGATGCCCCGGGGGTCGTGGCCGCCGCCGCCGAGTCGCTCGGGGTCGAAGCGGCCGACGCCCGGGGCGGCGCCACGCCCGAAACCAAGGTGGCCGAGGTCGAACGACAGTTGGTGAAAGGCCCGGTGGTCATGGTGGGCGACGGCGTAAACGATGCCCCGGCGATCGGGAGAGCGAGCGTCGGGATTGGGGTCCGGGGTGGGGCCGAAGCCTGCTTGGCGGCCGCGGATGTGTTTCTGGCCCGCGGCGGACTCACCCCGCTGGTAGCCTTGGTGACGGGATCCGAGCGAACTCTGCGGGTGATCCGGCGGAACCTCGCCGTCTCGGTGGGCTATAACATCATCGGGGCGGCCCTGGCCGTCACCGGCATCATCAATCCGCTGATCGCGGCCATCATGATGCCGGTCAGTTCGGTGACGGTCATCCTGCTGGCCTGGCAAAGCGACACGTTCAAGGCCAGCTCATGACGATCTTGTTTATTCTCGTGCCGGTGGCCCTCGGCGTGGTTCTGGTCAGTGTCGGGGCGTTCGTGTGGGCCACCCGAAAGGGGCAGTTCGACGATCTCGAGACACCCGCGCTGCGAGTGCTTCGAGACGACGCCGACCACCCCGATCGACCCCGTTAGGCAACCGGCCGGCGCCGTTCGACATAGTTCTCTCGTTCCCGAACAATCGCGTTCAGAAGCGGAGTCGAGTCGAACCGGACCGGATCGGTGCAGGGGAGCCCGGTCTCGGCCGATGCGGCCTGGCACGCCGCTCGGGCTTCTTCATCACTCAAGTCGTACGTGTTGAGGCAGATGCCGATCACCTTGGTCGGATGAACCGCCGAGCCCACCATCTCGTACAAATCGATGTAGCGTGACAGCGGCGGGATCTTGAGCCAAGGCGCCGTCCGGTACTCCCCGATGTGGTCGCGGCTGGCTTGGTGGCATAAAATCAAGGCATCGGGGCACGACCCATGGAGCAACCCAATCGTCACGCCCGAATACCCCGGGTGGTTGATGCTTCCCTGCCCCTCGACCAAGACCACATCGGCATCCTTGGCGCCCCGGAGCACCAACTCCTCCGCAGCCCCGGCGATGAAGTCGGCCACCACCGCATCGACCGCGGTGCCCCATCCTTCGATGAATATCCCAGTCTGGCCGGTGGCGACGAAGTTGGTCCGGAGCCCTCGGGCTTTGAGCCCGGAAATCAGCTGCAGTTGGGCGGTCATCTTGCCGACGTTGCAGTCGGTCCCGACCGTGAGCACCACGAACGGATCGACCAGGCGAGCCTGACCGGCGGCAATCGGGAGGTTCTTCGGCGGCTTCCGGGCATCGGAGATGGTCCGGCCGTGCTTCGCGGCCAGCGCCGAAAGTTCCGGATCATCGGAAATGAAGGTATGCAGACCACTGATGATGTCGCAGCCCGCCGCCAGCGCTTTCGCCAACCATCCGCGCCACTCATCGGGCAACCGGCCACCCGCCGGCGCAATTCCGATCATGACGGCTGTCGGCTTCAAGGCTAGGCCGGCTTCGATCGAACCCACGACCGGAATCGAGCCACCGAATCCGAGGACGTCCTGGACGGTCTTTCCGGCGGCGACCCGGTCGAGCACGGCAACGACCCGGCTGGGGTGATACCGGACCACCGAGTTAGCGGTTTTCGATTCGAGCGGATGGAAGTTCCCGTCGGCAAGGATCAGGAAGCGAGGATCGGCCATAAAGCGTGAGTACCCGGTTGGGATGGATGGGGTGATTCGTATACAAAATTGTCTCCGAGAGACTCGTTGGTCAAGGACCACCAACGGCAACGGCCCGCGAACCCGTCGCGAGCCGTTTGGACGAGGCCAGCCCCGCCTACTTCAGGTCGTCGTCGATCACCTCGGCATCGTGGACCGTGGTCTCGCCCTTGCCGAGTTGTTTGGTCTCGTCCGAGCCCTTGCCGAGCATGCCCATCTTGGACTTGAGATCAAGCAACTGCTGGTCGGCCGACCCCTTGTACTCGAGTTGCTTGAACTGCGCCGCCAAATCGTCGCTCTGGAACTCCTGCTGAAGCTCGGCGGAGGCCAGCGCCTTCCGTTCGATTGCTTCGATCTTCTCGGCCATCCGGTCGAAGGACTCGAACGCGCTCTTGTCCGACATCCCGGACATGGTCTCCTGGATCCGCTGCTGCGCCTCGGCCCGCTTGGCCCGAGCCACCAGGATATTCTTCTTCCGCTTCGCTTCTTCGATCTTGTCGTTGAGCTGTCGGAGTTGAATCTTGAGGTTCTCGGTCTCGGCTTTGTGCTTGACCCAGGTCTCGTGGAGTTGCTGAGCCCCCTGCAAGGCCTCGTTGTAGCGAACCAAGGCCTGTTTGGCCAAGTCGTCGCGCCCCTCTTGAACCGCGAGCATGGCCCGCCGTTCCCAGTCTTCCGACTGCTTCTTCAAGGCTTCGGCGTCTGCTTGGAGCTTCTTCTCGTCCGCGATGGCGCCGGCCGCTTCTTGCTTGGCCTTGGCCAGATTGGACTTCATGTCGAGAATCAACTGGTTCAGCATCTTCTCGGGGTTTTCCGCCCGGGAGATGAGGTCGTTGATGTTCGACTTCAGCATGGTCGAGAAGCGTTCGAACATTCCCATTGCGTCTTACCTTTCCCGGTACGGCGCCAAGGCGCTCAGGTGCGATGATAGCGCCAACGTCAGCGAATCGAAACTAGCTTCAAACTCGGAAAAATCGAGATTCTCCAGTTCGAGCGCATCGGTCAGAACGATGTGGTTGCCTTCGATGCCGTAGGATCCATGGATCAGATCCCTGGTATTGAGCTCCAACAGCTTCCGAAAAAGCCCGCCCTGCCGATCGGGGCTAGCCGGGGGCTCCATGACGCGGACCCGGAGAATGGCCACCGGCGGCGAGAACGTCACCACCACTTCGGCCCCGTTCTGGCTCTTGATGACCCAGAGTCCGGGCTCGACCTCCCGGGAATCGGCGGAGCCGCCTTCGAGCCGGTCAATGAACGACTGCAAGTCCTCTTTCGTGACCATCCGTTCCTCCTTCAGGTCCACCGGGCCACCCCAATGTAGCCGCGGGAACTTCCCCCAGCTTGGTGCCCCGCCCCTCCCTACGGCCGCTCCGGATCGCCTTCGCGCCGTTGCGCCAGCATCCGCTCCGAAAAATCGGTCCGTTCTTCGAGCTCCGAAAGCCGGGACCGGAGGTCGTCGAGTTCATTCAGCACCTGTTCCGGCGGAAGTTCGTTTCCGCCCCCGCCCCGAATTCGTTCCGCGATGGCCTGTCCGAGCGGGCCCCGGAGCACCACCGCGGCTCCGATGGCCCCGATGATCGTAACGGGGATGGCATACCCCTCACCGAGCTTCAGCGCCAGGATCGCATGAACGAGCAGGGCGCCCAGCGTAGTCCCGAGCAACGCCACAAACGGAATCGTGCGCCGGTCGCCGGTCATCGCGGGGTGTTCTCGGAGGGGGCTTCGGACTCGCCACCCTTGAGCAGCATGCGCTCGGCGAAGTCGAGCCGCTCCTCCATCTCCTGGATTCGACTCTCGAGCAGCGCCACTCGTTCAGCGGCCATTTCGCCCGTCGACACGCCGTCGGACTGGCCCTTTTTCTCCCCGGCGATCCGCCGGCCGATCGCCTGGCCCATCGGCCCGACGAAGAGGGCAACGACCATCGCCCCGGCCGATACGAAGAGCGCGAAAAACCCCAGTTCACCCATGACGGCCCTCCCGCAGAGGTAGGGGCTCCCGGTCTCCGGCGGCGAGCATTCGCTCAGCGAAGTCGAGGCGCTCCTCGAGCTCCGCAATCCGGGCGCTGGCCCCTTCCAAGTCGCCGAGACGCTGTTCCACCTCGGCCAGACGCTCGACCGCCATCTGCCCAGAGGTCATCCCTAATTCACCTCGAAGGACCAGCTGCTTCAACGCCCGGTTCCGCCGCCAGGCGAACAGCACCAGCGACACGGCCACCAGCTTGAACCCGACGACCGTGGCCCAGGGGTGGGGCATCGAGGCTCCGACCATCACCACCCCACAGAAGGTCACGGCCACATGGATCGTCGTGTCCACGCCATCGAGCCCGAAGTGGGACCTAAACCAACTCATCGCGGTAGTTCCTTGAATCGATCCTTGGCCTCGTGCAGCAGCCGCTCGGCGAAGTCCAGACGTTCAAGCAGTTCGGCCCGCTCTTGCTCGCCGGCGGCGAGCCGGGCCTCCAAGTCGCTCAGCCGAGTCTCCAACTCCGGAGAACTCCCGGTACTGCCTTCGATCCGCCGAGCAATGGCCCGGCCAAGCGGGCCCCGGAAGATCAGCACCGCACCGGTCACCACGGCCAGCACTATCGCAACCACCACCGGTGCGACGTCGCCGGGGGGCATCCTACGCCTGGCCCTTGATGACCGGTTGCTCCCGGCCCTGAGTCAGCAACCGCTCCGAAAAATCGACCCGCTCCTCGAGTTCAGCCACCCGGTGCGAAACCTCCTCGAGGTCCGAGACCCGGGCCCGGAGGTGCTCGACTTCGGCCGCGAGTCCCGGATCGATCGACTTGCCTTCGATCCGGCGGGCGAAGGCCCGGATCAACGGCCCGAACACGACGCCGGCCACGATCAGTCCGACGATCACGACGCTCGCAACCAACACCGCCTCGGGCGGGCCGCTCTGGAACACCACCTCGGGAGGCAACGGAGGCGCCGGGACTTGGGGGAGATCGATCACCTGCATTTCAAGCCTCCGGTTGCTTCAATGTCGCGGGCTCCGTTCGACTGGCCACCAGTCGTTCGGTAAAATCGAGTCGTTCATGGACCTCGGTTAGTTCCGCGCGGAGCCGGTCGAGTTCATCGAGGACCGCGGGATCGGTGCCCTGAAGCGCGGCCATCGCCCCCGGTGTCTCCCCCCGAATCCGGGCGGCGAACGCCTTCCCAACCGGGCTATAGGCAATCACCGCCAACGCCCCGCCGCCGAAAATGAAAATGATGGCCAGAATGTCTTCCATGATCTCGCTATCAGCAGGTCGGGTTAGTCATGACGAGCCGCCTTCTCCCTTGAACTCGGTCCGGCCCGCCAGCAGCCGTTCGCTAAAGTCGATTCGCTCTTCCGCCTCGCCGAGGCGGTGAGTCAGCTCCTCAACCTGGCTCCGAAGTTCGAGAACTTCATTGAGAATCTCGGGGTCGGCGCCGACCGATTTGGCCTGGATTCGCCGAGCCATGGCCTGCCCGACCGGCCCCTGGAACACTCGAACCAGACCCCAGGCGAGGAAGCCGGTGGTGACGATGCCGGTCAACATCCCGACGAGCGGGACGATAGTATCAGGGCCCAACGTCGGCTCGCAATTCGTAACTCATTATTTGGCAACCGTTTGTCGGCCGGATTCAAAGTCCTGCACGGATCTTCCGAGATTGAACCAGCCTACGGCTCAATGTTGCAGGATGTTTCATTCCATGCAACGTCAATCCAATTCAACTCGCGCAATCTGGGGCAAGCCAAGGGCGATTTCCGTATCGTCGTCGCCGACCGGGTGGAGATAGACCTCCAGCGCCGTAGGATCCTCGTCGAGGGAGGTGGGCACGCCAAGGACGATTTGACCGTCGGTCGTCGTAATCCGAACCGCTCGTTCGGTCCCCAAGGCAAAGCGGAGAAACTCGAGGATCGCCGGGTACTCCATCAAGCCCCCTGGCCCAGTCGGCGCGGCCCACCGCCGGCCGAACCAAATACCGCCTGCGATCGAAGGTGGCCGCTCAACTGCCCCAGTAGTTGATTGAGCTCATCGGTGGCTTTGCGGAGACTGTAGCGGTAGAGCCACCGATACCAGCCCAACGATGCCACCCCGACGGTACCGGCAGCGGCCAGAGCAGGCACCGCCGCCAAGGCACCGAGACCAAACGCCCCGACGGCGACCGCCCCGCCGAGTCCTCCGCCCAACGCACCCACTACCGACGCAATACCCTTACTGGTCTTCCAGTTGCCCCGCAGTCCGGGCCGGAGGTCGCCATAGCATCGAACCTCGGTACCGCCACCGGTCGCCGGTCGTACGGTGAGA
>SXGT01403244.1_pt1 | contig 11777 bp, 12 predicted proteins | sample 3176221 | NCBI WGS metagenome assembly SXGT01 (sample SAMN11356862, study PRJNA531348) | freshwater metagenome | isolation source: freshwater sample F1-120 | place: China: Fuxian Lake, Yuxi | collected 2017-12-25
GCCGCGGTTCTCCTTGACGAGCGTCTGATAGTCGAGTTCGGGGACGAAGCCAAGCAGCGACAGTGCGAAGCCATTCTGTCCGCCGGACTTACCGTGGCAGCCGCCGCTATTGCAGCCGAGCTTGGTGAAGATCGGTACGATCTGATTGCCAAAGTTGATCGGCAGATCGACGTCGCAGCTTTCACTCTTCAAGGTGAGCTTGGCGACCTTGTCGCCGTAGCGGACGGTGATCTCGGCGGTGCCATTCGCGAGCGGGATGATTCGGCCATTGCTGGAGATGCGTGCGAGTTTTTCGTTGGCGATTTCATACTTGACGTCGCCGGTGAGGTCCTGCGACTTGCCGCCGTTCAAATTGCCGGTGACAACCAGCTGAGCAGAGTCGTCGAGTCCCCTGAGGGTGACGGTGGCGGGGAAGACGGAGAGTGTGGCCACTTCTGCCGGGGTAGGCAACGCCACCTGGTCGCTCTTGGGCGGAGTCTTGACTTCCTGAGCGGAAAGCGCTCCAGACAATACGAACAATGCCAAACCCGCGCACGCGGCGAGCCAAAGTTTTCGAGTGCACTGCATGAGGCTGACCCCCTTGAAAGTTGACGGCAGGACCGAGATCATCTGGGTTTTTTTGGTGAGAGCCAGGCGCGCGGAAAACCCAAGGTGGAAACCGCACGACCGATCCATTGTATTCTGGACAATTTGCGGGGGGAAAGCAACAGGAAAAGAGGGGATTTTTTTCGATGGCCGCCGCTTGCGGCGTAGCACCGGCGATTGCTACGCCGCAAGCGGCTCACGCAACCGCCAGCCCGCGCGGATCGGGCCCTTCGCTCAGACGAGTCTCGGCGACGCGCTCGCCATTGCAGTTGTAATAAAGGATGCGGTTCTCCTCGCCGGCCCAGATCGCGTAATTCTTGAGCAAACGTGGGCCCTGCACCTGGAAAAACAGCCCGCACGGCCGGCCGTGGCGGGTAATCAGGGCTTGCTCCAGAGGCGTTTGACTCGGATCCAAATTGTCGTGCTGGCATAGGGCAGTGAGCACATATTGGCAAAGCTCGGTTAGCGTTGGCAATGCTGCAACGTCTCGCATAAGGGGAGAGCCTCATGTTGGTGAAAATGGGAAAGATGACTGATTGGTATGATGGGTCTATCGGCTGGAGGTCTGGGACGGATGCACAAGAGATGGGAAGTGCGCGAAGATTTCGGTGTGGATTTTACCAGCCATGCAGCTGGCGTAGACCTTCGTACAGAACGATGCCCACTGCCGTCGCCAAATTCAGACTGCGAACTTTTACTGATACCATCGGAATCGTGTAACACTGCCTGGCGTAGCGCTCCATCACTTCCGGCGGCAGGCCGCGCGTCTCGGCGCCGAACAGGATACAGTCACCCGGCTTGTAGGGGATCTTCGTGTAGGGCGTGAGTGCGTGCGCGCTCAAGCAGAACAAGCGGGCATTTTGTTTCTGCAGTTTTTCTTCCAGGTCCGACAGTGAGTGATGCTGATGGAGTTCCACGGAATCCCAATAGTCGAGTCCGGCACGGCGCACCGATTTTTCGTCGATGCGAAACCCCAGGCGGCCGACCAGATGTAGCGGACATCCCGTTGCCGCGCACAGACGCGCGATGTTGCCCGTGTTCGGGGGGATTTCGGGTTCCCAGAGGGCTACTTGCAGCATCGTCAGGTTCCTTTCTTCGTTGAGCATTCGCCGTTGGACAACGGTTGTCGTAACGTGAACGCCAAACGAAGACCGGGTCCGGTTGTATTAGTGTTGCCGAATATACCACTTGTCCCAGCGTGGGTTTAGCACAATTCCGCCAATTCACTTTCAAGTCCGTCGCGCCCATCGCGCTACGTGGCTATGATGAAGCGGGGGCGTTGCGCCCCCAACCAGCGCATGTCCTCTTGGGTGAATATCGAACATCATGCCGGAACGTCGCAATCTGCGCGTGGATGGCATCGCCTGGCTGCTGTTTCTGAGCGGCCTGGTGGTGGCACTCTGCGTTCTGAGCTATGAAGGCGAGCCGAGCCCCGTCAGTGGCCGGGTTACGCCCAACCTCCTCGGTCCGCCCGGCCATTGGCTTGCGCAGGAGCTCTACGTCACCCTTGGCAGTGCCGCCTATGTCCTACTGGTCGCGTGGTTCGTTGTCGCTTTGATGCTGCTCGTCCGCAAAAGCTGGCTGCGCTGGAGCGGGCGTCTCGCCGGCTGGTTGATTCTCCTGCCTTGCACAGCCATCATCGCCGACAACCTGGGTCCCGATTGGCTCCAGGGGCCGATCTACGGAAGCGGCGGAACCCTCGGCGCAGCCTTGCACGAGCTCAGTTCTGAACACCTTCCTGGTCTCGCGGGCTATTTGGTGCTGACAGCCGTCACCTTCACCGGCGTCTTCCTGGCTGCCGATTTTGTGCTACGCGGCCTGCTCGATGTCGTTTATTGGGTCTGCTTCGCCCTCAGTTTCTGCCTGGCGTTTGCGGTCCGAAGCATCCGGGCCGCTTTTGGCCTCCTCTCGCGGCGGCCCGTTCACGAGGCGCCAATCGCCAAGGTCAAGCAGCCACGTGTCGATCCCGCGAGCGCGCTGCTCCCGATCCAGCACGTCGGCTTCAATGCGAAACCGGCGCCCGAGGTCGAGCCGGAAGCGGAAGCAGACAATCCCGGGATTCTGCCGATCATGCGCCTGGGGTTTGCAAACACACCGGAACAAAACTTCGAGGACTACGAACTGCCGCCGATGACGCTGCTGGAGGAGCCGGAACCGTTCCCGTTCGAGCAGCACGATCAAAAGCTCCGAGATCAAGCCGTAATTCTTGAGCAAACGTTTCGCGACTTCGATTTGAACGTAAAAGTCGTCGGCATCAACACGGGGCCGGTTATCACCCAGTATGAAATCGCTCTCGAGACCGGCATGCGCGTCAACCGTATCACCGTGCTGGGCGACGACCTTGCCTTGCACCTGAAGGTGCCGAGCGTGCGTATCGTCGCGCCAATTCCGGGCAAGAATACCGTCGGCATTGAGGTTCCCAACGAGCATCGCGCCACGGTCAAGCTCAAGGAAGTCATCATGGGAGCGGGCCGTAAGCTCGCCAAATGCAAGGTGCCGCTCTTCCTTGGCAAGGACTCGGAAGGCAAGCCGCTGGCACACGACCTGGCCGACATGCCTCACCTTCTCATCGCCGGCACCACGGGCACAGGTAAATCGGTCTGCTTGAACGCCCTCATCATCAGCATGCTGATGACGCGCCGGCCTGATGAACTCAAGATGCTCCTGATCGACCCGAAGAAGAACGAATTCTCCGACTACCGCAAGATCCCGCATCTGATGCACCCAGTCATCACCGACGAGGCGAAGGCGACTGCGGTACTCGCCTGGGCGGTCGACAAGATGGAGGAGCGGTACGACCTCCTTAGTAGGGCGCGGGTGCGCAATCTTGCCCAGTATAACGAGCTGGGCCTGGAAGAAATCCAGCGTCGCGTGCAGCCCGATGAGGAAGAGCGCGAACGTATTCCCGAAACCCTCCCGTACATCGTCATCGTCATCGACGAGTTCGGCGACCTGATCATGCAAACCAAACGCGAGGCCGAGACTTACATCATCCGGCTAGCCCAGAAAGCACGGGCGGCCGGTATCCACTTGGTTCTTGCAACGCAGCGGCCAACCGTGGACATCGTCACCGGCCTCATCAAGTCGAACCTGCCAGGCCGGCTTTGCTTCAAGGTCGCGAGCCGTATGGACAGCCGAGTCGTTCTCGACGAGATGGGGGCCGACAAGCTACTGGGCAAGGGGGACATGCTCTTCTTGTTGCCTGGCAATAACTCGCTGGTGCGAGCCCAGTGTACCTATGTCGGCAGCGCCGAGATCACCAAGGTCGTCAATCATTTGGAGACGGATGAACCCTGCTTCTCGCCGGAATTGCTGCAACTGCAGTCGGCCAGCAGCACCGGCGCCGGCTCCATCGACCAGATGCGCCAGCGCGACCCGCTCTATGAACAGGCGGTCGAAGTCGTTATTCGCGAAGGCCGCGGCAGCGTCTCGCTCTTACAGCGCACCCTCGGCATCGGCTATGGACGCTCGGCACGCATGATCGACTGGATGGCGGAAGACGGCATCGTCGGCGCCTACAACGGCGCCAATGCCCGCGAAGTGCAGTACACCGTCGAGGAGTGGGAGGCGTTCAAGGGGGAGCAGCAGGCGGCGCGAGCGTAAACACAGGTTGCCTCTACTCCAACGATATTCTCCACTCCGCTTCCAGTGCCTGTGCAAACAATTGGCTCAAGCCCATTCCCGTTCCCATATCTGCGTGCGTCTTACGCCACGGCGGGATATCTTGCGACTCCAACTCGCGCAGGATGCATGCCAGCACATTTTCTTTCGTGTACCACTCCATGTGTTCGATGCTGGGGAAGATGCGCAACTTAGCCTTGGGGCCAAGGTCGTAGCAGACGCGGAACTGCACCTTCGATTTCACAGACTCCGAGACCACGTTTCCGTGCTTCGACAGGAAAAAGATCATCGTGTCGGCCGCGGAATGGTAATGGCGCAGCTTGACGTTGGCGGGCATCGGATTGGATCCGACCGCTGAGCCGAGTGTGATGACCGTGTCAAAGCAATAAGGATGCGTCTTTTTTGCCAGTTCAGGATACTTGGCGTGATGATGGGCAAGATGGGCCATGGTCATGCCGATCTGCCCGCCCGCGGAATGGCCGATCCAGACGATCTCGTCGCTCTGGGTGATGCCTTGGGCCTTCAATGCCTTGTCGAGCCGAACGTAGGCGTCGTGCGAATGCTGCGACGCAGGGTCGGCGGAACCCAGATAGAGCAAGAGTCCCTGGCGTGGGATCATTTCCTTCAGGGTGGCGGCCGGAAACGGGTTGGCGATCATCACGAAGTCGCGCTCCGCAATGCCGCGCGCGCTCAACCAACGCTTGAGCGCCTTGGACGATTCGTCCCGATCCATCGGCGCGAGAATGATGTGCATGCCGGAGTGAAGCACGAAGACTCGGCGTTTCGCCTGCGCATGACCCGGAGGCGTGAGTATGAGTAAAAGAAACAATACGATCGTGACACGCAATACCATGAGAAGTCCATCCGAGGGGATTGCAGTTATGTTAGCCGACCGCGGAAGCGACGGATGAACAATCCGTCGGGACCGTTTGAAGAACATAACCGTTCTCGGCCAGCCAACCACCACATTCCTGCTCAAGTTGCCGTACGAAGGCAGGGCTGAGCCATCCACCCCAGGCGCCATGTCGGCCATCGGTGATGTGCCCGCGATGCAATAGTGTTTCGCGGTCGTAGGCGCCTAGACCGATGTGAGGCGTTTGGTGATCAATCTGCGCTAATTGGCGAAGCACGCCCGCGGGATCGGCATCCGAGAGCCCTAGCGCGCTTGCCAGATCAGCGACCGTGCCGACGGGGTCCGCCAGCATCGATTCGTAGCGGACGGTAACGGCGGCCTGCTCGCGCCAGCGCCTGTCAAACTTCAGCCATTGCCGGGCATCTTCCAGCGTCGGATCAATCCCGAACATGCGTTTTCGACTTGCCAACGCATCGCGGATATCGCGAAACGAGTAGAGAATGGCGTGTGCCGAACGTGCCAGGAAGGGATCGTGAGCGTGGACCTTCACCAGCACGGTTGGCGCGCGGGGAATGGTCGCCCAATCTTCGATCCAACCGCTGCCAAGGTCCCCCTTCGATCGCAAAAGGAGCCGGGCGGCATTGAAAACCCACGTGCTCCCTGACCGCGGCATGCCGGCGCTCAGGATGATGCGCGAGCGCCGGGCCACGCTCCAGTAGCTCATCCGAAAGTAGGCCCGGCTGGCGAGATTGCTTATCCAGGCCACGAATCACCCCTTTGGCAGCACGCAGTTTACTGCATAGTCGCACGATTCATGTTGAGCGTCATGAAGCCGAAGCAATTCACGCTCCAACAATTCCAACCGGCGCTGCAGATCGTGAAGCTGGCGTTCCTGACGCTGGCGTTCGCGTTCGGTTGCTTCCAGATCGGTGGTTAGCTGTTCCAACCCCAGCAAGAGCGCCCGATTGAACAAACGCTGGGGCACGGTGATGATTTGGGCTGCAAGCAGGAACAATCGGGCCACGCCGCGGGCGACGGGCCACAGGGGGCCGCGAAAACGCTGCAACGGCGGCGTGACGGCGCCCACCTCGGCGTGATCTTCCGCGTGGTTCAGTTGTGCCCGCACGGCAAGCCAGTTCACGCGCGGACGATTGAGCACGCGGGCCACGAGTCGGTTCAGGTCGGCTTTTTCTGCGGGCACGGCCACATAGTCCCAGATGTCCCCTGCCACGGCGCGGCGCACAAAGTCGCTTTCGCCGAGGTGCTGGCCGGTGATGGCGTAAATGCGGTATTTTTGCTCGGTCCAGAACCGAGCCAGGTCGGCCGGCGCCACGCCGAACGCGCGACCGCAATCCATGCCGAATTCGAAGCTGATGACGGGTCGAAGTCTTTCCAGACACCCCATCCCGCCGCGCAGGATCTCCAGCTCGGCGCCTTCTGCATCAACCTTGAGGTAATGCAATGTGCTCCGCGTCGCAAACAACTCATCCAGCGTCTCCAGTTGTACGGGCACGGAGCTGACCCGGGTTGGTACTGGATAGGTAGTTTGGCGAAGGCCGGAGTGAGCGAGCAAATCTTCCGCCACGATCAGGGAGCCGGCGCCGGCTCGATCGCTGAGCGCCAATGGCAAAATTTGCACGGCAAAACGAAGGTTCGGACAATCCGAGACAAGCCGGCGCAGCAACTCCTCCCGGCAGACGGGAAGCGGTTCGATCGCAACGACATGGCCGGTCGGGCCGACGCAGCGCGCCATCGGCAGCGTATGCCGGCCAAGATGGGCGCCGATGTCTACCGCCGTGTCGCCGACGCGCAGCACGGCTTCATAGACTTCTTGAATGATTCGTTCGTAATCGATTGGAGTCGCCGCCACGGATTCCCTCCCAGCGAGTAAGAAGGCACAGCGTAAGAGATAATGGGTAAAGCAGTCAAGACGGGATTCGATGGGAGCGACGGGGTGATCGATGCTCGTTTTGCGCACAACTCGCTTGGTCAACTCGTGAGCGCATTCAGGCTCAGAAACTGATCCGCCCAGTGGTAGTGATCGAGCAATCCTTCCGTTGGCCGCCCGAGGATGTGATGGGCAATGAAGAGCGCCTCGATGGAAGCCAGACCGTTGTCCGGGTCGGTGCCGCGTTTGGAGACTCGAGGGTAGGCTGTCTTCCAGCCGTGCAGGGAGCGCGGCGTAACGTGCTCATACTGGGCGATCATCTTGCCAGCCGAGCGCCAGCTGCCGTCCAGCAGCAGGATGCCATACGCGGAGTCGGCAACCGAGAGTTCCGGCCCATCGGCGGCAAGGCGGATGTACCCGTCCAGTAAGGGGAGTCCCTCGGCTGGATAAGTAAATATTTGTACATCCGAACGAGTTCTGATAGGCAGGATGGAGCACTTCCGGGGATTCTCGCGCGGATGGCGCACAATGATGGTAATGGGGTACGTGTTCATCGGCCTTCATTATTTGGCGCGTTGGGTTCTCGGCGGCCAGTTGGTTATAATCATAAGGTGTGATCGCGGCAAGTTTTCCATAGGAGGTTGTCATGCACGTGGAACTCCAATACTGCTCGATGTGAAACTACGAACCGAAGGCCGTCAGTTTGACGACCAAGCTGCTCACCGAGTACAAGCAACGCATCAAGGATCTGAAGCTGATGCCGGGCGGCGGCGGCTGCTTCGAGTTGAGCGTCAATGGCGAATTGATTTACTCGAAGTTGAAAACCGGTCAATTTCCCGATGAGCAGACGATGGTCGCGGAAGTGGGCAAGCGACTGAAGTAGTGTTTTTTCTCGACGAGCCGAGCACCGTGAGTGGCCGGGATAGGACCTGTAAGCGCCCGGCTCCTCACGGGGCTCGGCTCGCCGAGTTTTGAGGATTGCATGCTATTCTGGGGACGCAAGAAACGTCTGATCGACTACGCCTCCTGTGCGGGCTGAGCGGGGAAGCTTCCCCCGCAAGGGATTGCTCAGGTTCTGAGCAATTTGCCAAAGGTTGTCGATCCGAACGTGCTGGTAGGCACTGAGACGCATGACGATGCCGGCGTGTATCGTCTGACGGATGAGATTGCGCTCGTGCAAACGATCGATTTCTTTCCGCCCGTGGTCAACGACGCCTTCCGCTATGGCCAGATCGCGGCCGCGAATTCGCTCAGCGATATCTATGCGATGGGGGGGACGCCAAAGACCGGGCTGAACCTGGTCGGCTATCCCGACGACAAGGATCCGGGCATGACCTGGCTGGGGGATATCCTCAAAGGTGGGGCGGAGCGGTTTCAAAAGGCTGGTGCCGTCATCCTCGGCGGCCATACGGTACGCGACGTCGAAATCAAGTTCGGCTACGCCGTCACCGGCATCATCCATCCACAGAAGATCTATACCAACGCCACCGCCAAACCTGGCGACAAGCTGATCCTCACCAAGGCGCTCGGCACCGGCTTCGTTACCACGGCCCACAAACGAGGCGATTGTCCGCCGGATCTCTTCGAGACGGCATGTCAGAGCATGATTCAGCTCAACGATATTGGCCGGGATGTGATGATCGAGTTCGGCGCCCACGCCGCCACCGATGTCACCGGCTTTGGCCTGGCGGGGCACAGCTTCGAAATGGCGATGGGCAGCGGCGTGACCATCGTGCTGTCCATTGGGCAACTGCCGACCTTCCCCGGGGTGCTGGCGTTTGCCCGCAAACCGTATCTGACGCGCGCCAGTGGCACCAATGCCAGCTACGTAGCGTCGGAATTAGCCATCGAGGGCAAACCGGACGCGGTACGTTTCGAATTCTTCTACGATGCGCAAACGTCTGGGGGAATGCTCATCAGCCTACCGGCGGACAAAGCGGACGCCGCGGTCGCGGCTGCGAAGAGTCGTGGAGCAAGCGCAACATGCGTCATTGGCGAGGTGGTGGAGAAAGGCGCGAAGGCGCTGGTGTTGCGCGAGTGAGACGTCCGCGTCACGCATCCCACGCCGTCACCACCATCGCGTCAGTCTCGCGCGTCAGGGGTTGACGCTCGAAGTCGCCGTAGATTTCCCAGCGGGCGAAGCCGGCGATACGTAGCAGCAACTCCATTTCGTGCATGTAGAAATACCGGGAGCTGTCCAGCGTGCGATGAACATTTTGCACGCTGCCATCGGCGGCCAAGAATTCGATTTCATTCAGCGAGTGAAAAACTTGGGCGACCCGGTCCACCGTACGCGTGTCGTACATGCGCATCGGCAGGCCGGTTTGAGGATGCGGAAATTCTCCCTCAAGCACACGCGTTTTCGGCGCCGTGCTGACAAACTCGAGGGCTGGGAAGAAGGTGTCAAACGTCAGGTTGCCACCTGGCGACAGATGTTCACGGCAAAGTCGCAGGCAACGGATTTGTGCATCCTGCGTCATGTTGTGAATGAAGGCGTTGAACGGAATCATCACCTGCGCAAACCTGCGCGACAAAGAGAAATCGCTCATGTCAGCCTGATGGAGTCGCGGCAAATACCCCAACGCGGCCGCCTTCGTACGCAGCGTCTTGAGCATCGGTTCGTAGAGATCCATTCCCTCGATATCGACGCCGGCTTGCAAGCAAGGCAAGAGTATTCGACCGGTGCCACAGGCGATGTCGAGCACCGGGCCATTCGCGGCACGGGCGAGGGCGACGTAGAAATCGAGGCCGTAGGGGACGTCTTTGCCCACCAGGTCGTAGACTTCCCCACTATCAAAAATGGACGGCAGTTTGGTAACGAGTGAGTTGTCCACACGAATTCCGCGTTGTTGATTTTGTGCAGCCGCAGGCCGACCGAGGGGAACGAAGGCGCTGAGAGCGCATTATTGCTTTCGGTGGCGTCTCACGAAATCGGCCGAACCGTCGTTTGACCAATATCAGTCGGTCAACTGAAAGGACTCCAGGTACTTGGTCGCGGTATCGGCTTGGACCACTTCCCGCGGACCGACGAGCACGATCTGATAAAGCCGATTCCCGACCAGATAAATTCGCGCCCGGTACTGAGCCGTCTTGTCAGCCTTTTCGAGAAGAATCTCGCGGCCGGAGTGCTTCTGCCGGCCGAAGGTGATCTTCTTCTCGGAGATCAATTTCCCGAAGCTCTTGATGTTGCCATCGCGACAGTTGTCGAGGTGCTTGGCGACCGGCAGAGCCTCAATGACCTTGTCCGGAAAATCATTGAATGCAGCGATGTAGCTTGCCATCTGACCCAGATCGACGATGTACATTGTGAATTTGAGAATGCCCGCGGCCGACTTCTGTTCTTGAATACGCTCAACCGGCTTGCCGGGCATCAAAACCTTGAAGCCCCCGTCCTTGGAATTGAATTCCTGAAACTTGGGTTCGCCGATAGCGGGGGCCAATAACAGCAGGAGCACTGGCAGGGTTGGAGTCATGATCGTTCTCGAAGTGAGACGGAACCGGCCGGAGAAAAATCGGGGTGACAGGATTTGAACCTGCGACTTCGTGGTCCCAAACCACGCGCTCTAGCCAAGCTGAGCTACACCCCGCTGTAGACCAATCCTATTTGTTCAATTCGAAGGAGTCCAGGAAGATTCCCGCCTCCTTGGTCGGCGCGGTGCCAAGCACCATCACCTGATAGAGTCGCCGGCCCACCAGGAAGATGCGCATCCGCGCGATGATACCGCCGTTCTTCTCGATGATCAGGTCGCGGCCGCGCTGGAGGTTGTCACCGTCGCGTAAGTCGGCAATGCGCTCGCTTTGCAGCTTGCCTCCCGAGCTGCTCACCGCGCCGTCTCGAGCGTGATCGAGCCGTTTTTCGAGGTCCCCTTTCTTCACGTCCGCCTCGGCATAGTCGCAGTAACTGATGGCAAAGGCTGCCCCATTGCGTCCCTCGGCAACCACGAGCGTGACGTCGAGATGCCCCGTTGCGGTGAGCACCTTTCGCTTGCTCTCGGTCGGCTTTCCCGGCATGCCGATCTTGAAACCGCCGTCCTTGGACGTGATTGTCTTCCAGTTGGCCGGCAGTTCAGCCTGCCAAGCGCCGAGCAAGAGCGGCAGTGCCAGGCCTAGAGAAATTTGCCCCATCATCACGATGCTCACATCGCTTGCCAGGTTCGCGCATGGGAAACGCCAGCGGCTCGATCCGCTGGCGTTATTATACATGGATTGGCGAACCGAACTCCGTAAGGAGCCCGTTGTGGAGTCGAGCTCCTGCCTGGTTCAACCGGCTCCTTACGTAGCTCGGCTCGCCGGAGAATTGTTAACGCCGCAGCACTTCCAACAAGCGTTCGAAATCATCGTTCGATTCGAATCGCAAAACGATCTGACCTTTGTCTTTGCTGCGCAGCTTGATCTCGACGGGCAGCGCCAGCTTCTGTTGTAATTCCGTTTCGAGTCCTTTGACGTGGGCGGTCTTCGGCGATGTCTCGCCGGCGTCGTGGTTGCCATTGGCCTCGGCCGCGCCTTCATCCTTTTGCTCGCGGATCAACGCCTCAGTCGCCTTGACGCTCAAGCCCATGGCAACGACCTGCTTGAACATGCCGACCTGGCGTTCCTTGTTCTTGATGCCTTTGAGCAGTTTGGCATGCGCTTCGGTGATCTGGTTCAGGCGTACACCATCTTGTACCTCGGGAGCCAGCTCAAGCAGATTGACCAGGTTCGTGATGGAGGTGCGCGCCAGTCCGAGGCGCTGGGCTAGCTGTTCGTGATTGAGGTTGAAGCGATCGATGTAATCCTTGAAGCCCAGTGCTTTCTCTATCGGATTGAGATCCGCCCGCTGGATGTTTTCGA
>SXGT01718958.1_pt1 | contig 11777 bp, 6 predicted proteins | sample 3176221 | NCBI WGS metagenome assembly SXGT01 (sample SAMN11356862, study PRJNA531348) | freshwater metagenome | isolation source: freshwater sample F1-120 | place: China: Fuxian Lake, Yuxi | collected 2017-12-25
ATGGTGGCGACGTACATGCTTACACATATATCATACAAAGCAGAGCTTGTCAATATGACAGCAACTATTTACATGCCTACACAATAGACCTGAAACGGGGATAACTTCATCAAAACAAGCCGTTTCAGGGTTTTAGTAGTGAGAACTTCGGGCTAAACTTCCCTTGTCTGCCCCGAAGGCTTCCAATAACTTACGACGCAAATCATCACCATAGGCTCGTGCCATGTTGTCGTCGCGCCGAGAATCTCCAGAGCAAATCCATTATATATGAAAATGCTCTAGTTAGCCGCGAATACGCCAATTCCGGGTACAATCGCGGGATGAGTGAGCTTTACGCGGGCACATCAGGCTTCGCTTATCCATTGTGGAAGCCAGGCTTTTATCCGCCAAAACTGACAACGAACAAGTTTCTCGAATACTACGCGACCCGGCTGAACGTGGTCGAGATCAATTACACGTTTCGGCGTCTGCCCTCGGCGTCGAGCCTTGAAGCGTGGGTGAAGGCGACCCCTGCGGGTTTCGTATTCGCGCTGAAAGCGAACATGCGGATAACGCACATCCTGCGTCTGAAGAACGCGGGCGAGGCGACAGAGTTGTTCCTGCGCATGATCGATCCGCTGCGGTCCGCCCGCCGCCTCGGCCCGATTCTTTTCCAGTTGCCGCCGAACCTGAAATGCGACACGTCGCTGCTCGCGGACTTCCTGCCGAATCTGCCGAAAGACCTCCGCTTCGCCTTCGAATTCCGCCACGCCTCGTGGCTCAACGACGGCATCTACGATCTTCTGCGCGAGCGCAATATCTCGCTCTGCGTCGCCGAATCGGAGAAACTGGAGATCCCCGAGGTGATAACGGCGGACTTCGTTTATTACCGGCTGCGGAAACCAGAGTACTCGGCCGAAGAGCGTGCCGAGATCGCAGGCCGCGCGCGCGACCTTCTTGCCCAAGGGAAAGATCTGTACCTGTTCTTCAAGCACGAGGACACGCCCGACGGGGCGCTGTACGCGGAAGAATTGCTGAAGCCGGGTTGATGGAAAAAGGTATGCCTCCACGCTCCAGAAAGCCTGTCCGCCTTTCACGCCCGCCCCGGCAAGCCACATGCTGAAACCTTACCAGTTGTGGTCGCGGCCCGGCTTCCCTACTCCTTCACTCGTCGGCGTCCTTCCAAATTCCCCGCCCCAAACCAGAAGCGTCTCGTCCCACAGGCCGGTGCGCTTGAGGTCGGCAATTAACGCCGCGATCGGCTGATCCGTCTCGCCCGCGTGCAGACCACGTCCGAAGCCGTGGCCTGCATCCGGTACGCAAGCTCGTAAGACTCAATCCGCGCCGCCAGTTCGGACTCGCCTGGTCGCGCCACCAGATGCTCTGATTCAGGCGGTCCGTCACGCCCTCCAGCGTCGCCAAGTCGAGCAGCGGCGCGCTTGTGGTTGTGTCAAATATGCGATCGCGCAGGCTGCGATTGGCTGCGCGCTTTTTAGTATTCAAGGACCAGAAATTCTCCTCCGCCTCCAATAAGGTCTCGCACCACTCGATGAGCCTTGACTGGTGGAACCCGGTCCAATGCTAATGGTGACTTCGGGTTGTGTCGACGCGTTGCCAATGATGACCCGCACGGGAACCGCCCCGTCGGAGGCCAAGGCCTTGGGAATCACGACATTGATCTGGAGCACTCCGCTGACAAGGTAAGGGGCGGCGCCGGCGTATTGGACTTCCGCGTCAAGGCCTCCGATCTCCACTCGTACCGGCTGCTCCAGCTTTGGCGGGTTGCCGGTCACGACGCGCCCGTCCTCGCCTCCCGGCGCTGTCTGACCACCGCCGGTTGCGTAGAACGTGATAACCGATCCCTTGCCCGACGGAGTTACGGGGCCATTGAACGTGTAGTCCTGGTTCAATGCCGCAGCCTGCCCACGCCCGGACGAGTTGGAAGTAAACAAGGCTGGGGCTGCGGAAGCGACCGGCACGATGACCGCATTGGAGAGTCGACCGTTGTACTCGACGCTCACCTCGGTCCTCACGCGGCCCGCTACCGAATACGGAACTACCGTGCTCAGTTGTCCGGTCGAGGTATAGATCATGGCCGAGGGCACGCCGTCAAACAGCACACGTGTCCCGGCCAGCGTCTTCGTCACCCAAAGTTTGTCAGGCGTGACCTCAAGCGTGGCTAGGGCCGTCGGTCCTATCCCTGTGCCGAACACCGTCACGATCTCGCCCGGCGCCACCGGCCCCCCCGCATAGCTGGCTGCGTTGACTACGCCTGTTTCAGTGATCTGAGGACCTGTCGGAGGAGCAGGTGGCAGGGGGGAACATAGATTGGTGCCAGATCCTCTATTGCGTGGAGCGGGTGACACCACGGAAAAGTCCGCCGAATTGTTGCTCGTGTCAGCGCAGCCGTTGGATCGACGAAGCGCCGCCGTTGTGTTGCTCAGCGTGCTAACGGGATTCCCTTTTGCGTAGTTCGCGTTCCCGTATCCAACGAAGTCGGCGATGTGACTACCCGAAGGGGCTGCGCCAGATAGCACACTGGCGTTCTTGACCAAGGCCAACTTGCCCGCCGTGGCGGAGAGGTTTATGCCGCCTGAGGCGTCCCATGTTGGCAAGGAGATCGTGCCTCCGTTGCCCTGAGCTTCTTCGACGAGATAATACCGACCCGGCTCAATAACGCCGCCCAAATTCGTCCGGTCCCAGCTCGTTCCAGTCGCGGATGCGTACTGCACCGTCCACTCGCTCATGTCGACCGGAGCGGTACCGCGGTTGAACAATTCGATGAAGTCGTTCCGGTAGAGCGCACCAGAGTTGCCGCCTCCTCCGTAGATCTGGCTGATGACGACTTGGGCGGCAGCCCGGAAAGGCAAGCATGCGAGGAGAATGAACAACGCGGCAAACCTTGCAGACGCCTTACCGTCACCCACGTTGAGCATTGATCTTCCCCATCATCCTCTTCTTGCGGCTCGACCTGATTGGTCCGGAACCTCCATCTTGGCTCCCGGTCTGGAATCAGTGTATCGCAACCTGTTCTCTAGGCGGAATAGGCGGAATGGTTGCCACGTTGTTGGCGGTCAGTCAAGTATTGAGCTACACTCTCCCCGCGATTCGCACGGCGTTTGGCGAAGCTATGAACGGAAGTTGTGCGTTGCCAAGCGTTCTGACATACTCCGTTCATGCTCCCTTCCACGAAATCGTGGATTCAAGTTCTTCACTTTCTATTGGCTTTCGAAGGTGGCACCGCCGTGCTCTCAACTGCGCGAGCACAGTTTATTCAGCAAGGCGGGAAGCTCGTTGGTGCGGGTGCCATCGGGAGTGCGTCTCAAGGCTACTCCGTGGCTCTGTCCGCAGATGGAAATACTGCCATCGCGGGTGGGTTAACAGACAATCAAATCCATTCACCAGACCTCCGCTTTACTTACGGCAGTGCCGGCGCCGCGTGGGTGTACACGCGGTTGGGCGGAGTCTGGACGCAGCAGGGCAGCAAACTGGTTGGTACTGGTGCCGCCGGGCTTGCGGGCCAAGGCGGTGCCGTGGCACTTTCCGCTGACGGGAATACGGCTCTCGTGGGTGGGAGCGATGACGGAAATACTAATAACCTAGCCAACCTTACTGTTGGAGCCGTGTGGGTGTATACGCGCTCGGGCGGAGTCTGGAGGCAGCAAGGCAATAAACTGGTTGGCACCGGTGCTGTTGGGTTTGCGCGCCAAGGCTCGTCAGTTGCGCTTTCGGCTGACGGGACTACGGCTCTTGTGGGTGGGCCGAGTGACAACGGTGATGCTGGCGCGGTGTGGGTGTATACCCGCTTGGGTGGAGTCTGGACCCAGCAAGGTAATAAATTGGTCGGTACGGGTGCCGTCGGGCTCTCGGGTCAAGGCAGTGCCGTGGCGCTGTCTGCTGACGGGAATATAGCTCTTGTGGGCGGGCCGAGTGACATCGGCAACAACCAGCTCGCCGGCGCCGCGTGGGTGTACACTCGCTCTGGCGGAGTCTGGAGGCAGCAAGGCAGCAAATTAGTTGGCACGGGTGCCGTTCATCACCCTGTAACTGGTGGTTCTCGTCAAGGCTCGTCAGTCGTGCTTTCCGCTGACGGGAATACGGCTCTCGTGGGCGGGCCGATTGACAGCCAGCGTCTTGGAGCCGCGTGGGTGTACACTCGCGCGGGTGAAGTCTGGACACAGCAAGGCACTAAGCTGGTCGGCACGGGTGCTGCCGGGAGTTCGGGCCAAGGCGCGTCAGTTGCGCTTTCCGCTGACGGGAATGCGGCTCTCGTCGGCGGGCCTTCTGACATGTTTCAACTACCAACAAACAGCTTCGTCGGGGCCACCTGGGTGTACACTCGCTCGGGCGGAGTCTGGACCCAGCAAGGCCGTAAACTGGTCGGTACCGGCAGTATTGGGAGTACGACCCAAGGCCGCTCCGTGGCACTGTCTGGAGACGGGAATACGGCTCTCGTCGGCGGCTCGGACAACGACGGTGCCGGTGCCGCGTGGGTGTTCGTCTCAAGTGGGCCTGCCATCACTGCGGGCGGCGTGGTTAACGGCGCAAGCTTTCTGCCCGGAATCGCGCCCGGGACTTGGATAACCATCCAGGGGAGAAGCCTTTCCAGCACGACGAGGACATGGGATGGGGCGGATTTTCGCGGAGTGGACCTGCCGACGCAATTGGACGGTGTCAGCGTGACCATCAATGGAAAGCAAGCTTTCGTTTATTTCATCAGCCCAGCGCAATTGAACGTCCTGGCTCCGGCGGACAGCACGCAAGGTTCAGTGCCGATTCAGGTGACAACGGCTCAGACGAAGAGCGAAATCGTAAGCGCTTTCGCGTCTGCTCTGTCGCCTGCGCTCTTCACCTTTACTGAGAAAGGTGTGACCTATGTGGCTGCTGTTCGCGCGGATGGCGCATACATCGGGCCGACTCTCCCTGCAAGACCCGGCGAGACACTCCTGCTATACGGTACAGGTTTCGGTCCCACGACGCCTCCCAGCCGGATCGGTCAACTGGTTAGCGCTGCCCCCTTGGCAGGTCAGGTGACCGTACGAATAGGCGGCATAGCGGCGGACACGCAATTTGCGGGCATTGTCGGCCCTGGACTCTATCAGTTCAACGTTGTTGTGCCAAGTGTGCCGAGTGGAAACAGCGCCGTCCTGGCAGAGATCGGGAGCGGATTCTCTCAGGCGAACGTATTCCTATCAATTCAGCGTTGAAGATCCCTGGCGGCAACGACGCAACCACATCCTCTACGCCAGCACCTTCTTCACCACATTCCCTCGCACGCCCGTCAGCCGCTGATTGAATCCCGAATAGAAATACGTCAGCCGCGTGTGATCGAGGCCCATCAGGTGCAGAATCGTCGCGTGGAAATCCGACACGTGGCACGGCTCTTCGACAGCCTTGAATCCAATGTCGTCGGTCGCTCCTACCGCCTGTCCTCCCTTCACGCCCGCCCCCGCGAGCCACATGCTGAAGCCGTACCAGTTGTGGTCGCGGCCCGGCTTCCCGACTCCTTCACTCGTCGGCGTCCTTCCAAATTCCCCGCCCCAAACCAGCAGCGTCTCGTCCCACAGGCCCGTGCGCTTGAGGTCGGCAATTAACGCCGCGATCGGCTGATCCGTCTCGCCCGCGTGCAGCTTGTGATTCGTAATGCAGTCCGTGTGCCCGTCCCAGGTGTCTTCTATATGCCCGCCGCCCGAATAGAGTTGCACGAAGCGCACGCCCTTCTCAAGCAGCCGCCGCGTGATCAGACATTTGCGCCCAAAATCCGCTGTGAGCTTGTTGTCCAGGCCGTACATGTCGCGCGTCTGTTGGGTCTCCTTGTCGATCCCCACCACGTCCGAAGCCGTGGTCTGCATCCGGTACGCAAGCTCGTAAGACTCAATCCGCGCGGCCAGTTCAGACTCGCCCGGGCGTGCCGCCAGATGCTCGCGATTCAGCCGTGCAAGAAGATCGAGCGACTTGCGTTGCTCGCGGTCCGTCACGCCTTCCGGCGTCGCGAGGTCGAGCAGCGGCGCGCCCGTGCTTCGGAAAAGCGTGCCCTGATAGGCGGCGGGCATGTAGCCGGCCGTCCAGTTCGAAGCGCTTCCGATCGGTCCGCCCCTCGGGTCCGTCATCACGACGAAGCTCGGCAGGCTGTCATTCTCCGATCCCAAGCCGTAACTGAGCCACGAGCCGAGGGCCGGCTTCCCGATCAGAATATTTCCCGTATTCATCTGCAAACAGCCCGAGGCGTGCGCGGCCGTGTCCGTGTGCATGGAGCGGATCACGCAGATGTCGTCGGCGAATTTCGCGGTATGGGGAAACAGGCTGCTGATCTCGAGGCCGCTCTGTCCATGCCGCTTGAACTCGAAGGGCGATTGCATCAGGTAGCCCACGGGACGGCTGTTCGATCCTACGGTCAGATCGCCCTTGTACGGCGTGCCGTTCAACTTCGTGAGTGCCGGTTTGGGATCGAACGTATCCACCTGACTCGGCGCTCCGTTCATGAACAGGAACACGACGTGCTTCGCTTTCGCGGGGAAATGCGGCTGCTTGAGCGATGCGGCCTGGGCGTTGCGCGTGAAGAACCCGTCCCGCGAGAGCAGATCGACCAGTGCAAGTCCGGCGAAGCCGCCGCCTACCTGCCAGAGAAACTCGCGGCGGGTCCGTCCGCACGGAGTATGGTTCGGACTGAATCGGCTAACGGGCTCCATCTTGTTATCAATCAGGGTACACGAATTCGTTGAGGTTAAAGATCACGCGGCACATTTCTTCCAGCTTGCTCGATTTCAGAAAGCTCAGCATATCCGTGCGTTCGGCAGGTGTCGGTGCGCGCGACAGGGCGAGCCGCCACGCGTGGACGATCTGGGCTTCCGGATCGGCTCCGGCCTCGGAAGCGATTCGGCGCGCGAAGTGCGCCGCCTGCCGGTTGACAAAGTCTCCGTTGAACAGCGTCAGCGCCTGCGTCGCCACGCTCGTGTTGAGGCGGCGCGCGGAGGACCGCGTGGTGTCGCAGAAATCCAGCACTTCGAGGACGGGAACGATCATCGACCGTTTGACGTGCGCGTAGACGGTCCGGCGCGAAGCGTCGCGTTCGTCGAAGGGCCGCCAGATCTTGTCGGGGTCGCTGCTGCCCTCAAGCGCCGCCTTCGGCACGAACGGATACATAAAAGGACCCGACATTTTCGCATTCAGTTGTCCGCTGACGGCAAGCATGGAATCAAGAATCGCTTCGACTTCAAGCCGCCCGTAGGTGGCGCGCCAGAGCAGTCTGTTCTCCGGGTCGGCCGCCGCGTACGCAGCGTTGCCGTGGCGGCTCATCCGGTACGTGTTGCTGGACATGATGAGCCCGTGAAGTTTCTTTACGGACCACCCGTTCTCGACGAACCAGGACGCGAGGTAATCGAGTAGTTCCGGATGCGTTGGCTTCTCGCCCATGACGCCGAAATCGTTGGCCGTGCGCACCAGGCCATAGCCAAAGTGGAACTGCCAGACGCGGTTCACGATCACGCGGGCGGTAAGCGGATTCGATGGGCTCGAAAGCCAGCGGGCCAACGTTAGCCGCCGCCCGCTGGTCGCTCCGGAACCTGGCGATTCAAAGGATACAACGGTATCCGGCTTCGACAAAATCTCGGGTACGGCGGGTGGAACCTCCGGGCCGGGGGCCGCCGCTTTTCCTCGAAGCAGGAGATGGGTTGGGGGCGGCTTGGGGCCAGGTTCGCGCATAGTGTATACGCGCGGAAGGTCGGGTGTGGCCCGCACGAATGCCGCAATTCGCGCTTCAAGGTTCGCGATCTTCGCCCGCGTCTCTTCCGGCAGGGCCGCGGCCAGCTCCTCAGTCAGCGTTTTCTCGTGTTCACGAATCAGTTGCCGGTCCGTGCTGGTACGCTTCGCCGGCGGCGTAAGAAATGCCGCGCGGGCCGCCGGGGGCAATTTGCTGCCATCGCCCTTCAGGTGCGCGGTTCTAAAATCCGAGCGAAGGTCTTCGATTTCCTTCGACAGCGGTTCGATCTTCGCGTCGCGGATGGCCAACTGTTCTAGTTCGGCGCGGGTCCCGGCCGGAAGGTCCAATTCGGTCCGTCCGTTACGCGGCCGTTCAAGACCGTTAAATACGGCAACCATGCTGTAGTAGTCGCGGGCAAGTAGCGGCTCGAACTTGTGGTTGTGGCATCGCGCGCAGCCGAGTGTCAGGCCCAGAAACGCCTGGGAGGTCGTCGAGACAATGTCTTCAAGCTGATCGAAGCGGTCTTCGGCTGGGTCCGCCGGCTCATCGTCCCAAGGGCCAAGGCGGTAATAACCAGTGGCAACGAGCGTCTCTGCGTTGCTGTCCGGGATCTCGTCGCCGGCGAGTTGTTCCAGCATGAACCGGTCGAATGGCTTGTCGGCGTTGAAGGCCGCGATCACATAATCGCGGTATCGCCAGACGTTGGGCTTGATGGCGTCGCGCTCGTAGCCGTTCGTTTCGGCGTACCGGACAACGTCGAGCCAGTGCCGTCCCCACCGCTCGCCATAGGCCGGCCGCGCGAGCAATGCGTCCGTCAGGCGGTCGAGAGCAGCCGGGCTGGGGTCTTTCAGAATAGCGTCCTGCTCGCCGAGGCTGGGCGGCATGCCGGTAAGGTCGAGGTACATGCGGCGCATCAATGCGCCAGGCGCGGCTGGCTGGGCCGGATTCCATCCACGGGCTTCGAGCCGCGCAAGAACGAATGCGTCAATCGAATTGCGCACCCAACCCGTGTTTTTCACGCCGGGAATGGCGGGTCTGCGAATCGGCTGGAAAGACCAGTGCCCCACACCCCTTTGTAGAACCGGATCGGCTGCACCCGGCTCGCCACCACGCTCCGGCCACTCGGCGCCGGCGTCAATCCACGCCCGCACCAGTTCGATTTCGCGGGGAGCGAGACGGCCACCCGCCGGCGGCATGACGATCTTCGGATCTAGACCCGCGACGTACCGGTAAAGCGGGCTGCCTCCACTGTTTCCCGGGACAATGGATGGGACACCGGAGTCCCCTCCGCGAAGCCCGGCGGCTTTGGCGTCAAGCCTGAAGCCTCCCATCCGGAGTTTCGAGCCGTGGCAGGAGTGGCACCGTGCTTCGAATATGGGCAGGATATCGCGCGCGAAATCCACTCCGGCCGCCATCGCGGCCTGCGCGAGGAACCCGCAAACAATCCCCTTCGTGAACCGCCGCATGCGCTTAGACCTCCTCGGCGGTCTTGCGGATGGCCGCCGCCTTCGGTAACGGCGGCCGCAGATCATAATACTGAAGCCTGCAAAACGGACACCAATGCACGCGTCCACCCTTTAGATAACTGTAATAGCTGAATGGGTGCTTGGAGAGTTTGTCCACATGGTCACGCTTCACCAGGCGCTGGATGCTATAGGTGCCGCAGCTCAGACACCGGCTGTCCTTCCCCAGCAGGAAATTGAACCGTCGCGGAACAGTCGTGATCCTCTCGCACTCCAGGCACCGGAGTTTGGCCATGAAGAAAACCCGCTCCCGGAAGGTACGATGCACGCGTTGCAACCGTCCTCCGCAGTTCGTGCATGACTTGTTCCCCATTCGCCGGATCGTCATCGTACGGTATCTGACAAGAATCTCCGAAAAGCTAAGAGAAACGCAGTCGACTCGGACTCCTTTAGATAAGCATATATGAAAAGATAAGCACATATGAAATGGAACGTTCTCCGTTTGCCATCGTCCTCAGGACGGGTCACAATAGGGTTTTCCTGCGTTCCTCAAAGACCAGCCTGACGGCGATAATGAGAACATCGAAAGGGCCGGCCACAAACGGCGATGGCCCGTTCCACCCAGTATGATCGAGCGGATTTCCGTGCATGGCGCGCGCCAGCACAATCTGAAGAACATCGGCGTTGAGATCCCCAGGAACACCCTCACGGTCGTTACCGGTCTCAGCGGGTCCGGAAAATCGTCGCTGGCCTACGACACTATCTACGCGGAAGGCCAGCGGCGCTACGTGGAAACGCTCTCCACCTACGCGCGCCAGTTTCTGGACCAGATGGAACGGCCGGACGTGGATTCGATCGACGGACTGAGTCCCGCCATCTCAATAGAGCAAAAGACCACTTCCCGCAGCCCCCGTTCCACCGTCGGAACGATCACCGAGATCTACGACTATCTTCGCCTCCTGTACGCCTCGATCGGAATTCCGCACTGCCCGGTGTGCGGCAATCCGATCTCCCAGCAGACTACTGAACAGATCCTCAAGCACGTGCTCGCCCTGCGCCCGGATGACCGGATCATGGTGCTGGCGCCCGTCGTTCGCGGGAGAAAGGGCGAGTACAGGAAGGAACTGGAGAAGTATCTCAAGCAGGGGTTCCTGCGGGCAAGAATCGATGGCGTCCTGCGCTCGCTCGACGAAGAGATCCCCCTCGACCGGCGCAAGAACCACACGATTGAAGTTGTCGTGGACCGCCTCCAGGTCAAACCGGGGATAGAGCACAGGCTCGAAGCCTCCATTCAGACAGCGACTAAGCTGGCAGCCGGCCTGGTAGTCATTGCCGTAGTGAACGGTGAGGAACGCCTTTATTCTCAGAAACTGGCGTGTACCGAATGCGGCTCGAGCGTGCCGCAGCTTGAGCCACGATCGTTCTCCTTCAACAGCCCCTACGGAGCGTGCGAAGTCTGCGCCGGCCTCGGCAGCCGTTGGACCTTCGATCCCGCGAAAGTGATTGCGGACTACGCCAAGCCCCTGTTCGAAGGAGGGCTCGGACCCGGCGCCGGATCGGCATTCATGAAACACCGCGTTTCGGAAGCCGCAAGGCGATTTGGCATCGACCTCACAGAACCCTTTGAGAAACTGTCGCGGAAGAATCAGACCTTGCTGCTTGAAGGGGGTAACGGATTCGCGGGAATCCTCAAGACGTTGCAGCAAACCTACGACGGGTCAGCCGAGGCCTATCGTGAGTGGCTCACCGAGTACATGTCGCCGGTTTGTTGCGATGCGTGCGGCGGAAAGCGGCTGAAGCCCGCATCGCTGGCCGTGCGCGTGCACGGCCTTTCGATAGCCGAACTTACCGAAATGCCCATTTCGCGAACGCTGCTTACCGTGCGGAGCTGGAGCTTCAACGCTCGCGAAACTCAGATTGCCGGACGCGTAGCCGACGAAATTCTGCGCCGCGTTGAGTTTTTGTCGGACGTGGGCCTCCAGTATCTGAGTCTTGACCGTTCGGCTGCAACGCTTTCGGGCGGAGAGGGCCAGCGCATTCGACTTGCCACACAGATCGGCTCCCGCCTGCGCGGCGTTCTCTACGTCCTCGACGAACCCTCGATCGGCCTCCACCCGCGCGACAACGAACGGTTGCTCCAGACCCTCATCCGGTTGCGTGATCTGGGTAATACCGTCTTGGTGGTTGAGCACGACGCCGAAACCATCGAGAGAGCCGACTACGTAATTGATCTTGGCCCCGGCGCCGGACGCCTGGGCGGTGAGCTGGTCGCTTGCGGAACACCCGCCTCGATTGCGGCGAATCCTGATTCGCTCACAGGAAAGTACCTGGCGGGAGTGGTTTCGATCCCGATACCGGCCGCGCGACGCCGCGCGGGCGGGAAACGGCTGGTCATCAATGGCGCACGCGAGCACAATCTCAAGGAAATCAACGCTGAGATTCCGCTGGGGCTTCTCACCGTAGTTACCGGCGTGAGCGGAAGCGGGAAATCCACACTCATCAACGACATCCTGTACCGCGCTTTGGCAAAGTCGATATACGGCTCGCGCGATGAACCGGGCGCGCACGATTCAATCGACGGGCTCGAGCACCTCGACAAGGTGATTCGGATCGATCAATCGCCCATCGGCCGCTCG
>SXGT01529691.1_pt1 | contig 11775 bp, 4 predicted proteins | sample 3176221 | NCBI WGS metagenome assembly SXGT01 (sample SAMN11356862, study PRJNA531348) | freshwater metagenome | isolation source: freshwater sample F1-120 | place: China: Fuxian Lake, Yuxi | collected 2017-12-25
AAAAGTATCACAGCCTAATTCGCGCTGTTGTCTGACACTCAACAATTGCAAAATATGACCAACCCGGACCGTGTGCATATCGGTAAATAAATGCGGGTCGGATTTGATGAACATCCCCAGATACAAGATAATTTCTTGAATGATAATTTGCTCACTGGCATCGCTATTGTAACTACGGATAGTTTGCAGTATTTCCGAGGAGTCCGCCGGACGCGTTAAAGTGGCTTTACCACTGTAGGCTCGCCCTAACGTTAATGCATGCTGCCGCGCTAAAATTTCATTCGCCGCTTGCTCCAGATTAATATCGTATTTACCCAATAACCCTGCACAACGGCGCACGACAAACCAAACGTGCTGATCGCCCGCCCGGGTATAGACTTCTTCTAACAGATCACGCACCGTTGCTACGCTACCATCCTTCGCCTTCAATCCGGTTACAAAGTCCAAGCCATGGCGTTGCACTAATAATGCGAGTGCTTCTAGCTGTGCATAGACATTGGCATTGGTTTGCAATTGTTGCAGCAGCTGGCGATCGTCGCCAATATCCCAACTGGTGAGTAATAAGGTATCCAGTGGCGCTGCCGTTTGCCCATCACTTGGCAGAATATCGGCAAACGGGCGCCATGGCTCATCCCAGGAGGCGGCAGAAAATTGAAAATCGTGTAAATAATTAATTTTTTCTTTACTGGAAGTTGCGGCAAAATCTAAAACCGAGCCCAATTGAATAGTTATGCCTTGGGTAGATCCTTGTTGCAACTCACGCAAAAACTCTAGCAAGATATCGCGGTTTTGCGCTTCCAGCATATTGTGTTTAATTTTCATGACCACCAGCGGATGCCCAGGTCGATCCCAATGTTTGACAATATACGCCAGCTCTACTTTTAACCGCTGAATCAATAAGCGGTTGTCCATGGCTAAGTAAAAGCCTTTTTGACTTAAACACTGTGGTAAAAACAATAATTGTTCGCCCGCAAGCACGTACATTTTTGAAGTGGCTAAGGTGCGCAACTGCCGTAATGGTCGCCCGGTCAACCCTATTCTATCGTTGCGTCCTACATGGGTATAAGCTGCAGCTAACTCGATGGCTTCGCGAATTTGTACCGGGGCAATTTCTGCTAAAGTTTGCGCGGTAATCCCTTGCGCCTGAAGATCCGCTTGCACGTGTTCATCTTCGGCTAGCAGCTGCATCTGTAAGACGGTTGCTTGTTGCAATTGCACTTTATGGCGGCCAATCGGATCAATATCCGCCACACTGAGTAAATCGTCTTGAATCAAACTGCCCAGAATAAACAGACTTTGTGCCCAAACCAGCGGAATATTTTCGTTGGGCTCCCGCTCTTGGCTATGTGGCTGCGCTTTTTCATCGGCGATGGCCGATTTGGGGACTAGGTATAACTCCGGTAGCAGGCGTTGACCATGATGCTCCACCAATAATGCTTCGAGTTTAGAACGGTAAATTGCCGCACGTTCCAGATCACCCGCAAACAGATGATTTAACAACATATAAGTAAAAAATAAGGGCCATTCGCATTCTATGGACATAAATTGTTTTAATTCATGCGGGTCATAATGCAAGCGTTGACTGTCTTCAATCACGGTTTGATGGCCATCCAGCAAAAAGCGTTTACAACCATAACGCCCTTCCAGTTTGGTGCAAATGGTTTGCTCGGTTTTAGCACGCAGTGCGGTATTATCGACCGCAAAGGCCGGAAAACCCGTAATACTGAGTAACGCGGAATCGGTTTCCTTGGAAATGGACTCTCTGGGTAATAAGGCTTCCAGAGTAATACGCGTGCGCGCAATATCATCACTGATCACATGCACCACCGAGGCTTGCCCACCCTCTTTGCCAAATAAATTAAAGCCCGCCAAGGCTTCTAACGCCGCTTTGGCCATACCAATCGAGCTGGCATTCAGTTCCGCCACCCCGTGATTGGTTTTGTTGCCGCGCTCCCATATTCCATAATCCGGGGTACGGTAAGTGCGACTAATATAGTGCACCAGATTTTGCACAAAATTGACCTCATCGATGGTAAACACGATGCGTAAGCCCGAGGCGGTCATTTGCACCAACATCAACAAAAATAAGGAAGTAGCATCCAACTGTAAATGCCCCCAAGCGTCATCACCGACGACAGTTGCCCCACTCTTGGTATCATACTTAGCATGCAAGGCATCCAAGGGATTTTGCGACTGTTTGAATTTTTCCACCTTGGACGCTTGCCGCATCATCGCGGTTAATAACCCGCGCATCAATTTAACGACACTTTGCTCCAACACATAGGTTTTACCCTGATTCTCCTCGACGCGCTTGTACGCCAAGGCCAAGCCCCAAGCCGCCAAAATGCTGTACACATTATCGCGGACCCACGCATCGGTATAATTTCCATGCGCATTAACCGCCGTACTGGCCGGCAATAATCCGGTCACCCAATCCTGTCGACACAGGATGATGTCCTGTACTTGTTGATAATAAGCGTCGAGTTGTGCGTGTGGATTAGAGTGTTTCATGTGCGGCTTGCGTCCTTTTTTCCAGTGGATAAGCTTGAAAATAAAAAGGCAAGCAGATGTTATGCCAGTGTGGTCAGCAAGGAGGTAACAAAGTGCAAAACTAGGAATTTAGGCGCTATTAACGGGGAATTGCCTTAACTCAGGCCAACATCTTTTAAGGCCTGGCAAGTAATCAGGAATTTATGCCCCAAGAAAACCTGCATAACGCACCAAGATGAGCTCACGGGTACATTGCTGCACTGATACGGGGCTAGCGTAGCGGAGGAACGCTGTTCGGTCAGCTAAATGGCGGAACCATTATCTAACTAGGATTTACAGGTTAACCTGCCAGTGTCGAATATCGGCGTATTAGAAGATATACGGTAATGCCACGCATCAAAGTGACAGATTGAATAAGCACATAACGCTTAGCTTGCGCAGGAGGAATGCTGATTTGCACGCAATGTGCAACTACGCCACATTCGTCCGATTACACTCTTCTAATCGGACCTACGTGCTAATTGTCAAAATTCTATGCTGCATAAAGGTATGCACAGACTGAAACACCCCCATACGGGGGAATTTCTGATTGCTAAATTATTAATATAATTATAAAAAATTCAAAATTTCGGTTGGATTGAGTTTAGCGAAATCCAACCTCACACACTGACATTGCTTTCTATTGATGACATGGATTTTCCTCAGATAATTAAAAAGGGAAAAGTCTGGCATTAAATATAGAGTGCTTTGAATAACGCCGAATAGAAAGCGTTTACCCTAAATGCGAATTAATTCTGCTCGGGAAGTGCACTGAGCTTGGACTTGGCTTGGATAAATTCCAACATTTCATTATTTTGCACCCGGGCATAAATGTCTTCTACTGCCAAAGTTAATGCAATCGACTCAAAAATAACCGCATCACCCAGATAATAATACGTAGGTTGCCAGTTTAAACTGCGACGCAATACTTGCACTGCGACAATGTCCTGCTCGACTAATACATATTCCTGCAGACTCGGCAGATTAATATATTTTAACAATTTGGTCGTGGTGTCGATTTTTCGTGTTGAGGATGACAAAACTTCCACAATCAGCAAGGGGGAGCGTAAACAATCTTCATCACCTGCAAGCGAACTACAATCAACCATAACATCCGGGTAGACATAATCCTGGCCTACCGCTAGGCGCATGTCATTGCTAAAAGTTGCACAGGGTTTGCCATCCAAATGATTCGTAAAATGACGCGTAATATTAGTCGACAGTAAATTATGATTGATTTTTGCTCCGGCCATCGCGAAGACCTGACCATCAATATATTCTCGTTTGACCTTTGATACACGTTCGCTAAGAAGGTATTCCTGTTCGGTCATAAAATTATTTACGGATGAAATCACTAAAGACATGGAGGGTCTCCTTCAGGTCACAACCGCTTAATGCATTTATGCTTAGGGATAATTTTGAATTGTAGCGCGTTGCCCGAATGCAACACAGTGCAATCAGAAAAAATTCGACACTTCGACTTCCCGGATTCCACTTGCTTCATACAGGCGACACACTACACTCTAACTTAATAAGTAACGATATCGTTACCTTTGCTGATCAAAACTACATCCGCAGCGCGTTGTGCGAACAATCCAACGGTGACGACGCCAGGAATAGCGTTAATCAAAATTTCCAACGCCACTGGATCGACGATGCTTAAATTGTGCACGTCCAAAATTTCGCAGCTGTTGTCGGTGATGCAGTTTTGCCGCCAAATTGGCTGACCGCCTAATTTGACTAGTTCGCGCGCTACGTAGCTGCGTGCCATTGGAATGACTTCGACGGGTAACGGGAATTTTCCCAACACATCCACCGCTTTCGATTCGTCAGCGATACAGACGAATTTTTTACTCGCAGCAGCGATAATTTTTTCGCGGGTTAACGCCGCGCCACCACCTTTAATACATTGTCTACGTGGATTGACTTCATCCGCACCATCGACGTAAACATCTAAGCCATTCACATCATTCAGTTCTAAAACCGGGATACCGATTTTTTTCAGATGTTCGGTGGTTTTAATCGAGCTAGAGACCGCACCTTCGATATCGGCACGAAAATCCGCTAAGAAATTAATAAAATGTGTGACGGTGGAACCCGTACCCACGCCGATAATGGGCACGTCTTTGATATAAGGTAGCGCAGCTTCGGCAACTTTTTGTTTTAATTCATCTTGTGTCATGAGGATGCTTCCAAACTGTAGGGGTTAAAAATCTATGGGATAATACCTTAAATCGACTCAATCCTCAGACCTTTTTTGTGTGATGCTCCAAAAAATTATCGAAAAAATTTTACGTGCGCGGGTCTACGATGTCGCGCAAGAATCCCCGCTAGATGCTGCCCCAGCCTTATCTCGGCGTTTGCAGAATCAGGTGTATTTAAAGCGTGAAGACTTACAGTCGGTGTTCTCCTTTAAATTACGTGGCGCCTATAACAAAATGGCGTCCTTAAGTTCTGCTGAACTGCAACATGGCGTCATTACGGCTTCCGCAGGTAATCATGCCCAAGGTGTCGCCTTAGCCGCACAAAAAATGGGGATTCACGCGGTGATTGTGATGCCGAAGACGACCCCGGAAATCAAAGTGAATTCAGTGCGTGCCAAAGGTGCTTGCATAGAATTATTTGGGGATTCGTATGATGATGCCTATATGCATGCCTTGGAATTGGCTGAGCGCCAAGCACTGGTCTTTATCCATCCCTATGACGACCCGGAAGTAATCGCAGGACAAGGGACAATTGCCATGGAATTGCTGCGCCAGCAACGGGAGCTGGATGCCATTTTTATTCCTGTCGGCGGCGGTGGCTTGATTGCAGGAATTGCAGCCTATATCAAATTCGTACGCCCAGAAATTAAAATTATCGGGGTAGAACCGGATGATTCTGATTGTTTAAATCGCGCATTACAAGCCAAACGGCGGGTCACTTTAAAACAAGTCGGACTGTTTGCCGACGGCGTCGCCGTGAAACAAATCGGGAAAGAAACCTTTCATATCGCGCAGCATTGTGTGGATGCCGTTATTACCGTCAGTACCGATGAAATCTGTGCCGCGATTAAAGATATTTTTGACGATACCCGCACAGTGATGGAGCCTGCGGGCGCCTTAGCGACCGCAGGACTCAAAAAATATGTAGAACGCGAACAGGTCACAGGTCAGCATTTAGTAGCCATTACGAGCGGTGCGAATATGAATTTTGACCGCTTACGCTATGTCGCCGAACGTGCGCAAGTGGGCGAACACCGCGAAATCTTATTAGCGGTGACTATTCCAGAAACCCCAGGGAGTTTTTTAAGCTTTTGTCGCCTATTAGGCGGGCGCAGTATTACCGAGTTTAATTACCGCTATTATGATGCAGCAGCAGCGCAAGTATTCGTGGGGATCAGCAGCAGCGGGCAAGAGAACGATAGACTCAGCTTAATTACTGCATTTAAGCAACAGGGATTTCAGGTGGTCGATATGACGGCCAACGAATTGGCCAAAGAGCATATCCGCTATATGGTGGGCGGACATGCCCCAATGCGCTTGCAAGAACTGGTGTATAGCCTCTCCTTCCCCGAACGTCCCGGCGCCCTGTTGAATTTTCTTATTGAACTGGGCGACCGCTGGAATATTAGCCTGTTTCATTATCGCAATCATGGTGCCGCCTTTGGGCAGGTATTACTTGGCGTACAACTCCCTAAATCTGAGAAAAAAGTTTTTCAGGAATGTCTAGAACGTCAAGCGGTGGAATATCATGAGCAAACCCATAATCCAGCGTATCAACTGTTTGTTGGTAACTTGCCAAATTAGGGCTAAATCGTTGTCAATATTTATTCGTTCTCCGCTTATTAAATGTATTTATCCCTCGCCGTACTGACAAACCCAGTTGCTAAAGCAGCGCTAACATAAAAATAGCTTGTCACCTACCCTGTTCAGCGCTTAGTTCATACACCCTAGTTCGAAACTGCGACCCAGCAGATTTTCTAGAATTATTTTTACATCTTCGTTTGAAATTCATCACAGTTATGCTAAATTTCGCTCTAGACTAATAAGTGAGGTGTTAACTTCCCAGTTATGCTTTAATAGCTTAACTATATTGGTTAATTAACACTTTCGGTAGGCTATCTCCAAAGCATAAATCAACGTTTTTTAGTAGCAACACACAAATCAAGCCAAGCAGCTGAATTAACTGTCTAATTAACAAGCCAAATTTTTCAAGCTACGTTTGACTAAACAGCTAACCCCCGAAAGCCTGACAAAAATTATACGCCTCGCCGATTAACTCAAGCTGCAACGAGAAACCTGCTAATTAAGCTAACACCGTAATACAACGCGACCGTCCAATCCGAAATCGTTTACCACTTACTGCGAGTAGAGTGTGATGCAAACTGTTAAGAAATTAAACATGCCCAACCTAAATACTAACCAGTTTTGCATCGCCTGGATATGTGAGCATATCGGCTTATTAATTTTAAGCTTAGTCATAACGCTGGGATCACCGCAATCGAATGCAGCCCCTGCTTACACTATCAGCGGGGGTCGTGACTACACCGCAGGATCATATGCCTTTGGTCGGGATTTTATCGCTAATAAAGATTTTATAATCGATGCATTAGGTTATTATGATGACCGGGGGAATGGCTTTTTCGACATACATCCGGTTGGCCTTTATGCTTCTAATGGCAGCTTGCTTGCTTCAGCCACTATAATCATGAGCAACCCAATAAAAGCTAGTTTTCGCTATCAGAGTATTGCACCCATTTCTATAAAAAAAGGGCAGATCTATCGTATTGTAGGTGTCTCCGGGAGTGATAATTATTCAGTCCAACCAACAAACTTTATTACCGATGCCGCATTTACCGATATTAGTGACAACTGGCTGAGCACCACTACACTCTCCTACAACTTCGAAGCCACGACTAATACGAGTTGGCCACCTGGTTTTTTTGGTCCAAATTTTAACATTCAACCCACCACGCTATTAGGCGAGTATCATTTAGATGAATCCAACTGGAGCACTACAGCCGGAGATGTTAAAGATACCAGTGGAAATAATCTGCATGCTACCGCAAGCGGTACACCATTACCCACGGCAACTAACTCAAGCCCTAGTCGCTCTGGCTCATCCGGGACGTGTGGCTATGCGGATATTGCCTCGGGCTCTGGACAGATTACTTTCAGCAGCTTAGCCGTCACGACCACAACTAGATACTACACCTCAGTCAGTTTCTGGATGTACTGGAATGGTGCAGACAGCAGCATTCCCTTAGGTTGGCAAAGCTATGCATTAATGTTTAAGGGCGGAAATTTTGGATTTACTACTGGAGGAAGTGATCTTTATGGGATAGCTTCCACTGGACTAAGCAACAGTTGGCATCATGTCGTAGCCGTTTTTGTCAACGGCAGTGTTACCTCGAATCAGCTTTATGTTGACGGCGTAAAACAAACTCTCAGCCAGAAAACAGGCACCCCGACTAACTCTCTGGCAGTCGTACAATCGACCTTATACCTCAGTGGCTGGGGCAAAGCTTCTAACAACCGCTTTATTGGAAGAATTGACGAAGTCAAAGTATACAATGGCCTGTTAAGTGATGTGGATGTGAGCAATCTTTATAACGAGACTCACAGCTGCCCAGTATACCTCCCCACCCCACCCTTAGCTGAATACCGGATGGACGAGACGGTTTGGGCTGGAACTAGCGGAGAGGTAGCGGATAGCAGTGGCAATAATTACCATGGAAAAGCCGTAAGTAGCTTAAGCACCGACAGTTCAGGCAAATTATGTCGGGCGGGCTTTTTTAATGGCAGCAGTCAATATGTCACCATTGCTGACGCGGCTAGTTTGCGCTTAACAGGTAATTTCACGTTAGCGGCCTGGATAAAAACCACCAGCGCGGCTTCCAACGATATTATCGCCAAGGTCGCCCCAAACTCACCCTATGGCGGTTATGAATTCAATTTAGGATTTGGCAATGCTGGCAAACCGTCTTTACAATCTGGAGGCTGGAATAATAGCAGCGGAACAGCTAAGGTGAACGATGGCAATTGGCATCATGTTGCCGTGCAAGTTAGCGGGACGAGCATACAGTTCTTTGTAGATGGAGCAGCTTACGGTACTGCGATTACTTTTGCTGGGGCAACGTCTACCTACACGGGTAATTTAGTCCTTGGAGCTGCTGTCGATATTAGCGGAGGCCGTTTCTTTAATGGTCTCATGGACGAAGTAAAAATATGGAACACCGCATTAAGTTCAGGACAAATTGCGCTGGTTTACAACAACGAGGCTGCTGGAAAAAACTATGATGGCACTGCGCGGACTTGCCCAACCCTGCTCGGTCAATATCATTTTGAAGACAGTATTTGGAATGGCACAACTGGTGAAGTCGCTGATAGTAGCGGCGCCAGCCGTCCAGGTACAGCTTATGGTTCGCCGCTTCCCAGTCCCAAAACTGTTAACCCTGCCCGTGCCAGCGTCACAGGTACCTGCGGTTATGCCGAAACCACGGGTCCTTTAGTGGGCGGTGGTGGTTTTAGCTTTAGCAACCTCGGGATCTCCACGGCCAACAATGCCCAAACCTCAGTCGCATTTTGGATGTATTGGAATGGACAGGATGGCGCCGTGCCTATCGGTTGGCAAACTTATGGCTTAGCGTTTATCTCGGGCGCTTTGGGTTTTAATACACTGAATTCTGATGTGTATGGTATCAGCTCTGCAGGTTTAGCCAATGGCTGGCATCATGTCGCCGCCGTCTTTACCAATGGCGCGGTCACCAGTAATAAACTGTATCTTGATGGTGTCCAGCAAACGTTGACGCAAAGAGTGTCAACGCCTTTAGCGCCAAATGCCGTGGTGCAATCGACGCTATATGTGAGCGGTTTGGGCGGATCGACTAATTACCGCTTTACAGGGCGATTGGATGAAGTCAATGTCTTCAATTATGCTTTAACAGGCGCTGATGTAAGCAATCTTTATAATCAAACCCACGCTTGTCCGGCAAATACCGGTGCAGCTGCGGCCAATTTTAACTGTGTGGAATCCGGTACCTCCGCGAGTAGCGGACGTCTATATACCAAACTCAGCAATGCCGCACTCAGCTTTGATGTGGTTGCCCTGCGAGCAGATGGCACGACGGTCGAAATTGATTTTGCAACCAGTTATGGTCAAAGTATCAATAAAGCAGTCACGCTGGAATTAGTGGATGGTACAGGCAACTCCGCTTGCAGCACTCGTGCATTGCTTACGCCTGCAATTAGCCAATCCATCACGTTTACCCAAGCTGATGCTGGGCGTAAAAGCGTCAGTTTAGCTGCCCTTGGAAAAGCCTATAAGGATTTACGCTGCCGCGTGACCGATAGCACTCAAACCCCGAATAAGATCGGCTGCTCAACCGATGATTTTGTGGTTCGCCCGACTACCTTCACGCTCTCGGGGACGCCCACAGCGGACCTGACGGGCACCAGTACTTCTGCAATTCCAGTGTTAAAAACCAACAGTAACTTTAGCCTGTCGGCTGCCAGTAGTGTAGCGGGCTATGATGGCACACCTAAACTCGATGGTAACCAAATTCAGGCCCACAGTGGTGCCGCCCAGGCTGGAGCCTTAGCAGGCAGTTTTACGGACATAGCCCCGTTAACAGGCTTAGCATCTGGAACTAACTTCAACTATTCAGAGGTCGGTTATTTTCGCTTTGCCGCTTTCGGGGTGTACGATGACAATTTTGCGAGTGTTGATGCGACTATGGGTGATTGTACGAATGATTTTTCCAATACCGCAGTGAACGGTAAAATTGGCTGTAAATTTGGCAATACCATCGCGAGCAGTTATTTTGGGCGCTTTATTCCCGACCACCTGACTGCGTCCTTAGGGAGTCATGGCGGCTTTGCCCATGCATGTACGGGCACGACGTTTAGTTATAACGGCCAGAGCATTGCTTACGCTACTGGCAATCGGCCCACACTCTCGGTATCGGCCTACAATTCTGCGAATGTATTAACGCGTAATTATACTGGCGGCTTTGCCCGTTTAACGCCGGGGCAATTTACGCTAATTTCCCCAACCACCGATGCAATGCAAAAAGGCAAAGACAACCTGAACAAAGTGCTATTGAATCGTGTCGCTGGTTCCCCCACTCTGGTAGATAATACTGGCGGTAACTTAAGCTATGTCATGGGTGCAGACACGTATACCTACCAACGCGAAGCTAATGCCATGATTGATAAATTTAGCAATCAAATAAATTTAAGTTTTACTGCCATTACCGATAGCGATGGCGTGACTGTAATTGCAGGCAACCTTCCCTTTACTCTCTCCCCCAGCGGCGAAGAGATTCGTTATGGTCGCATTTCGCTTGCTAATGCCTTAGGTTCTGAACTGCAGGATTTGCCAATTTCTATGTTTGCTGAGTATTTTAACGGCACCAATTTTATGCTGAATGCCGAGGATAAGTGCTCCGTGGCCAGCATCAGCATTACCGATCCCATCACTACGGATGCCATCACTCCTGCCAATACTTGCGTCTGGGATACCGCTGGCAATAGCGGTAGTTTTGCCTGCGCCACCCCTGCACCGTCAGGCAAAAGCTACTTGGAAGCCGCTACCCTCAGCAATGGCAGTTTTAATGTTGTGCTAAAAGCACCGAATGTCGTCGGCCCACTCAGCATCAGTGCGTCTGTGGATGCCTGGATGAAATTTAACTGGACCGGAACGGGGAATAGCAATCCAACTGCACGTGCCAGCTTTGGGCTGTATCGTGGCAATTCCAAAATTATCCACTTTCAAGAGATGTATTAAAATTGGCTCACGCTGGGTTAGCGCGAGGAATGGGCGAACGCCAACCAGACAGGTCGCTCACAGGTGTTTGCGCTGCAGAGCTGCTGCCCCGCGCAAACACTGGATTACATAACCACCGTGCTATTTTTTAAACGCCCTCGCCAAAGCATCCGCCATCGCACCTTGCGCCGCAGGTTGAGTTTTTGCAGGCGCAGGTACTTTGTGCTTCGCTGTAGCAGCAACCTTATTCACGGTTTTTTCCCCGAGTTCAGGATTCGATTTCATTGATAAGGCGATGCGGCTTCTGGGGACATCAACCTCCATCACTTTGACCTTTACCATTTGTCCGGTCTTCACCACATCGCGTGGATCTTTCACAAACACATCCGCCAAATGCGAAATATGCACCAAGCCATCTTGATGTACGCCAATGTCTACAAAGGCACCAAACGCTGCAACGTTGGTAACAACGCCTTCCAGAATCATGTCTGCCTTCAG
>SXGT01850106.1_pt1 | contig 11775 bp, 11 predicted proteins | sample 3176221 | NCBI WGS metagenome assembly SXGT01 (sample SAMN11356862, study PRJNA531348) | freshwater metagenome | isolation source: freshwater sample F1-120 | place: China: Fuxian Lake, Yuxi | collected 2017-12-25
GACGCCCACGCCTTATGCGCGCCGCCTTGGCGCCTGGAACGCTTGGCGGAAGCCGAGGACGTGTCCTATACCACCCATGCCCTGAGTCCCGCCGCCGTGCTGAGCGTCTATCGGCGAATCCATGGCGTGGCGCCTCCGCCGAGTTTCCTGCTCGGAATCCGCGGCGAGCGCTTCGAGTTAGGTGATGGCCTGTCGGACGCGGCAAGCATCCACCTTGATGCCGCGCTGAAGCTCGCGCTGGATCTGTGCGCCCATCCGGCCGAGGCTTATTGGATGAAGCTCGTGGCCGCGGGGCCAGTGGAAGAAAATCGTGGGGTAGGGTGAGCGGAAAACGGGATTCCCGAGGTATGTTTCCTGTTTGTGATAATCTCTGTCAATAAATAAATTCACTGTTTTAATAGAACCTTAAAACAGCCTTCCTATACTCGGGCTTGTCTCAATTCGAGTTTGCCCGGCAACATGTTCGACACGCCTTCCGCAACTCTGCTCGCCGCCGACGGATTTTCCACGCCCCAGATGGGCGATCTGGCTCGCGCGGTGGAGTCCATCTCTCCGAATGCCCCGGTGCCGCGGCTCCTCGACTTATTCCACAAACAGGAAAGCCTGCTGGCCGTGCCGCTGCTCGACGACCGGCAACGCTACTTGGGCATCGTCTCCCGCAGGGCTTTCATGAGCTTCATGAGCCGCTCCTATGTCCGCGATATCTACGCACGCCGGCCCGTGGCGGAACTCATCCAAGCCGTGCCTGAACTGGCCGCCGCGCCCGTCAGCCCGTCGCCCGAGGATCGCATCGACCGGGTTTTGATCGACTATCTGGCCCGCGATCCCGGTATGTATTACGACGCTCTCCCGGTGGTTGCCGGGGAAGGCATCGTCGGCGTGGTCGCCATCGCCGATATGATGCTCAGCCTGTCCGAGTCGCAGGGCAAGCTGCTGGGCGCGGTGCAAGCGCTCGGCGACCGCCTGAAACAGGAAGTCGCGCTGGCCGCGCAGGTGCAACGGCAATTGCTGCCGCCTCCGGAAGTCGATCTGCCGGGCGTGAAGGGGCTGGCTACCCTACTGACCTCCAGCGAGGTGGGTGGCGACTATTACGATTGTTACGTCGTGGACGGGCGCCATGTGGTGTTGATGATCGGCGACGTGAGTGGCCACGGAGTCGCGGCTGGAACGCTGGTCGGAGCGATCAAGGCCGGTGTCAATATGCTGGCCGCGGCGGGAGAGCGTTCGCCCCCGAAAATCCTCGAGCGCCTCAACGCCGTCCTGTTGGAGACGGCGCGGCAAACCCTCTACATGACATTTTTCGTCGGCTGTTTGGACACCTTGACCGGCCTATTCGCCTACGCCAACGCTGGACATCAGTTTCCCTATCTGTATCGCTCGATGATGGGCCACCTGGAAATGCTCGAAGCCGGAGGCTTGCCGCTGGGCAAATCGGAGCAGGCCGAATACCCCGCCGCGGCGATCGAACTGGACCTGGGCGATCGGCTGTTTCTTTATACCGATGGCCTGCTGGAAGAGCCTAGCGCGGACCAGGAACCGTTCGGCTACGACCGTCTGGAATCCTTGCTGAACGCCAAGGGCGGCGAGGCGCAGGAGGAACTGCGCGACACGCTGCTGGAAGCCTTGGCGGGGCACGCGGGCAACGCCTTTTTCGAGGACGATGTGACGTTTTTCTCCGTCGAATACCGCGAACGGCCGATACATGTCGGCGAAATATCCTTGGGGGAGGTTCCCGATTTGAACGAACTAAGCCTAGTGCGCCTCTTGGATTCCTGGTACCGCGCCAACGACGAACCCATTTCGCCCTATGCTTCCCGGCAAAACCTGGTGTTTCTGGCGGAGGCCGAGTTTTCCGATCTGTTGCCCCGCTTTTCCAGGGATGGGATACGCCGCGTGCTCCCGCGCCATCAGCCGTTCATCGCGCGCCTGGGGTGGGACGCCTTGATTAATCAGCATCAGGCCCACGCCGTTGGCGATCTGGCGGGATTCATCGCGGGGTGCGGTGCCGAGTGGCGGGATTTCAGCCTATTCCACAGCGACGACAAGGCATTTGCCATCGACGAATGTGGCGCTTTTTTGGAAGATGCCGGCGTCAAGCCGGAGCATCTGGAGCCCGCTCTTTTGGCCATGGACGAATTGCTGGAAAACGGGCTCTACGCGGCGCCCAAGGATGGCAAGGGCGTTCCGCTATACCCCAAGGGTGGGCGCCGCGCGCTGGCCGGCGACGAGAGCCTGAACCTGTCCCTAGCGCTCAAGGACAACCTCTTGGGCCTGTCCGTGATCGATAGCTGGGGCACGCTCACCCCGGCGGTGTTTCTCGAACGGCTGGCCCGCCATGTGGAAGGAGACGGCCTGATTTCCGGCCAGGGCGGCGCCGGTTTCTATCTGTTGTGGCGCCTTTCCAGCTATCTGCAATTGCGGGTGCTGCCCCATCGGCGGACGCAAATTACCGTCCTCTTCGACCTTGCCCGCCCCGTGGACGCCGAGGCGGACAAGGGCTTCCAGTTTCTCTTCCATAGCGAAGTGCACGAGACCACCAGCCATGTCTCCTCCAATTCTGCATATCCAGCCGGAAACTTCGGCTGATCCGAACCTCTACCGTTTCGGTTTGCGTGGCATTATCGACGTGGATGCCATACCCGCCCTGGAACCACTCTACGATCTGCCCGCCGGGGCGCGGGTCGAACTGGATTTCGCGGCGGTGCGACGGGTCAACTCCATGGGGCTGGCGCAGTTGCTAAAGCTGTTCGAGCACTGGGAGGCCAATCGGGTCGCGATCCGGATCGATCATGCCAACCGCATGACCGCCATGCTGTTCAAGATGACCGGGCTGGACCGTTTCCTGGACGTGGCTGACGTTACGAAGCCCGCCACGGCGGAACCGGCCGGGGAGAAGCCGGCGCCCGAACGGGTCCGGGTCCGCCTGCGGGGTATCATCGACATCGACGCCATCGCGATTTTGGAACCGCTTTACAAACTGCCGGACCAGACCGAGGTGGATCTGGATTTCGCCGAGGTGCAACGGGTCAACTCCATGGGGCTGGCGCAACTACTCAAGTTATTCGAGCATTGGCGGGCCAAGCGCATCGCCATCCGCGTTAGCAATGTCGGCCGGATGACCGCCATGCTGTTCAAGATGACCGGGCTGGAGCGCTTCCTGGCCGCGGATGCCGCCCCGCCCCCCGCCCTGGCGGTCAACGCCGGCTTGGCCGTGGAAAGCTCGCCGAGAGCCGCGCCATCCGTTTCCGCCAAGCCGGCGGCGATCCAACCGGCGCGGGCCGCTCCGCCGCCATTGCCGGAACCGGCCGCTCCGGGGGCGCGAGCCTTGGCGTGGCAAGTCCACATGCAGAGCAACCAGCAACTCAACGGCTGGTATTTTCTCAACACCCACCTGCAACGCCGTCTCGGCTTGGCGGCGCGCCTGGAAATCGCCGACAACCTGCTGGGGGCGCGCGAGGAAACGGCGGCGACACCGGACCTGGTGTTCACCAAGCCCTTCGACGCGGTGCGGCTGATAACCCGGCGGGGCTACCGGCCCTTGGCCCGGCCTTCCGACCAAAGCGACGAAGTCGCCATCCTGGCGCGGGCGGAGGATGGCCGCGTGGGCTTGGCCGAGTTCACCGGGGGCCGGATCGCCGCCACTTCCCCCGATACCTTCGTGTATCTTCTAGGACGTTATCTCCTAGACGAGAGCGGGCTGGAATCCGGGGCCATGCGCTATCAAGTCCCCGGCCACGAAATCAAGTCGGTGCAAATGCTGCTCAGGGGCGAGGCGGATCTCTTGTTCATGCATGGAGAAAGCTACCGGCGCCTGTCCGGGATGACCCGGCGCATGGTAAGGGAATTGGACCACAGCGAGGCCGGGTTCGCGTTTCAGCTGTGGTGCCTGTCCCCCGAGCGCTTGGAATTGGCCGAACCCCTGCGCGACTTTCTGATCGGCATGGGCAAGGACGAGCAGGGCCGGAAGCTGCTGGCCGATCTAGGCTACACGGATTGGGTCGAGCCGATCCCGGAGGATATCGCGATGCTGGAAAGGATTTATATGTTGTATGGCGGAGGGGATTGATCCGTCGCCCGCGGCAATCCTTTTAGGATTGGGCTGCAAATAACTTCCTTGTATTGTTCTGGAGTACAAGCTTTAGCTTGTTCGTGGGTCTGCCCCGCGCAAACTAACGTTTGCACTCCGGTTAGCTTTTGGATTGCGGCGAAATCGGTAAGTTAATTTCGCCCAAATCCTTAGTGTTGCCTGCCGTCGCTGGCCATGGCGCCGACGACGTCGAATTCGAGCAGATGGATCAGCTTGGCGACAAGATCCTCCGGAGCCGCCGTTTCCACCAGCGCCTGCCGTTCCGGCGGGTTGAACGGCAGTTGGCCGGCGAGCACATTGACCAGCAGCGGCACCGGCACTTGCTCCAGGTTCGGCCAGTTGGTCTCGAACCCCTTGCGCTGGAAATATTCCCTAAGCAGGGCCATTAGCCTAAGGCGGTCGTAACCCCCATCCTCGCCGGGCAATTCGTAATCCCTACGGAACCGGGCCCAATCGACTAAAACCCGCCGGTAGCCGAGGTCAGTGGTGATTTCCTCCACGATGTCGAAGCGGCAGACGCCGGTGAGCACGATTAGGAGCCGTCCGTCCGAGGTTTCGTTGAAGGAAACGATACGTCCCGCCGTGCCGGTTTTGTAAACGGGTTCTCCCACGCCGAGGGCCGAGGGATCGGGTTGCACCATGCCGATCATCCTGTCGCCGCCCAGGGCATCGAACACCATGTCGAGATAACGCGGTTCGTGGATATTGAGCGGCAATTGGCACCTCGGCATGACGATCGCGTGAGCCAGCGGAAAGATCGGCAAAGTGGACGGCAGGCGGTCGAAAGGCAGGAGGAAGGGATTGGACGCCATGGGGTAACTCCGTTGTTAGCGGCGGGACTTCCGCGAACCGCGCTTCATGGGCTTCGCCGGCTTGCGAACCGCGGCGGGATGGGCCTTGGCTTTCACGGAGGCGTGGAACGAGCGCCGCGGCATGGCGGAGCCTCGCTTGGGGGAGCTTGCGTGGGCACGGCGGCTCGCGCCGGGATGGGATGCCTGGTGGTGGCCATGCCCCCGTTGGGAAACCCGAGTTTTTTGGCCATGTCCATGGTGGGCAACGTGGCGGTGGCCATGCCCATGATGGGCGATGCGGTGTTTCCCGTGTCCCCGGTGGGAAACGTGGGCGCCATGTCCTAGGTGGACGACATGGTGGTGGCCGCCGTGACCATGGCGGTAGGCATGGTGGCCGTGGCGCTGCCCGTGTCCATGGCGGTAGCCGTGGTGGCCGTGGCGATGCCCATGGCCGCGGCGATGGCCATGCCAGGCGGCGTGGCGATGCTTGTGTCCGCGGTACTGCCGCTTGCCATGATGGGGATAGAAAAAGGCGCGCCTTTCCCAGCTACGGCCGGGGTAATAATTGTGGGAAGGCGCGTATTCCCGATATTCATCCGAACCCCCGGCGGGGGACACATCGTTGCCCTGCCGTTCCCGGTTGCGCTGTTGCAGCCAACCGCGCAGCTTGTCGAGGCGCTGCTGGGGGTTCCCGCTGGAATCTTCGTCGTCCTCGTCCTCGTAATCGGCCTCGTCGGCGGCGGCAAGAAGCATTTTCGAGTCCGGCGCCTGGGCGGTGCATTCCGCGGACAAGGCCAGCAAAGCGCCGACAAAATAAAAGACACCCGCCCTCCTGAATTTCACGATCAAGCACTCCTGAAATTAATTCAACAAAACTCGCCGCGCCCTGGGAGAGGGTCGCGGCTCCACAATTCTTGCAGATTGCATCGAGCGCGGGAACCGAGAAATCGTGCTATCGAGCGCGCATGGTGTGTTTTCCGCCACGGGGCAGGGTGTCCGGAGCGGCGCGCGGCCAGGAAGCGGCCGGTTGAGCCATCCGGATACAACCGGGATTCCGGGTGACGCGAGGCGGCGGCGCAACCGCCGCGCCGTTCGCGAGTCGGGTTTGAAGCCATGCGTGCTTGGCCTTTCTGGTATTGACTCAAAACAAAATACTCCCATAATGAAAAATATATCGACACGAAACGGCAGCTAGCATGATCCTTCCAAAATGTATTTTTTCCGCGCCTCGCTCCGGCAAGGACGCCGGCCAATCTCTAAGCGTCTCCGCCATCCCCGCGCCGCGCCGGAGCCGGCCCGGATGGGATTATGGCTTTCCGGTGTTGTTGGCGCTGCTTCTGGTTTTTTCCTCTCCCTTTCGAACCGCGGTTTCCGGAATCGACGCGGCGAGTGTCCGGCTCGAACAGGAACAGCGCCGTCTGCGAGGGTTTTTCGACGCGCTGTTTTCGGAAGGGGCGATTCAGGCCGCCGCGCCCTGCCGAAACTTCGATATTTGCGTGCGGGTCACCGGCCTCTTCCAAGGCTTGGAATTCGGCGACAAACGAGAGATCGGCAAACTCATCCGGCAATATTTCGAGACCCGCCCCGACGGAGGGCGCTTCGTTCCCCGAGTATGGTTTATCGATAGCCAAACCGGGATCGCCTTGGGGGGGTATTCCGAAGGCCGGCTGGATTGGTTGGGGAGTTTCTAGCTTACCCCAAGCCTGTTCTCGACGATTCTGTTAAGCTCCACCCGCCGCCCGAGCCGAGGCGGATACATGATCGGTTTTTCAGCCTTTATCGTTGAGGAGGACACCATGAAACTAACATTCGAATACGCCGCGGCCAGTTTGCTGGCGGCTACGCTGAGTTTTCCCGCCCTAGCCGAGGAACCGGCGGCGAAGGCCCCGGCGGCGCCTCCCGCCCAAGGCCAAGCCATGGGTGGGATGATGGGGGGTGGCATGATGGGTGGCATGAGCGAGGACGCCAAGGAACAGCATCTCAAGCAGAAGCAGGAATTTCTCCTGAAAATGCACGAACTATCCGGAAAGATTTTGGCTTCCAAGGACGACAAGGAACGCGAGCGCCTGAAGGCGGAACAACTCCAGCTCATGAAGGATCACGAGAAAGCGACTCATCAGATGATGCAACAGCACATGCAGCAAATGATGCAACACGGTGGCGGCGGCGGAGCGCCCGGCATGGGTGGAATGGGGGGCATGGGTGGAATGCCGCCAGGCGGTGGAGCCCCGGGCCAGGGCGGCATGGGTGGAATGGGTGGAATGGGTGGAATGGGTGGAATGCAGCACGGTGCCCAGCCCGCTCCGCCGCCCGCCGCCCCCCCGGCTCCTCCGCACTGAACACCTCGATCTAGCCTAGGCGCCCCGGTTAGGCGGCGGGCGTCCGCTTCCGGCGTAGCCCTCGGGTTGTTAGCCGTCGCCCAGAAATTTCAGATGGCTGATGCAACCCGATCGGCAGTCGCCGGCTCCGAAGCGGGGAATCAGGACGCGCCCCTCGGTCAGTTGGTTGACCACGCATTCCGGTTCCTCGAAGCGGAGCGTGCCGGCGATGCCGGCGCCGGGAGCCGCTAGAAGATAATCGATATGCCAGTGCATCCTTTTGAGCGCGGAGAGATGCCGGGCAATGCGTGCCTCGGGATTTGTTTTCGCGCTGCCGGTATAGACATAGCGTCCGGCCGGGAAGTCGAAAGCGCCCAGCCGCCCGACCTGCACTCGGGTCGGCTCGGCGATCCGTATCAGCAATTGATAGGTCGGCAATAACGAGTCGTTCATGCGGGATTGTCGCTGGGGATGAAAAAACACTCCACGTCGCACGACTCACCCACTCTTTCCATGAGCGCGAGGATGCCGAGCCGTTCGGTGGCGCCATGGCCACCCGCGTACATGTGCAACCCGGCTTCCCGGCTTTCGTGCCAGTCGTGCTCGCTCATTTCGCCGGTGATATAGGCATCCAGCCCTTCCCCGAGCGCCAGCGGCCAGTCGCGGTTGGCGCCGCCGGTGATGATGCCGGCCGAGCGTACCGGAGCTTGTTCGTCCGGGGACGCGAGCAACACCGGATGGTCCAGCACCTCGCTCAGCCGGTCGCGCAAGGCTCCGGCGCCGATGGGCCGCGGCAACCTGCCCCGGATGCCGGTGGGACGGCCCTCGTGATCGCCGAAGGGCAGGAGTTCCACCATGCCCAGGGCGCGCGCCAGGCTGGCGGCGTTGCCCACTTCCGGGTGGGCGTCCAGCGGCAGATGATAGGCGAACAGGCTGACCTCGTGGCGCACCAGCGGAAACACCCGCCGCGCGAATGGCCCGGTCAGCGCCCTGGGGCCGTGGAATTTCCAGAACAAGCCGTGATGGACGATAAGCGCCTGGGCTTGGCCCTCAATGGCCGCCCGCGCGGAATCGGCGGTCGCCGACACGGCGAAGGCGACGCGGCGGATTGTCTCGGTACCTTCGATTTGCAGGCCATTGGGGCCATAATCAATGAACTCCGAAGGTTTCAAGAGTTCGGCCAGGAAGCGGTTCAAGTCATGGCGGGTGATGCTCATGGTTAAGGCCTCGATCCGGTGAGGGGGGATGCGAGGGAGCATCATACCCCGGCTTGCCGTGAGGGAACATTCCGGCGAACCGTGGCCACGAAGGCTAGAACCCCATGGGCCGCGTCGGGAAAAACCGGGGGACTCGGTTGCTTCCCGAATCCGCATGGCTTACGGTGATGGCGTGAGCTTGAATACCAGCGGTTTATCGGCGATCGGCTTGGTGGGGAGTAGACGGCTTCCCCGAACATCGTTAGATTTTCGCCCACTCAAAAAACCACGGCGGCGGAACCCATGACTCGAAGAGATCTTTTGGAAAGATTGATGGCTTTGGCCGCGTTGGCTCCGGCGGGGCTTGCCGTATCGCGGGCGGAAGCCCGGGGCCGGCCGGAGGGCAAGCCCTTCACCAAGGAATGGCTCCGGCAAGAAGCCAAACGGCTGTCGCGCGAACCCTACCAGGCGCTGGACGACACGCTGCCCGACTGGATCGCCGACCTCGACTGGGACGCTTACCAATCGATCCGCTTTCGCCCGGAACGCTCCCTGTGGGCCGGGGAAACCCTGCCGTTCCAGGTACGCCTATTCCATCTCGGGCTGTTCTTCAAGCACCCGGTCAAGCTCCACGAGGTCGTGCACGGCGTGGCCGAACCCATCCGCTACTCGAAGGATCTGTTTACCTTCGACGACAAGCTCGGCGTGCCGTCCAGCGTCGGCGATATTGGCTTCGCCGGGTTCCGTGTCCATGCCCATCCCGACTTCGAGCGGGACGTGTTTTCTTTCCTAGGGGCGAGCTATTTCCGGGCGGTGGGCGGAACCAAGCAATACGGCTTGTCGGCGCGCGGCCTCGCGGTGGACACCGGGCTGCCCCGGCCGGAGGAGTTTCCCGAATTCCGCCAGTTCTGGCTGGAACGGCCATCCGCGAAGGCGGAATATGTCACCCTCCACGCGTTGTTGGACAGCCCCAGCGTGGCGGGGGCTTATACCTTCGACATCTGGATGGGCGACACCACGGCCATGGAGATCGAGGCTCATTTGTTCCCGCGCAAGGCCATCGAGCGGATCGGCATCGCGCCTTTGACTTCCATGTTCCAGTACGGCGAGAACGACCGCCGCGTGTCCGACGATTTCCGCCCGGAAATCCACGATTCCGATGGCCTGGCCATGCACACCGGCGCCGGCGAGCGGATTTGGCGCCCCCTGGTGAATTCCCCGGTGGTCCGGGTCAATTCCTTCATGGACAACAACCCCAAGGGTTTCGGCCTATTGCAGAGGGATCGGAATTTCGACCACTATCTGGACGACGGCGCCATGTACCATCTGCGCCCCTCGGCCTGGGTGGAGCCCATTGGCGAATGGGGGCAGGGCGCGGTGCAACTGGTGGAAATCCCCACTACCGACGAAACCTTCGACAACATCGTGGCGTACTGGAGCCCGGCGGAAGCTTTCGGGTCGGGACAGGAGCGCGTTTTCAAATACCGTCTGTCCTGGGGTTCGGAGCCTCCCTCCCGCGGCGGCATGGCGGAAGTGGTGGCCACCCGCATCGGGGCCGGCGGCATTCCGGGGCAGAAGAACCGGGTTCCGTCCCGCAAGTTCGTCATCGACTTCGAGGGCGGTGGGCTGGGCGGATTGCCGGCGAACGCCAAGGTCGAGCCGGTGATTTCGGCCTCGCGCGGGCAAATCAAGGAGCCCGCCGCGCGCGCCTTGAAGGGCACCCAGGCTTGGCGGTGCAATTTCGACCTGATTAGCGAGGGAAACGAACCCGTCGATCTGCGCTGCTATTTGCGCGACGAGCGGGGCGCGCTGAGCGAAACCTGGCTTTATCAGTGGACGCCGGCGGGATAGCCGAGCATCGGCGTCGCGCGATCCGTGTAACCGCCCCGGCTGTGGGGGTCGATGCCGTCCACGCCGGTCCAGGCGTAGACGATGGCGTCGAGCAGGGAATGCCGTTGGCCTTCGTCCGGCTCGGCGACGTAGGCCGCGACCAGGGTTTCGAGGTTGCCGCCGGTATCCAGCGCCATGGCTTGGTGTAGATCGCGCACCGTGCCGTAGCCGGGCAGGTCGGGGAGCGCGGCGATATCGGTGGGCACGTCGGCCCAGGTGGTGGCGAGGCTGTAGGCGCGGTCCACCGCGAACCATACATCCTCGGCGGCGGCCACGCCGCCGTCGGCGCGGGTGTAAGTGCCGATTTGGCTGTGGGCGGTGCCCTGGGCATCGACGAGGGTGGAAACGGCATAGCCGGTGGCGATGGCCGCGACGCCCGCTTGCGTGAGCGTGAGCAATTCACCCGGCTGGCTGTAGCCGTCGCCGTCCGCGTCGATCCATATCTTGAGGCTGGCGAACGCCGGGTCGTTGGCGTCGATTTGGCCGTCGTGGTTGCCGTCGAGCGATTTCAACGCCTCGAAGCCATTGGCGGCTTTGGTTCCATCGGCCAACCGGGTTTCGCTGCCGAACAGCTCCGCGCCGGTGTCGATCCGCCCGTTGCCGTCGAGGTCGCGGACCAGCAGGCCGTCGCCCGTGCCCACCCAGCCGGTGCGTTCGGCGAAGCCGTCGCCAGCGTGGTCGAAATAGGCGCCGTCCTTGACCGCGGTGGTGGAGACGCCGTTGCCGTCCAGGTCGAGGACGATGGGGGAGGAGACGGATTTGGCGTGGTCGAGGTGGTCTTTGGCGTCTTCGATGTCTTGGTTGTCGAAGATTTTTTCTAGACCGCTAAGAAGGGCATTCAAGCCGTTCTTGTCCGGTGTAAGCCGCGATAGGAGATCATCGATTTGGTCGGACAAACCAGGATCAGAACCATTGGCTGGCGAGATCAGGAAATCGAAGGCTGCACCGAGAGTGTCCTTAAAGTAATCGACCATGGCTGTCCCGCCCCTCGAAATCAATTCCCCGACCGCCGCTCCGAAGCCGCTTGGCCCCATATCCTGGGCAGTTCGGAGAAAATCGAACATGACCAACGCCTTGGCCTGCCACTCGTTAAGGCCGTTGCTGGTGTGGCTGGTGGTTATGCGGTCAGTATCCATGCCGAGAAAAGCGCCCCAACTGCCGTCCGCGACATCACCCGGCGTGGCTTTGGCCCAAGCTCCGTCGAAAGCGGCGCTTTTGTCTACGCCATTCTTCGCTAGCGCGTCTTCATAGCTATTAGACATTATTAAAAACCCAATTGTTACCTGGATTCACAAACTCACGCTGAAATCCGGCATAGCAAACATCGCAACCATCATAATATGGCCTATCGCCGAACCAGGAATCAGCCCATGAATTTCGGTTATCCATGATTGAAGAGTGACTGGAGTAAAGGCCGCTATGATTATTATCCCGTTATCTGGCAGTCAGTAGGAAACGCGGCGGTGATAACTCCTGAAATTATGTAGCGCACA
>SXGT01321529.1_pt1 | contig 11773 bp, 10 predicted proteins | sample 3176221 | NCBI WGS metagenome assembly SXGT01 (sample SAMN11356862, study PRJNA531348) | freshwater metagenome | isolation source: freshwater sample F1-120 | place: China: Fuxian Lake, Yuxi | collected 2017-12-25
ATCCCAAGGGACAAACTGTTTCCGACGAAGCCTTTCAGCGCGTCCACCTCCAGCCAGACGCATTCCATGGCGAATGGAACTACTCCATCCTTCCAGGCGCGAAGCCTTAGTTGTTCATGTTATTATTGCTAGATGCCTAAGAACTGCCGGACTTGGCTGAACGCGGCGCTCGATCGGCAGCGCAAAGGGAGCTTCGTCATATGATGCGGCACCGCTTCCACGCGCTCTGCCCGTACTTCGCGATGTTCCCCGAGAGCTTCGCCGAGTACTGGATCAAGCGACTCACGAAGCCGAACGATACCGTCCTGGACCCGTTCAGCGGCCGGGGCACGACGGCGCTCACTGCGCTCTTGTGTGGACGGCACGCGATCTCGAGCGACGGGAGTTCGACCCGAAGGCATGGAAGAAGCCCGCCAACGAAGCCGATGAGTTCTTCCAGTACGCCTACGCTCCCTCGACGCTGCAGCAGTTGCTCTACCTGCGCGCCTCCCTCGACTGGAATGGCTCGCGCGTGGACAACATGCTCGCCGCGCTCACACTTGGATCACTGCATGGCGAGGCGTCCTCCATGCGGTACTTGAGCAACCAGATGCCACGGACGATCAGCACCAAGCCACGGTACTCCGTGAATTTCTGGAAGGCACGCGACCTTGTTGCACCCGAGAGGGACGCGTTCACTGTTCTCGCGGACATGGCGACTTTCCGTTACGAGTCGCCGATACCGGAAGGTGATTCCGTCGTGCTCCACACGGACATGCGGAATTTGCCGCGCGTCATCGATACCGAGAAGCAAGGCCCCCTTCGTTGCGCGATCACGTCACCGCCGTACTTGAACGTGACGAGCTTCGAAGAGGACCAGTGGCTGCGCCTGTGGTTCCTTGGCGGGCCGTCTTATCCGAAAAAGGGCGCGGTATCGCGTGACGACCGGCACGGGACGGCCGACAACTACTGGTCATTCATCGGGGACATGTGGCGCTCGCTCGGAGCGGTCATGGACGAGGATGCGCACGTCGTGCTGCGCATCGGCAGCCGCCGGATCTCGCCCGACGCATTGAAGCGCGGCCTCGCTGGTTGCGCGCAATTCTCCGGGCGCAAGGCAAAGCTCGTCAGCCACCGCGTGACCGAGATCAAGCGCCGCCAGACCGACGCCTTTCGTCCGGGTACGAAGGGCTGTGTTGTCGAGCTCGACTGCCACTTCAAATTCACCAACTGACAAGAATCGCGGCACCGAAGACGATTTCATGGGTCTTGCCCTTTTTGGGAGGGATCGGCCGTACGAGGTGTCTTGTCGCCCTTGGGCAGCTCGTAGGTGCGGATCGAACCGCTGACTTGGATGCTCCGTTTGATTGATTCACCGCATCTGTACGGTCACTGCGAAAGCTGTGAGGAGCCAATCGCACCCAAGCGCTTGGCGGCTGTTCCGTGGGCGCGGCTGTGTGTTCGGTGTCAGGAACGCGAAGAAGCCGGATGGCCTCGGAGGGCGCGGCCACCAGCTTCGCGACGCAGCTCGCTGCGTAGTGCCCTTCGTTAGCGTCATCAACCATCAGCCCCAATGCTGGCGCAGATGCCTGATTTCATTTGATTTACAGGATAGAGAACGATAAACGGCGAAGGGAACCGCGATCCACCGTGGGGCGGTCCGACTGGTACGGCGCGGCTTGCGGTTCCAGTAAGCGGTTCCCTTTGCGACTTCCCGGGAGTTATACTTGACGCCTACGTCGGCCCCGGCAAGGTGTCGGTCGTCCGGTGCCCAAAATTGGAGGGAGACAAGAATCGAGATGACAGTCCTGAGAACCCTGCCCGCAGACGACCCGCGGGCCGTCGCGGTAACGGCGGCCATCAAGGGCGGTGATATCGCCGCCCTGCGCCGCCTACTCGATGCCCATCCGGATCTCGTAAACGTGCCGATCGCCAACAACACCGGTGTCGCACGGGCGCCCGTGCTCATTGCCACCGATTGGCCAGGCCATTTCCCTCAAGTCGCCACAACAATCTCGATGCTCGCTGCGGCCGGTGCCGACGTGAACGTTCGCTTGCCACCCCACCCCAAGGATTCGAGCTGTATGGAAACGCCGCTGCACCAGGCGGCCAGTAGCAACGACGTCGCGGCGATCGACGCGCTGCTCGACGCAGGAGCCGACATCAACGCGACGGGCGCGATCTTCACAGCGGGCGGTCCCTTGTCGGACGCTGTGATCTTTGCCAACTGGGACGCTGCGGGCAGGCTGGTCGGTCGCGGCGCGCACGTCGAGTGGTGGCAGGCGGCAGCGCTGGGCCTTCTCGACACGATGCGCGCGCGATGGGATGCGTCACCGCCGCCCACGCGCGACGAGATTACTCGATCGTTGTGGCATGCGTGCCGCGGTGCCCAGCGCACGACGGCTGAAGACCTGCTCGACCAAGGCGGCGACCCTCATTGGGTGGGCTGGGATGGCCTGACGCCCGTGGCCGCCGCCGAGAAGAGTGGCAACGTCGAGTTCGTGGTCTGGCTGCGCTCCAGACTGTGAGCCTCTCCACAAGCATTAGCTAAAAGCCTGCGTGTTCGCTTGACCACGAGACCATTCGGTGGCTCGGACAACGAGAGGAGAAGTCACGAGCTTCCGCACGTAAGTAACGATCAACGGCATAGTGTTTAGTGATTGCTCCCGTATCGTCGGCAACCCGGAAGTTATCCCCTTCACCCGCGACTCTGGACTTGTGCTCTTCGTTTCTTCACGCGGCCTTCCGACGACGAACCTGGCGCTGTTCACGAGCCTCCTCCAGCTTCCGATCCCGCTCGGCGTGGATCTCAGCGTGATGCCCGGCGAGCATGTCCTTCGACGTGATTGTTGCCGATGGCACTGTTCGGGCGGACGTTGTTGTAATGCTCGACGTAGACCTCCACCAGACGTCGGGCATCTTCCCGCGAAAGCGGGGTTCCCGGCCGGATGTACTCGCCCTTGAGCGATTTGTGCCAACGCTCGATTTTCCCGGTCGATTGCGGATAGTACGGCGAAGTTCTGACGTGCGTCATGCCCGTTATGATCCGGGGACGGTTCCGTGAGCCAGGCCGAGGTTGCGCCGAACCGGCAGAACCAGCCTTGATACACTGGATACAGTATGCGCGGTGCGCGGTCGCTTCTCCTGCTTGCAATTCTCGCGATCGCGGGCTTCGTGTCCTTCACCTACCTGAGCCAGAAGAAGGTTATCCGTGCCAGCGCTCCGGTCGCGCCGGACTCCCTCTCCCCCTCACTCAGCAGTTCCGCGGAAGATTGGCAGTGGTCGAAATCGCAGGACGGCCGGACGATTGTCGACATCCGCGCCAAAAACTTCCGGCAACTCAAAGACGCGTCGCGCTTCGAACTCGAAGGCGTGCGCCTGCGCATCTTCCATAAGGAGGGCGGCGAGTTCGATCTCGTCACCAGCGCTCAGGCCGAGTTCCGGCAGGCGGAGGGCGTCCTTTACTCGGATGGCGACGTGGAGATCACGCTCGGAGTCACCGCCGCGGACATTACAAAGCCGCAACTCGTATCGATTGAATCGTCGGGTGTCACCTTCGACAGCAGGACAGGCCGTGCTTCGACCGATCGGGCCGCGAGTTTCGTTTTCAGGAACGGTCACGGCACGGCCACCGGTGCCTCCTACGATCCATCGACCCGGGAACTTCGCATGCTGAGCCAGGTCGAGCTTAACTGGAAAAGCCCTAAGCCCGGCGCCAAGCCGATGAAGATCGAAGCCGGTGAACTCCTCTACCGCGAGCCGGCCGCGACCGTGATTTTAACGCCGTGGGCGCGCCTTACACGGGAAGCTTCCATCATCGAAGGCTCCGAGACGGTTGCAACTCTTGAGGACGGAGCCATTCGCCGTGTCGAAGCGAAGAACGGCAAAGGCTCCGACTTGGCGCCGAAGCGGTCCATCGAATATGCGGCCGATAGCCTGTTTGTGGAGTTTTCAGGCTCGGGTGAGGTGGAATCCGTCAAGGGTGAGCGGAACGCGCATCTGATCTCGCGTTCGGATTCGGCCATTACGAAGGTGGGTTCGCACCGGGTGGACCTGGCGTTCGACGGCTCGAACGCGCTCAAGACCGTTCACGCCGTGGGCGGAAGCGTGATCGAGTCAAAGCCGCTCGGCGCGCAGCCGCTGCCCCCGGCGAGAATTCTAAAGAGCGAAGCGGTTTGGCTGAGGATGCGGCAAGCCGGGAAGGAGATCGAGTCCCTCGAAACGGAGTCGAAGGGGCGCCTCGAGTTTCTCCCGAGCCGGGCTGACCAGCCGCGCCGCGAACTGGACGGAGACAAGATGTGGATCGCTTACGGACCCGGCAACCGGATTCAGTCATTCCGCACGGTCAACGCGGTCACCCGGACATTTCCGCCTCCCGCCCCGGCTGGCCGTCCGCAGCCCGCGGAATCCTCCACGTCGAGCGTGCATATGGAAGCGAATTTCGACGCCGCGGGCCAGATTCAGCGCATGGAACAGCGCGAGAATTTCACCTATCAGGAAGGCGCGCGAAGAGCGAAGGCCGGGCGTGGCCTCCTTGAATCGAAGACGAACCGGATAACGCTTGAAGGGGCCGCGCGAATGTGGGACGACGCGGGATCGACAGCGGCCGATCTGATCCTGCTCGACCAGAAAACCGGAAACTTCGAGGCGCGTGGGCGCGTGGCATCCAGCCGCGCCCCCGACAAGCCCGCTGAGAAGCCGGGAAAGCCGGATAGCGCCAGGTCCGGCGGCCTGCTGGACGGCGGGGAGCCGATCCAGGCGACGGCCGACCTCATGACGTCACGGGAGAAGAATACGCTTATTCACTACATCGGCAATGCCGTCGTTTGGCAAGGGCCGAACCGCATCAAAGCCGACGAAGTTGAGGTGGACAGAAAGAATCGCCGCCTTGCCGCCCACCGCCGCGTAGTAACCGAACTTGAGGACAGTAACTCTGGGAGCAAGGCCAAGACCGTCACGATCGTGCGCGCCTCGGAAATGACCTACGCGGACGCCTCGCGCCTCGCGCACTATAGCGGTGGCGCTGTGCTGAATTCGCCTGGAATCCAGGTCAAGGCGGCCACGATTCAAGCCTATCTCGCCGAAGCCGGCTCGGAGTCGCGTGTCGAAAAGGCGCTCGCGGACATCGGGGTCGTGATTGATCAGGAGGCGCCCGGCCGCACCCGCAAAGGCACCGGCGAACACGCCGAGTACCACGTGCACGAAGAGAAAGTGACTCTTAGCGGCGGCGACCCCACCCTGACCGACAGCCTGCGCGGGCGGACGCGCGGAGCGGAATTGACCTGGTTTTCCGGCGATGATAGGCTGCTTGTTAACGGTCTTCCCGAACGACGCGTGGACAGTAGACTGCTCCGAAAGAAACAGACGCCATAGCCGCCGGACGAAATGCGAAAACTCGAGACCCGGGAAATTTCCAAGACATATCGGAGCCGCAAAGTAGTGGACGACGTCTCCGTCCATGTCGAGGAAGGCGAGGTCGTCGGCCTGCTGGGACCTAACGGCGCGGGGAAAACAACGTCTTTCTACATGATCGTGGGGCTGATTCCGCCGGACTCCGGCAGCATCCTGCTCGACAATGAGGACATCACGCCCCTGCCGATGTACCAGCGGGCGCGGCGCGGAATCAGTTACCTGCCGCAGGAGCCGTCCGTCTTCCGTAAGCTTACGGTGGAGGAGAACCTTCTCGCCATTCTCGAAACGCTTGGCATCGGCGGCCGCGAACGCCGGAATCGTCTGGAGAGTCTGCTGGAAAAGCTCGGCCTCGATACGGTCCGATTCAGCAAGGGTTACATGCTCTCGGGAGGAGAGAGGCGCAGAGTCGAAATCGCTCGCTCGCTTGTGATTAATCCGAATTTCCTGCTTCTCGACGAGCCGTTTTCAGGTATCGATCCCATTCAAGTACTCGAAATTCAGCGCATCATCTTCGACCTCAAGCGCTCTGGCATCGGCATCCTGGTGACCGATCACAACGTGCGCGAAACACTCGCCGTGACGGATCGCGCCTACATTATCAACAGCGGCAGGATTTTCCGCGCTGGAAGCCCGGAGGCACTCGGCCGCGACGCGGAGGTGAAACGCGTTTACCTGGGTGAGAGTTTCAGCTTTAAGTGAACCGCGGCCAACGCAAGCATAGTATCAGTGATGTCGCGCAGAAGGAGGTTCATTCTTTTATCGCAATCGGTTTTCCCGCGGATGGGCCCGTGTTGCGCGAGGAAGAGTTGGCCCTCCGGCTTGTCCCCTGGGCCTGAAAGTCGTACGATTGACGGCATTGGAAGCTCGGATATCAGCGGGTCTGGCCGTCATGCTGTGACTCGATATTGAGTCTCGCTGGCGATGAAAGGCGCGGCCGCCGCATGTGGCGATGGAGGACCAGGAACTAATGCTGTGCGCCGCCACCAGAACAGGCTCGTAAAACGTGCACACCGAAACCGTCAGGAAGGTCGCGCTCGAATGTGGATTTGAATTGGCCGGAGTCGCCCGCGCGGAGCCGGTTCCAACGGAAGTCAGCGCGTATGCGGAGTGGGCGCGGAACGGGTACGCGGGTGAGATGCGGTATCTGACGGACCATTGTGCCGGCCTGCGTTCCGATCCTCGCCTCCTGCTGCCATCGGCACGCTCCGTGGTTTCCGTTGGTAAGTTGTACAACAGTCCGGCGCCATACTCGACGGAATTCGGTCAGCGCGACCGGGCCTGGATTTCACGCTACGCGTGGGGTGAAGATTACCACGTCGTGATTCGCACCGGGCTCGAGCGCATGGCCGCGGAGCTTCGAAAGATCGAAGCGTTCGAATCGAAGATCTGCGTTGACACCGCGCCGTTGCTCGAGAGGACTTACGCGAGGCAGGCGGGTCTCGGCTGGATCGGTAGGAACACCTGCCTGATCAATCAGGAGATGGGGTCGTGGTTTTTCCTGGGCGAGCTGCTTGTTTCGCTCGACCTGGAGCCAGACGCAGCGCCACCCGACCGCTGCGGGACCTGCACGCGTTGCATCGACGCGTGTCCGACCATGGCGATTTCGCCCGAAGGCGTTCTCGATTCGCGGCGCTGCATTTCATACTTCACAATCGAATTGCGGGGCGCGATTCCCGAAGAGCACCGCCCCGCCGTGGAGAACAACGTATTCGGCTGCGACATCTGCCAGGACGTCTGTCCATGGAACAAACGCGCGCCGGAAACTCTTGAGACGGAGTTTGCCGACCATCACCATGCGCCGCCGCTCGAACGTCTCGCAACGCTGACCGAAGAGGAGTTTCGCGCGATGTTCCGGAGCAGCCCAGTGAAGCGCTCGAAGTATTCCGGTTTTCTGCGAAATGTTGCCATCGCCATGGGCGCAACGCGTCTCCAAAAATTCCGCGGCCCGCTTGAACGCCTGGCCGAATCGGAGGAGGCGATGGTGGCGGAACATGCGCGTTGGTCGCTCGACAGGTTGAACGGAGAGGCTTGAATTGAAACCGGAAGTCATACGATTCGATCAGATCGGGTGCGGCAATCTCGAAACCGCGTCCGGTCTCGAATGGCTGGAAACGAACGGATTAGGCGGGTTCGCTTCTTCGACGATCGCCGGAATGAACACCCGCCGCTACCACGGATTGCTTACCGCGGCGGCCAAACCTCCGGCACGCCGCATGCTCCTCCTCTCCAAGCTCGAAGAAACGGTCTTCATCGGGGATCTGCGTTATGAGTTGTCGGTCAACCGGTATCCTGGCGCGGTGCACCCGCAAGGCTACCGGTTTCTCAAAGGGTTTCGCCTGGATCCTTTCCCGGTATTCACCTATGAAGTGCACGGCATCGAAATCGAGAAGCGCGTCTTCATGGCTCACGGCGAGAATACGACGGTCGTCGAGTATGACGCGCGCTGCCTGGCTGGCGGCGGCGTTCCCGAATGCACGCTGGAAATCCGCCCGCTCATTGCGTTTCGCGATTTTCACGGCATGACGCACGCAAACCACGCCATCAATCGCCGCGTGGTCGTGACTGTGGGATCCGCCAGTGTGAATCCCTACGAAGGGCTCCCCACTCTCTACTTCGCCCACGATGCGGCGGAACTCGAGCCCACGGGCGAATGGTACTTCAACTTTGAATACGACGTTGAGCGTGAGCGGGGACTGGACTTTTCGGAAGATCTTTTTAACCCGTTCGCCGCACGATTCACATTCGGCCGCCGCGCCAGCGCTACGATCATCGCCTCCACGGCGCTCCACCAGGCATCGGAAGCCCCGGCGTTGCGCAAGTCGGAGACCGAACGGCGCGCTGCTCTTGTAGCGGCATTACCCTCGAAGGAGCCTTTCGCGCGGTGTCTCGCCGCCGCCGCGGACCAGTTCATCGTCGATCGCGGCGGCTTGAAGACGATCGTCGCCGGGTATCATTGGTTCGGCGAGTGGGGCCGTGACGCGATGATCACCCTGCCTGGACTGACGCTCGCGACCGGACGTCCCGAACTCGCGAAGAGCATTCTCCTCGCTTTCGCTGACGCCGCCAGTCAGGGCATGCTGCCGAACCGTTTCCCTGACCAGGAAGGAGATCCGGAATACAACACCGTCGACGCCACCTTGTGGTTCTTCGAAGCGATCCGCGCGCTGGTGGAATACACCGGCGAGATAGCTTTTGTCCGCGACCACCTCTATGCCTCCATGGCGGAAATGTTCGACTGGCATTGCCGGGGCACCCGATACGGGATTCGCGCAGATGAAGACGGACTGCTCAGCGCGGGCGAGCCTGGAGTGCAATTGACGTGGATGGACGCGAAGGTCGGCGGCTGGGTGGTCACGCCGCGAATCGGCAAGCCCGTTGAGATCCAGGCTCTTTGGTACAACGCCCTTCGCGTCATCGAAGAGATGGCGCGCGTTTTCGGAGACCGCGCGCGCGAAGCCTCCGCTCGCGAAATAGCCGGCCGCGCACGGGAAAGTTTCAACAGCAGGTTCTGGAACAAGACGGCAGGCTGCTTGTACGACGTCGTGAACGGCGACGATCGGGATGGCTCCGTAAGACCGAACCAGATCTTCGCGGTCAGCCTCGCGAATACGATGCTGGAGGACGGGCGTGCGCGGCAGGTTGTGGAAGTAGTCGAGCGTGAACTCCTGACGCCGCTCGGATTGCGGAGCCTGTCCCCTCGCGATCCACGATACCGGCCCCGCTACGAGGGCGATGTCGTTAGCCGCGACTCCGCCTATCACCAGGGAACTGTCTGGCCATGGCTGACGGGACCATTCATCACGGCCTACGTGAAGGTGAACGACCGCAGCCAGGCGGCCCGTGAGCAGGCAGGCCGGTGGCTCGAGAGTTTCCGCACACACCTGAGCGTGGCCGGAGTGGGCCAAATTTCCGAACTAGCCGATGGCGAGGCGCCGCACCGGCCCCGCGGCGCGATCGCGCAAGCCTGGAGTGTGGCCGAGTTGCTTCGCGCCGCGGTCCAGGACGTTTACCCCTCAGGCGCCCGTGACATCCCTGCGCGTCGAAAACCTTCCCGCCCAGGGAAGCAGAGGGTCCGCGACGTCCGCCGATAGAATCAGAATCCGGCGATCACCCCTCCGGAAAACCCGCCTTCGCCGCGGAAGCGAGCGGAAAATTCTCTGGGTAGAAGGGATTGACGTGACTCACGCCGGCTTCGGGCAGAACGAACGCGTAGGTCCTCCGATCGAAGTTCGCGATGCTTCCGTAACGGCCGTAGTAAGGCCCAGCAACTGATTCCGCACGCCGTAATTGAGCGTGAGCCGCTGATTGACCTTGAACTGGTCCTCCGCGCACATGCTCCACAACGTTCCGCGAAGATAGCGCGGCGGATTCGGAATGGCCAATCGAGTTGTCTGCGGATGCCAAGCAGATTGCGCGGCGACGTTGTCGACTTTCGTTCCATCCTTCCCGTCGCTAGCGCTAACCGAAAACGCTGCCAGAGCCCTCCCCGAAGAAGATCATCCGCTCCAGGCAGGACTCCTTGATGCTGCGCACAAGTCTCTCCGCGTACGCGTTCAGATTTGGCGAACGCGGCGGCAGCTTCACTGACTCCACTCCAGCATCGGCAATCATGTTCAACAACGCGGCGCTGAACAGCGGGTCCCGGTCGTGAATCAAGTACCGCTTTCCGGTAACAATTTCCGCCTCCGCATCGGTGAGATTCCGCGCGCTCTGGCTCATCCACAATCCGTTCACTTCCCGGACGATGCCCGCAATCTCAACGTTGCCGGTCGATAGCTCGATAAAGAACAGCACCATGAACCGCTGCAACCCTCCGGGTCCACACTTCCACGGTGAACAAGCCCGTGGCCACAATCAGCTCCCAATGCCGGCTCAGAAGCTCTTTCCATGTCGTCTTCCGGCTCCGCTCCGGTGCCGGTTCGATCCCGTGCCGCGCGAGGATCTCTGCGATCGTGCCACGGGGCAATTTCGTGCCCCAGCCGTCCCGGTCCGCGCTTCCCACTGCCCTCGTACTTCTGATATCAACTTGCGGCGCCAGAACATCAGGCTCTCCGGTGTCACGATTGTGGCCACGTCCGCCAGGAAGGTCCGTCCGCCCCAACCCCTTGGCCTTGGCGGCCAACCGGCGGCGCTGATCGTCGTTCAAGCGAAGTCGCTTGCCGCCGAGTTATTCCCGGAGCACTCGATTTTCTTCGCGCAAAGACTCAGTTGCGTTCAGCCGGCGCTGGTTCAACCAGCCCGCCAGGGAGATGAGCAGGAAGCGGAACGGGTCCAGTTCGAGCGCCTCGAGTTGTTTCGAGTCCCGGTCAAGCTCCGGCACTTTGACATCGGGTCGTCTCATTATTCGACTACGCCAGGGATCATCTCCCGCTGTTTCAGAGCCATACGACGATGAGGATCACATGCGCCAGCGCGGCGGAACATAGAAGCGCGGTTGTGGCGAAGTTGCGGCGAGTGGGCATCACTAGCTTCAGAACGCAAAGCGGAGCGCCATCTGCAAAAGCCGCGGGTCGTTCACCTGCTGCGACACCACGCCGAATTGAGGTGTGCCGAACACCTGGCCGGGGAAGCCGAACTGCACGCGATTGGCTACGTTGAAAACCTCGAGACGAAACTGCAGGGAATAACGGTCCTCCGGCCCGAAGGCCGTATTCTTGAACAGGCTGACGTCCCAGTTCCGCGTTCCGTGTGAGCGAACATCCGGCAGCGTGCGGGTGACATTGCCGAACGTGAACGGTGGCGCGGCGGTGAAGCGGCTCGTATCGAACCAGCGGCCGAGGCGGGATTGCGCCGGACCGTCGAGTGCGGCGGAGACTCCGGTGGAGTTCGGCCGCGCACCGCCGCCAAGCGAACCGGTTACGTTCGGCTGCGAGGTGAGGCGCAGGGGCAGGCCCCGCTGAAACGTCGTGATGCCTTCGAAACCCCAGCCGGAGATCAGCTTACCGGCTACGCCAGTTGCGCCCGCGGCAAAGCGCTTACCCTTGCCGAACGGCAGGTCCACGGCGTAACTAGCCACGAAGCGCTGCGGCACGTCGAAACTGGACAGGGATCGTTCGCCGCGGAATTGATTGAAGTTCTGGAAGCCGGAGACACCGCCATCGGTTTCGAGCCAACCGGTGTGGGAGTCCGTCCCCATGGTGACGAACTTCGCCGCGGTGTAGGAAATCAGCAGGCTGCCGCCGTTGCCGAAACGCCGCGTGCCTTTGAATTGGAACGAATGGTAGATCGACGTGCCGATGCCCGCGCCGGTGAGCGTGAGACCGGTGAACTGCGGATAGGGTCGCAGCAATTGGCCGCGCGCCACAGTGCGCGATTGCAAGGCGCCCTGGTTCACGATCCCAAAAAAGGGGTTCGTTACCTGCTGCGAAAGCGCTGGTCCTAG
>SXGT01363196.1_pt1 | contig 11772 bp, 7 predicted proteins | sample 3176221 | NCBI WGS metagenome assembly SXGT01 (sample SAMN11356862, study PRJNA531348) | freshwater metagenome | isolation source: freshwater sample F1-120 | place: China: Fuxian Lake, Yuxi | collected 2017-12-25
CCGGCCAGCGGCTTGGCCTTGCCGTAGCGCTCGCGCAGGGCCATCAGCCCGGGCATCTCCTTTTCGGCCAGCACAATCTCCTTGCGGCCCCATTCGGCCAGGGAGAGATCGGCTATCTTGTAGTCCGCTTTGCCTTTGCGGGTTTTGCTGCTGGTGCTCTTCGCCATGATTTGCGTCCTCGGAAGGTGATGAGTTTGAGTGGATCGGTGCCGCTGATGATTCGGGCTTCGCTCAGCTCGAAGCCGAGTTTTCTCAACCAGCCTTTGACCTCGTCGGGCCGGAAACCCAGCCACAAGTCGGCCATGCTCTGCCGCAGGCTTTCGTCCTGGTGTTCGTGCAGGTCGACAATGACCAGTTCGCCGCCCTCGCCCAGGGCCCGGTGGGCCTCGGCCAGGGCCTTGGCCGGATCGGAGAGATGGTGCAGCACCATACAGGCCACCGCGGTGTCCACCTCGCCGTCGGCCACCGGCAGGTGTTCTAGATCGCCCAGCCGGAACTCGCAGCGCCCGGCCTGGAGCCCGCTGGTCTGGCGCGCCAGGTCGAGCATGGCGGTGGAGGAATCCACCGCGATCACCCGGCTGGCCCGCTCCTGCAGGGCCGGCAAGAGCAGGCCCACGCCGGTGCCCAGATCGAGGGTCACGCCGCACTCCTGGGGCAGCAGCGCCAGCACCACCTGGCGGTAGAAGGCCCCGTCCAGGCTCCGGTGCTGGGGGAACTCGCGGGGGTCCTGGATGCTGTCGAAGAAACGGCGGGTCTGCGCCTTGCGCCGCTCCACCACCCCTTCGAGGGCCTGTAGGTCGGCCTCGGCGCCGGGCAACGCCTGCTCGTGGCGCTGCAAGAGGGCCAGAGCCTCGGCCACTAACACCTCTTCGCTCTCCTGGTTGACCTGGTAGTAGCTCCAGGTGCCCTCGCGCCGGCCGTGTACCAGGCCGGCCTCGGCGAGGATCTTGAGATGGCGGGAAATCCGGCTTTGGCCCATCTGCAGCACCTCAATGAGCTCGTTGACGTTGAGCGCCCCACGGCCCAGCAAACGCACCAGGCGCAGCCGGGTCTCGTCAGCCAAGGCCTTATATATCTTGAGCGGATCTGCCATACCCGGGTGGTCGGGAGAGGAGGAGGTCTCGGCTGAAAAATAGCCCGGCAGCCAATAAATGTCAATATCAAGATTTATTGATATTATCGGCAGCTTGTGAGTTTGCCCCCAATGAGCATATCATTGGCCCGTCGGGAAGTAGCAATTGTTGAAATTTAACCTTTAGCAGTCGGAGTTGGTCGATGCCGATCATCCTGGCCCTTCTGGCCCTGGCCACCCTGGGCTGCGGGGGCCCCGAAAACGGGCTCGAACCCATCCCGCGCTCCCGCACCCTGATCATGGATTGCGCCGAGAGCAACACCTGCGCCGGCCAGATCCAGGACTACAACTCCTTCAATCCGTACCTGCCCGGCGCCACCTCGCGCACCGGCTTTAACTTCCTCTACGAGCCCCTCTATTTCTACAACGCCTTCAGCGAAGACCACAACCTCATCCCCTGGATCGCCGAGAGCCACCAGTTCAACGCCGACTTTACCGAAGTGGTGGTGAAGATCCGCCGGGACGTCACCTGGAGCGACGACCAGCCCTGGACCGCCCACGACCTGGTTTTCACCATCAATATGCTCAGGGACAACGCCCCGGAGTTGACCTATTCCACCGACATGAAGACCTGGGTCAAGCAGGCCGTGGCCCTCGACCAACTGAGTGCCAGGATCACCCTCAACGCGCCCAATCCCCGCTTCGTCTACTCCTACTTCACCTCCAACTTCGGCATCGGGGTGCCCATCGTCCCGCGCCACATCTGGGAGGGCAAGAACCCCCAGACCTTCGCCAATTTTGATCCGAAGCAGGATTGGCCGGTGGTCAGCGGCCCGTACCGGCTGGCCCTCTCCACCCCCGGACAGCGGGTCTGGGACCGACGCGACTACTGGTGGGCCGCCCAGACCGGCTTCCACGCCATGCCCCAGGTGGAGCGGCTCATCTTCCTGCCCTATATGGACGAGACCAAGCGGGTGCAAAATCTGTTGACCGACCAACTCGACACCGCCCTGGATCTGCGCCCCCCCAACATCATGGCCGCGGTGGAGGGCAACCCGCGCCTCACCACCTGGTCGGGGCGGCAGGCCCCGTACGGGTACCTGGATTTCTGGCCGGTGTCCCTGGGTTTCAACAACTTGGAGGAACCCTTCAGCGACCCGCAGGTGCGCTGGGCCATCAACTTCGCCATCGACCGGCAACAACTGGTGGAGGTGGGCTGGCAGGGCAGCGGCTCGCCTACACTGCTGCCTTTCCCCAACTTTCCCCCCATGCGCCAGTACACCGGGCAGATCCAGGATCTGCTTGAGAAGTACCCTGTGGGTCTGTGCGACCTGGCGCGCAGCGCGCAGCTGATGGAGGAGCGGGGCTGGAAAAAGGAGGGCGGGTTCTGGACCCGCAAGGGGGAGCGGATCAAGATCATCATCGACATCTTTCCCGGGGTCCAGGACCTGACGCCGGTGCTGGTGGAGCAACTGCGGCGGGGCGGCTTCGACGCCGACTTCCGCTCTACTTCGGATGTCTACACCCGCATGGCCCAGGGCGAGGCCAAGGTGTTCATGAACGGCCACGGCGGCTCGGTGAGCGACCCGTACCTGACCCTCTCCTTCTACCACAGCCGCTTTGTGCAGCCCACCGGCACCCCCGCCGAGTACTTCTGGCGCTGGAAGAATACCCAGTTCGACCAGCTGGTGGACCGCATGGGCCAGGTGGACCCCCAGGCCCCCGAAACCCAGGCCCTTTTCCGCCAGGCCCTGGAGATCTGGCTGCGCGAGCTGCCCTCCATCCCGCTGGTGCAGTGGTACCACCGCATCCCCCACAACCAGACCTACTGGACCAACTGGCCCTCGGCGGAAAACCCCTATATACACACCGCCTACTGGCACCGCACCTTCCTGCTGGTGCTGCTGGGCCTGAAACCGACTCGCTGAGCGCCTTCTAACCGAGAGACACCCGCGTCCCCCCTGCGACACCCCTTCCACACCTGAATCCCGCCCTTTGCCGGCCTGGCTCCAGGCCCTGCCGCTCCTCTCCGTAGCACAGATATTGCGATTCGCCCTGGTACGTCTGAGGGAGGAGCGAAAAATGACCCCGCCATCCGTGGAACTGGAGCGCGCTGAACTGAGTTTTGCCCAGCGCCTTGAAAAGATCCGCAGGGCCAAAGAGGAGCAGACCGCCGAAAAACAACAGGTGATGGGCGCCATGGACTACGACGACCACGCCCTGATCCTGCCGCCCCCCGAACACCGCCAACTGGTGCAGAGCATCAGCGGCTCGGGCATGCCCATCACCGACGTGTTGATCAAGGGCATCCCCATCGAGGCCACCCATCCGGACGGGGCCTTCTACGGGGCGCGGGCCACCGGCCACAACTTCCGCTCCGTGCTGGAACACCACCCGCCCTATATCGACCCCATGAGTTCGCTGGCCGGCGGCTACATGGTCAACTTCTACTCCTACCGCAAGGGCGGCTGGAAACCCGAACTCGATTTCTCCCACCTGCTGCCGGTGCGCCAGAAGTACCAGCTCATCGGCGCCATCGGCGCCAGCCAGCACTTCTGCCAGGACCTGGCCATCGGCCTGCAGTTGGGCTGGCGGGGCATCCAGGCCAAGATCGAGCGGGGCCGCCTGCTCAACCCGGGCAGCGCCGAACTCTACGACGGCCTCGAAGATGTGACCCGGGGCATCCAGGCCTGGATCAGCACCAACGCCGCCGAGGCCCGGCGTCTGGCCGCCATCGAGGAAGACCCGGTGCTGGCCGACAACCTGGGCAAGATGGCCTGGATCAACGAGCGGCTGGTTGACGAAGCGCCCCGCACCTTCCGCGAAGCCTGCCAGTGGATGCTCTGGTACAACATGGCCGCGCGTATGTACAACGGCAGCGGCTCCCTGGGCCGCCTCGATGTGCTGCTCCTGCCCTTCTACCAACTGGAGCGGTCAGCCGGCACCCTCACTGACGAAGAGGCCACCTTCCACCTGGCCTGCTTCCTGGCCCGCGACACCGCCTATCTGCAATTGGGCGGGCCCGACGAGCAGGGCCGCGACCTCACCAACCCGGTCTCCTTCTTGGTACTGGAGGCCGCCCACCAGCTCAAGATCCCCGCCAACGTGGGCATCTGCGTGGGCGACCACACCGATCCGCGCCTGCTGCGCCGTGGGGTGGAGATCCTGCTGGAGGACCGGCTGGGCATCCCCAAATTCCTGGGCATCGACCGCACGGTGGAGGACTTCGCCAAAAACGGCTATCCCCTGGAGGTCTCGCGCCAGCGCGCCTATTCGGGGTGCCACTGGTCAGCCATCCCCGGCCGCGAGTACACCATGAACGACTGCGTCAAGATCAATTTCGCCAAGGTCTTCGACGTGGCCCTGCGCGAGCTGATGGACGACCCGCTGACTCCCAAGAGTATGGAGGAGTTGTGGCGCTGCTTCGAGACCCACCTGCGCTGCGCGGTGGAGGGCACAGCGGCCAGCATCGACTTCAACCTCAAACACATACACGAGGTTTTCCCCGAGTTGGTGCTAGACCTCCTGTGCCACGGTCCCATCGAGAAGGGGGTGGACGCCTCCGACGCCTTCCGGGGCGGGGTGGAGTACTACAACCTGTGTATCGACGGCTGCGCCCTGGCCACGGTGGCCGATTCCTTTGCCGCCCTCGAACAGCGGGTAGTACACGAGAAACGGCTCAACTGGGACCAACTGCTGCGACTGCTGGATAGCGACTGGGCCGGCCCCGAGGGCGAGAGGGCCCGGTTGATGATGAAAAACATCCGCCGCTACGGGTACGGCAGCGCCCTGGCCGACGAGTACGCCGGGCGCATCGCCGCCCTCTTCACCCGCCTGGTCAAGGAAAAACCCACCCCGGCCGGCTTCAACCTGGTGCCGGGCCTCTTCTCCTGGGCCAACACCATCCCCATGGGCAAGGAGCTGGGCGCCACCCCCAACGGCCGGCACCGTGGCGACCCCATCTCGCACGGGGCCAACCCCGACCCGGGATTCCGCGCCGACGGGGCCCCCAGCGCCATGGCTCTGGCCATTGCCGGGGTGCAGTGCGGGTACGGCAACACCGCCCACATGCAGTTGGAGTTGGACCCCGGCCTTTCGGCCAGCGGCGAGGACGTGGAGCAGGTGGCCAGCCTGATCCGCACCCATTTTGCCCTGGGCGGCACCCAGATCAACCTGAATATCCTCGACAAGGAGAAGGTGCTGGCAGCGCACGCCGACCCATGCAAACACCCGGACCTGATCGTGCGGGTGACCGGCTTCAGCGCCTACTTCGCCAGCCTGTCAAAGGAGTTCAGGCAACTGGTCGTCGACCGGCTCATCGCGGAAAACTGAGCCCTAGCCGGGGAGGGATCACACCGGATCGCTCCCCGCCAGCACCTTCGCAACAACAGGAGGCCAGCCATGCTCACCACAGCCGCCCCAACCACGCTGCGCGGCAGGGTCTTCGACATCGAGCGCTACGCCACCCACGACGGCCCGGGCACCCGCACCACCCTCTTCCTCAAGGGCTGCCCACTGCGCTGCCTGTGGTGCCACAACCCCGAGGCCGAGAGCCCCAGGCCCGAGCTGATGTACGACGAGCGGCGCTGCATCGGCTGCCTGGCCTGTTTCAGCGCCTGCGAGGAGGGCGCTCTCTGGCTGGCCGACCGGGCGGGCCGCCGGATTCCGCCGGAGGAGATGGCCTTTTTCCGCGACTACCCCGAGCAGATTGGCCACCGCGCTTTCCAGCCCGAGCGCTGCCGACACTGCGGCCACTGTGCCGAAGCCTGCTTTGCCGGAGCCCTGGAGATGGTGGGCCGCGAACTGACCGTGGAAGAGGCCTATGCCGAACTCGAATGCGACCGGCCTTTCTACGAACAATCGGGCGGCGGCATCACCATCTCGGGCGGCGAACCCCTGGCCCAACATCTCTTTGTGCGGGAATTGCTGGCCACCTGCAAGGCCGGCGGCCTACACACCGCCCTCGACACCACCGCCTGCAGCCGCTGGGAGCTCCTCGAATCCATCCTGCAGGACACGGATCTGGTGCTGCTGGACCTCAAGGTCATGGACCCGGTCCGGCATCGGCAGTACACCGGGGTGGACAACACCCTCATCCTCAAAAACGCCCACGCTATGGCCGGCTTCATGGCCGGCAAACCCACCGACTGGCCCAGGGAAAACACCGGCATCTGGATACGTATCCCGCTGATCCCCTCGCTCAACGACGACGAGCAAAACCTGCGCGCCACCGCGGCTTTTGTGCGGGAACACCTGGAGGGGGCAGTGCGCAGGGTCGAGCTGCTGGGCTACCACCAGTTGGGCGTGGCCAAACTCCGGCGCCTGCGCCGGGAGACTCAGTTGCCCGGGGTCGAGTCCCCTTCAAAGGCGCGGTTGGCGGAGTTGGCGGGGTGGTTCAGGGAAGAACTAAAAGGCACCGGAATCAGGGTGGAGGCGCGCTGATCAGCCCCGCAGCACCCGCCCCGCCCGCTTCCCCTGCACCTGCCCCCGTTCCACCGCCACCTCGCCGTTGACCAGCAGGTACTCGATGCCTACCGGGTAGCGGTACGGGTCGTCGAAGCTGGCGGTCTCGGCGATGCGCTCGGGGTCGAAGACCAGCACGTCCCCCCAACCGCCCTCGCGCAAGAGGCCGCGCCCGGTCAGGCGGAAACGGCTGGAGGCAAAGCCGGTGAGTTTGTGGATGGCCGCCTCCCAGGTGAGTATCCCCTGCTCGCGCACGAAGCGGCGCAGGAAATAGGGGAAGGCCCCGTAGGAACGCGGGTGATGCCGACCCTCGGCCAGGACCCCGTGGGGGATCAGCGAGAAGCCGTCGGAGATCACCCCGCCCACCGGGTGGCGGGCGATATTGGCGAAATCCTCCTCCGACACGTCCTGGGCCAGCATCCAGGGCCGGCCCTCCTCCTCCAGCAGGATATCCAGCAGCGCGTCGTGGGGCCGCTGGCCGCGCACGCCGGCGATCTGGGCAAAACTCTTCCCCACCAGCGCGCTGTTCTTCTCGGCGCTGCCCAGCCAGATCAGCTCCCACTTGCCTTCCTTGATTAGGGTGCGTTTGCGCGAGCCGCCGCTCTCCGCCCCGAACTGCATGGTGTCGGCCTCGATCCTGGCCCGCACCTGGGGGTCGCACAGGCGCTGCATCAACTCCGCGTCGCCCCCGGCACAGGCCCAGGGTGGCAACCTGGACTTGAGGGTGGTGCTGCCCACGGTGTAGGGGATGGCGTCGCAACTGAGATCCACACCTCTTGCCCTGGCCGCTTCGATGGTCTGCAGGAGTCCGGCCGTCGACCCGTGCATGGGTGCACCCGGTTGCATGTGGGAGACGTGGGCCGGCAGACCCGCCTGCTCGCCCACGGCGATCACCTCCTGCACCGCGGCGGCGATGCCCTCGGTCTGGTTGCGGATATGGGAGGTGTAGATCCCCCCGTGCCCGGCCACCACCTTGCCCAGTTCGATCAGTTCGGCCAGCGGGGCGTACGGCCCCGGCGCGTACGCCAGCCCCGAGGAGAGCCCCATCGCCCCCTCCTGCATGGCCTGAGCCGTCAACTCGCGCATATGCTCCAACTCGGCAGGGGTGGCGGGCCGGTCCTCGTACCCCATCGCCGCCACCCGGATATTGCCGTGGCCCACCAGGGTCGCCACGTTGGTGCCCACCCCCTGGCCCTCCAGCCGCGCCAGGTATTCCGCCATGGTGGCCCAGTCGCACTCCAGCCCCCGGGTCATGGCCGGATCGAGCGCCCCGTAGTAGAACTGGTGGTTGCGGGTGGGGGCCGCCGAGATGCCGCAGTTGCCCATGATCTGGGTGGCGATGCCCTGGGCCAGGGTGCTGGGGGCCTGGCCCTCCACCAGCAGGGTGAGATCTGAGTGGGTGTGGATGTCGATGAGGCCGGGACAGACGATCAGACCGGCGGCGTCGATGACGCGGCGGGCTGCGCTCTCGCCCAGCCTGCCGATGCAGGCGATGCGGCCCTCCTGCAGGGCGAGGTCCCCGGCGAACCAGGGGCTGCCGGTGCCGTCGATGAGCCGGCCATTGCGGATGAGGAGATCGTACATAGGATTTACCGTTTCAGGTGTCCGGACCGCTCGTTGCCCTCCAGCACGCTGATCCACTGGAAGTAGACCAGTTCGTGGTCGGCCCACAGGGTGTGCTCCACGCCGCGCACGCAGGCCACCATGTCGCCCGGCTCCAGTTGGTATTGCCTCTTCACCCCGGCGGGGCTGCGCAGGGTGATCAGGGGCCGGCCCTCGGCGAAGAGCCAGTACTCGTCGCAGTCGTGGTAGTGCAACTCCACCTGGGCCTTGGCCGGCAGCCGGTACTGGTGTATGGTCTTCGCGTCCACGGGCTTGAGCAGGCCGGCCAGCACCTCGCCGAGGCGCTCGCCCTGCCCCAGGTGCACGATACAGAACGAAGGATCTGTGGGCAGTTCGCTCATATCTCTCTCAGGTGAAAAAAGGACTCAGCCACTCGGCCTTGATGTCCATGGCAAAACCGGGCCCGGCTTCGGGAACCAGATACCCGTCCTGGGGCAGGGCCAGGCCGGGCAGACGCCCGCCCTCGGACAGCGGCACGCCCGGAGGCGCGCCGACAAAAACCTCCAGCCAGTTCATACTGGGCTGGGCAAAGGTGAAGTGCTGCCCGTACGGGGTATTGCCCCCTCCGTGCAGAATAGTGGTGATGCCGGCCCCCTCGGCCGCGTGGGCGATCTTCTGGCACACCGTGGCCCCGCCGCACCAGTTGATGTCGGGCTGCAGAAAATCCGCCACCCGCCGCTGGATGGCGGCCATAAAAGGCGTGGGAGTGTACCAGTGTTCGCCGGTGGCCAGGCCCTGCCAGGGCAGGCGCTGCCGGCACTCGATGTGGGCGTCGAGGTCTTCGGAAAGCAGGCACTCCTCGATCCACTTGAGCCGGTAGGGCCGCAGCCGCTCGGCCAGGCGCACGGTGTACTCCACGTCAAAGGCCATCCAGCAGTCCAGCATCAACTCCTTGTCCTCGCCGATCTGCTCGCGCGCCCGGGCCACGAACTCCTCGTTCCGGCGCAGCCCCTCCAGTCCGTCGGCCGGGCCGTAGGGACAGGCCAGCTTAAAGGCTTTGAACCCCAACTCCAGGTACCAGTCCACGTCGTTGCCCGTGCAGTAACAGAGCTGTTTGTCGCGGGCCGGCCCGCCCAGCAACTCGTACACCGGCTTGTCCAGCAGCTTGCCCTTGAGGTCCCACAGGGCAAGGTCCACGGCGCTGATGGCATAGCTGGCCAGCCCCGGCGATCCGTAGGGCTTGGTCATCCGGAACATCATGTCGGCCAGCTTCTCGTGGGCCAGGCAGGGCTGGCCCACCAATTGGGGGGCCAGGTGATCCTCGATGATGGCCGCCACTGGCCGGCCATGCCCGGTCATGCCCAGGCCCCAGGTGCCGTCCTCGGCCTCCACCCTGCACCACACCGCCTCCCAGGTGCGGGGCAGCCACAGGGCGCGGTTGCGTTTGACGTGGGGGTAACGGCTCATGGGATTGGCCACCTCGGCCTCGGCGGCCCAGGAAGGTCGCCGGGGTTTGGTGGTGGAGGGCGGGGCGGGCGGCAGGTTCAGGCGCACTGCCTGCACGGATTTGATCTTCACGGCAACCTCCTCGGCGGAGCCAGCTGCAAAACATCCTCATGATAGGCGCGCAGCAGCTCGGCCACGCTCCAGGCCTGGGCAATACAGCCGCGCGGCACAAAGGGCGGCTCGGCGTCGAAGATCTCGGAAAGGGTGCCGACCCCGGCCTCCCCTAGGTGGGTCTGAAAATCCTCGATCAGGGTCCGGGCCTGGACCCGGCCCTCCTCGCCGTGTAAACGCACCAGCGCGGTGATGAAGGGCCCCAGCAGCCAAGCCCAGACCGTGCCCTGGTGGTAGGCCCCGTCCCGCTCCCAGGGCGGCCCTTCGCAGCGGGGGCGATAGCCGGGTTCACCCGGCGCCAGGCTGCGCAGGCCGCAGGGGGTGAGCAGGTGGCGTTCCACCGCGGCCAGCACCAACCGCGCCCGTTCCCCCTCCAGTAGGGGAAAGGGCAGGCTGAGGGCAAAGAGCTGGTTGGGGCGGAGGGAGGGATCGCAACTATCGCTGTCCACCACGTCGTAGAGATACCCCTGTTCCTCGTTCCAGAACATCTCGCCGAAGCGGGTGACCACCTGGCCGGCCAGCGCGCCGTAGATCGGCGCCCGCCCAGGGTCAAACAGACCCGCCAACTCCTCCATGATGCGCAGAGCATTGTACCAGAGGGCGTTGATCTCCACGGCCTTGCCCTGGCGCGGGGTCACCACCCAATCCCCCACCTTGGCGTCCATCCAGGTCAACTGCACCCCAGGTTCGCCGGCGCTGAGCAGGCCGTCCTGGTCCACGCAGATCTGGTAGCGGGTGCCGCGGCAGTGCCAGTCGATCACCTCCTGCAGGGCCGGCCACAGCTGCTGGCCGACGAAATCGCGGTCATCGGTGTATTGCAGGTACTTATACACCGCCACGAAGAACCACAGGGTGGCGTCGACCGTGTTGTACTCGGGCTCCTCGCCGGCGTCGGGGAAACGGTTGGGGATCATGCCCTGGCTGAGGTGTTCGGCAAAGGCCTGCAGGATGCTGCGCGCCTCGGTGTGCCGGCCAGTGACCAGGCAGATGCCCGGCAGGGAGATCATGGTGTCGCGGCCCCAGTCAGTGAACCAGTGATACCCGGCCACCAGGGTGTGCCGCGCGTCGCCCCGGCGCACCAGGAACTGGTCCGCGGCCACGGAGAGCTGGCGGATCAGCGGGTCAGCCGCACTCGACAGCCCGGCCCGCCGCCGCGCCTCAGCCTCTATCAATGCCCTTCCGTCCCGGCCGCGCGGATCGGCAGTGGAGGCGATCAAGGTCAGGGGTTTGCCCACCTCCAGCGGGCAGCGCAGGATGCCGCAGGTGAAGAGATCCTCGCTGTAGTCCAGGCCGCGTTCGGCCTCGCGCGGGTACAGGTGGTTGTAGTACCAATCGGGGACCGCCGCAAAGTGCCCGCCAGGCACCAAGAGGTGGATCTCGGGCTGGCCCTCGTAGGGCTGGAAACGCAGCACCTCTCCCTCAAAATGGGCCTGGGGCTGGATGTGGGGATTGGCCCGGGTCAGGGAGTGATAGTCGCGGCCGGCGAAGAAGGGGCGCAGTTCGAGTTGAACCGGGCCAGGGGCCCGCAAGAGTTCGTAGCGCAGCACCAGGGTGTGTTCGCCGTGGACCATGGCCAGGGTCTTGCTCAGCACCCATCCCTCGGCCTCGTAGGTGAAGGTGGGAAAGGGATCGAGGGAAAAACCTTTGAGGTGGTGGTATCCCTGAGGATGGACCGCGCCGGGGTAGAGATTGCAGCTCAATTCCACCGACCCGCCCTCAAACACCAGGCTCTCGTCCAGTTTGGAGAGCATCACCATGCGCCCCACCGGCGGCCGGGTGGCCACCACCAGCAGGCCGTGGTAGCGGCGGGTATGGGCTCCTGCCAGCGTCGAACTAGCCCAGCCCCCCAGCCCGTTGGTCTCCAACCACTCGCGGGACACCGCCTGGGAGAGGTCGGCGGTGACCTGGGGACCAAACTGGATACTCTGCAGAACCAGAACACCCAGGGTCTGGCTGCGGCGGGCGGGGATTTGAAGGCTGCTTCCAAATCGGTCGCAGCCTGCCCGGGCAGAGCGCAGCAGCAGACAAACAGAATGGCGGCGGCGCGAAGGGCTAAG
>SXGT01928168.1_pt1 | contig 11771 bp, 10 predicted proteins | sample 3176221 | NCBI WGS metagenome assembly SXGT01 (sample SAMN11356862, study PRJNA531348) | freshwater metagenome | isolation source: freshwater sample F1-120 | place: China: Fuxian Lake, Yuxi | collected 2017-12-25
ATCCACATCCACCATCACACGAACCCGCAAATCCTTCGCCAACGCCGTTGCCATCGTCTTCCTCCTCCGTGAGTCCGAACAACTCCGGAAGACTACAGCAACCTCAACAAAGACCTGAAGACCAATCACGAAGATGCTCTAAGCCGTTGATCGAAGAACCCCCCAAGCTCGACCGAGATGCGGTCGGGCTTTTTTATTGGTCGCAACATTCTTTGCCGACTCGCCTCGATTGATAAGAGGAGGTCTCGCCGCTGAAACGTCGAAATGTCGATAACGGACGACAGGAGATGTCCTGATGCCCGAACGTCGCCGACCTGTTTCTTCTGCCGCGATCACCACCGCCACGCCGGCCGATCTTTCGAGCCAGGTGGCGGCGTTTGTAAATTACCTCCAGGCCGAGTGCGGGATGTCGAAGAACACGCTCGCGGCGTATCGGACGGATTTGCTGCAATTCTCCGAGTGGTTCCGCGAGCATGGTCCGGCGACTTTGCATCAGGTCGATCTGGCCACGCTGACCGGCCATTTGCAGTGGCTTCACGAGCGGAAACTCGCGGCCAGCACGATCGCGCGGCACTTGGTCGCGATCAAAATGTTCTTTCGATATCTCGTGCTCGAAGGAATCCTGGCCGAGAGCGTTGCGGACCTGATGAGCTCGCCGAAGCTTTGGCAGAATCTGCCGAAGGTGCTCTCGCCGGAGTCGATCAATCGGCTGATCGCCGCCCCGTCCACCGAGGATCGGCAACCGCTGCGAGATCGGGCGCTGCTGTGCCTGCTATACGCGACCGGCTGCCGTGCTTCGGAAATCTCGAATCTGAAAGTGCAGGACATCAGGCTCGACGAGAACTTCTGCCGCTGCCTTGGCAAGGGAAACAAGGAGCGAATTGTCGGCCTCAACCCAGTCGCGCAGCTAGCGTTGGAAGCGTATCTTGAACACGAACGGCCGCAGCTTGTCGGACGTCGCGAAGCAGACTGGCTGTTCGTGACACGACGCGGGACCGGGTTGAGTCGGATCATGATTTGGAGCCTCGTGAAGAAGTACGCAGCTCGCGCGGGTTGCAGCCATGAAGTCAGTCCGCACACGTTTCGACATAGCTTCGCGACGCACATGTTGGCAGGCGGCGCAGAGATTCGCGCTCTGCAAGAACTGCTGGGGCACGCGAACATCGCGACGACGCAGATTTACACGCACGTTGAGCACTCGCGGCTGAAAGCGGTGCATGCGCGATGTCATCCCCGCGGCTGAGTCACGGGCGAGCTGGTCAGCCGGCAGGGTTTGCCTGGCTTTCGGGACTGACACGTTCGGCATCGCGGGCACGACTTGTGTCTCACGAGTGACCGGCATGGCGTTTCTATCCGCTTCGGTCGCTGCTTCCGACGATCAACCGAAGAGGACCGTTTTTCGACCGGAGCAGCGACCATGCGAGTTCGATCCACGAGCGTGCTGTGCGGCGTATTGGTGCTGATCAGCGGATGGCTCGCGTTTGATCGCCTCCACGCTGACCCGCGACGGGGAGCGGACTTTGAAATGGATACCGGCCCGAACTCGCTGCGAGATGCCGGGCGAATCATGTCCAAGATCGCCAGGCAGATTTCGCCGAGCGTCGTCCACATCGAGAGTATTCATCGCACGGTCCTGCGCGGCGAGGTGGAGGAGACCGGTTCGGGAGTTATCGTGCGCGGCACGCACATCGCCGGGGACTATGTCGTGACAAATCGGCATGTCATCACTGCGGCGAAGTTGACGGAGATCAAAATCACGCTGCCCGACGGCCGGCAGGTGCATCCGGAGCGAGTCCTGGAAGATGAAGCATCCGACATCGCCGTGATGAAGATTGTGGCGGATGGACTGACCGCCGCGACCTGGGGCGACAGCGACGAGACGGAGATCGGGCACCCGGTGCTGGCGGTGGGAAGTCCGTTCGGACTGAGCCAGTCGATCACGTTTGGCATCATCAGCGCGAAGAGCCGCCGGTCGTTGAAGCTCGGCGACCGTGGCGTTCTCAATCAGGACTTCCTGCAAACGGACGCCGCGATCAATCCCGGCAATAGCGGCGGGCCGTTGATCGACATGAGCGGCCGAGTGGTCGGAATCAATACGGCAATCGCGTCGAACAGCGGCGGTAATGAAGGGATCGGCTTCAGCATCCCCAGCAACCTGGTCGCTCGCGTCGTCGATCAACTGCTGGAATACGGTAAGGTGTACCGAGCGTATCTCGGTGTGAAGTTGGACCCAGAATTTGACATCACCAAGGCGAGAGCATTGAAACTGGATCGGGCACGCGGAGCGCGAGTCATTTCCATCTATCCGAACACGCCGGCAGCGCGAGCGAAGCTGCAAAAGGACGATGTCATCCTGAGCTTCGACGGCATCGACATCCACGACGAAAACCATCTGATCAACGTCGTGAGCTTGTCGCCGGTCGGCAAGAAAGTCCGGCTGATGGTCATGCGGCGCGGCGAGAAGATGACGGTACAGGTCGATCTCAGTGACCGATCCGTTGCCGAGGACGATTCACCGCCGTCTCCGACTCAACCGCAGCAGAGTAAGTCAGACACCAATGTCGAACTGATGAGCTTGCCGTCGGAGCGGAAGCAGCCCGCGAACTCATTCGATTTGAAATTTGAAATCTCAGATTTGAAATTTCAGATGACGATTCGCCGCGAGCCGTAACTTGCTTTGAGCGGAATGACGCTAGCCACCGGTTTCGAGGTGCGGATCGACTCTGCAAAGAACCGGCGGCTAGCGTCTTGCCGCTTAGTTGTCAGGCAGCAACAGCGACTCAAAACTCGATTCGCCGCAGCATGCGGCAAAAGTAGTCGAGCAAGCCTTGGGTGTTCACGTCGTCGACGACTTCGATGTTGTCGCGCCAGCGGCGACAGGCTCGGCGGTCGAACACGGTGACGCCACGGCAGAAACCGACTTGCGTTTCGACATCAACCGCCATCGAGGCGGTGTGGACCAGGCGGTCTTGGGAAATCGCTGCGAGTGCCACGATCTCACGTAATGAAAAACCTTCGCGGCCGAGGTGCTCGTGTGAAGCTCGCAGGCCGAATTGCAGCCATTCGAGAATTGCCTTGCCGGCGCGGCCGATGCCGACATCCGACAGCCTCGCGAACAGGTCGTAGTTGAGCACGAGCTGCTGGGCAGTATCCAGCGGAACGAGTGTCTTTGTGGCTGGGGACTTCAACACGACTTGGGCTGCCTCGGGGTCCGCGAAGATGTTGAACTCGGCGGCGGCCGTGGCATCGCCTCCGACAGCAATGGAACCGCCAAGACAAACCAACTCGCGCAATAGTGACAAGAATTCGGGGTCAAGTTCCATCGCCGCCTGCACGTTGGTCAGCGGGCCGAGCGTCAGCAGCGTGATCTCTTGCGGGTGCTGCCTCACAAGCTCGATCAGCAGCTTGATGGCTTCGTGTGACTTGTGCAGTTCAGCGACCGGGACGAATTGGTCGCCGAGTCCGGTGCGGCCATTGAGAAAAACTGGATCGACGTAGCCTGGCATCAGGCCGCCGCCGGGAAGCGGTAACTCCGCATCGGACGATCCCAGCCGAGGCCACTTAGCCGGGTCGATCAATTCAATGACCGTTTGCAGATTTCGGGAGGCAGTCGCTCCCGACACGCATCCGGCTGCGGCGGTGACCGCCAGCAAATCTACCTCCGGGTCCAGCAGTGCGATCGCCACCGCGAGGGCGTCTCCAATGCCCGGATCGGCGTCGATGATGAGTTTGCTGGGCACGGGTAACTTCCTTGATAAGTAAGGTGGAGACGTGAATGGGACGGATTGTAGGGCTCGGATTTTTTCAGCGTCAATCGGCGGAAATTCTGACTGATTCCAACTACGGCACACGCCAATCGACCGGCACGATCGACACAAGACGCAAAACTCGCCAGGCAATGTTGGCGATGGAATCAACCTTTTTTGACCGGTGCGGTGGTGCGACCTATGTAGTTTCGTGATCCGTGTTGTCCCAATGTGGGCACACAGAACATTGCGCCGGTTGTGGAAAGGTTTGATTGCCGTGAATGATCTCCGAAACATCGCCAAAACCCTATACAGCAAGATTTCCAAATCCATCACTGATGAGACGGGACGAGTCGTGGCCGCATTAGTCGCGGGCCAGGCTCTGTGTTTGGCGATTGGTTGCAGCCTCAGCGCATTGTGGGGTTGGTCTCCAGTGCTCGCCGTGATTCTGGGAATCGGCTTATTGGGCGCGATGATCGCTCAAGGCGTTGCGCTGTGGAGGGGCTTCGGGCGTCGTCATGCGATGGCTCAAAAACTTCAGTTGGAAGCGGAGGCTCGTGCTGAGCGAGATCGAGTGGATTTGATCTGTACGCAACAAGCCGTGATGTTTGGTCTCGCCCACTTGGCAGAGTGCCGCGATCCCGCAACGGGACAGCATCTGCGACGCATGAAACATCTCGCTCGCGAACTGGCCGAGGCTGTTTCGAAGCACTCGAAGTTTCAAGCGACCGTCAACATCGACTTTCTCAAACAGATTGAGATCAGCGCGATGTTGCATGACATCGGCAAGGTCGGCATCGCCGACGACATCCTGCTCAAGCCGGGCAAGCTGACGATGCATGAGCGCCGCGACATCGAACAGCACCCGTTGATCAGCAGCCAATGCTTGCGGCGGATTGAGGAGAAGCTGGGGAAGGCCAACTTCTTGCAGATGGCTCACGAGATCGCGTTGTACCACCACGAGCGTTGGGATGGCCGTGGTTATCCGTTTGGCCGCCGCGGCGACGCGATTCCGATTTCGGCCCGCATCGTGGCCATCGCGGACGTCTACGACGCCTTGGTTTCCGAGCGAGTCTACAAGCCCGCGTACCCGCACGAGCAATGCGTGGAAATGATTCGCCAAGGAGCTGGCACACAGTTCGATCCGGACTTGGTCGAGATCTTCCTGACCATCGAAAACCGCTTCGCCGACGTGTCGCAACGCATCCGCAAGCTGGACCCGACGCTGTCGATGTGCTCCTACATGTTCCCTTCCGACCGAAAATCGAGCAGGCCGAATCAGGAAAGCTTTGGAACTCTCGACGAGGTGTTGCAGAAGCTCGACTTGGAAACGTCCCCGCGACTGGATCGCGTTGTGAGACCCGGTCGTTGATCTCCGGACTCCGGCCAAGATCATTCAGGCGAGCGGGGCGGCGTCAGCCCCCCGTTGTATTCGTGATTCGGCCAGAGACAGATGCGGCCTAAGTGGCTCGTTCAACGTCCGCAGCGAGATGGTGGTGCGTCGGCGAATTGGAATTGATCGGGGGGCTGACGCCGCCCCGCTCGCCTGGCTCATTCAATAGAACAGCCCGCGTCTACATCACCGAGAAATAATTGGCGACGGCGAAGTCGAACGCTTCAAGAGTCAGTCGCTTCGGGATGCGGTGGTATGTGCAATAGTTGCGAACTTGCAGCACCAGATCGCGCGGTTGGCACGAGCGGAGCGGGCGGTTGATCGGGCGGTAATGCTTGGCGAGCAATTGCTCGATCACTTCGCGGTCGTACTCGAAGCCAAAATGCGGGCAGACGAGTTGTAGAATTCGATGAAATTCGTCCTCGGTGGGATCGATAACTTCGATCTTGTACGGAATGCGGCGTGTGAAGGCTCCGTCCACAAGCTGCTTGGGTTCGAGGTTTGTCGAAAAGATGATGAGCTGATCGAACGGCACTTGCACCTTCTTGCCGCTGGGCATGTTCAGGAAGTCGTAGCGCTTTTCGAGCGGCACGATCCAGCGGTTGAGCAGATCGGACACGGCGCAGCGCTGCCGGCCGAAGTCGTCGATGACGAACGTCCCGCAGTTGCTCTTCAGTTGCAGTGGGGCTTCGCAGACCTTCGTGTGTGGGTTCTGCGTGACCTCCAATTGATCGAGCGTCAGTTCGCCGCCAACCACAATCGTCGGCCGCACGACATGCGCCCAACGTGGGTCCACGCCAGAAAGGTCAAACAGATGGCTGCTGGCCGCCTGCGGCAACTCTTCGTGCTGGCCGGGATCGAAGACGCGGATGATTTCCCCTTCCACGCTGAGCGCTCGCGGAATCCAGATCGACGAGCCGAAGCAGCGGGTGATTCGTTCGGCAATACTGGTTTTGCCGTTGCCCGGCTCGCCGTAAAGGAACATGCCTCGGCCGGAATTGATCGCCGGACCGAGCGTATCCAACATCTTCTTATTAATGACTAGGTCTTTGAACGCCTCGTGCAGTTCTTCGGCGTTGACCGTCTGCTTGGCGATGCTCTGGGCGGCCATCGCTTCGAGATAATCTCGAAGCGGGACCGGAGCGGCACCGAAATACGTGCATTCTGCGGAGAAAGCTCGTGCCCGCGAACGCCCTGTGTCGGTGATGGCAGAGTGGAAGTCGCCTGCTTCCGCAGTTCCCGAAAGCGAAACCATGTGTTCGAGTTTCAAGTCCCGCACAATCGGCTCGACGATGCCGAACGGGAGCTTGATTTGATTGCAAATCTGCCGCCCGGACGCGACACCGCGCACCGCGAGGTATTTCAGCGCCAGTCCCTCGACCTCTTCGCGAGTCAGTCCCGCCTCCTCGATCGTCGCCGGGCACTTGGGCCGATAAACACCCTCTTCCGCTTGTGCGTCGCCAAGCAATTGATTGACGCGGTCAAACAAGTCTGTCAGCCGGCGATCCACCCACGCAACCGGAGCCGAGTCGGTCCGCAACGGGTGTTCGTCAGGCTCAACGTCGTCGATCTGAGACGGTTGAATGTCGGGCGAGGTCGTCGCTGTGGCGACAGTAATCGACTCAGGCACGGCTAGACGGTCGCCCTCTGGACCGAGCAACGTCTCGCGAGCAGTTGCATATAACGACTTCATGAACAGAGACTTTCGACCGACGAAACACTCATTCCGCGTGACCCCAAGGCTTTGTTGGCGAGCGGGGCGGCGTCAGCCCCCCGGTGGTTGCGACGTACCCAATAGACCGGGGGGCTGACGCCGTCCCGCTCGCCATTCTGAATTGCACCGCGCGCAGGTTGGACCGCTCGCGGAAAATCCAGCGGATGAAAGCTAGGTCACGGTCGCGGGATGTCAAACACGGTTGCCACGTCACGTCTCTCCGCTCAATCGCCACAACTGTCACGGCTCGTGGCCCCCCAAGCCGCTCGTAGCGAGTTGAAATGCCCGCACCGGCTAAATACTCTGCCTCTCCTCCCACCCAGGAAGACTATTCGCGGCCGAATCGGTCGCGCTCGTCCCTCTTCCCGCCCCGACTTGTAAGGAGATTGACTCACCGTGAGCGACACTGCCCTCGCCGCCAAACAGGCCAAAGCTAAGGAACTCCTCGACGAACACACCCGCCAAACCGTCCGCTGGCACTTTAGCGATGAGACCGGTTGCCCGTTCTGGCTGGAAAAGAAACGGGAGTTCAAATTCGACCCGCTCAAAGAGGTCAACTGCTTTGAGGACTTGAAGAAGTTCCCCAACTTCGAGGACGAGTGGCTCCGTGGCGGACCGATTCGCCGCTGGGTTCCGAAAGGGCTCGCCGACAAGCCCGTGTACGTCTTTGAGACCGGCGGCACCACCGGTATCCCGAAGAGCCGCATGGTGATCGAGGACCACTGGATCGACTACGAGAACTTCTCAGACACGCTGCCGGACGAGCATTTCCCGCGCGGATCGAACTGGCTGATGCTTGGCCCCTCCGGCCCTCGCCGCTTGCGGCTGGCCGTTGAGCACCTCGCGCAGTATCGCGGCGGCATCTGCTTCTGCGTGGACCTCGACCCGCGCTGGGTCGTCAAACTGTTGAAGAAGGGAGACATCTCCGGCGTGAAGGCGTATGCCGATCACGTCATCGACCAGGCCGTGACGATTCTCTCCGCCGGACATGACATCAAGTGCGCGTTCGCCACGCCGAAGCTGCTCGAAGCCCTCGCCCTAAAATTGATGGACAAGGGGAGCAGCATTGAGGAGTCCGGCATCAAGGGGATCTTCGCCGGCGGTACTGAGTTCACCCCGCAGTGGTATCGCTTCTGTCGCGAGGAACTGCTCGGCCCGAACGTCTACATCACGCCGACCTACGGCAACACGCTGATGGGACTCGCCTGTGGCAAGCCGTTCGACCCGGCCGACAACTTCAAGATCACCTATTACGCTCCGCAACCGCGAGCCGTCATCGAGACCGTCGAGTTCAAGGACTACAACCAAGTCGTCCCCTACGGCAGCACCGGCCGAGTGAAGCTCTACACGATGACGAAAGAACTCTTCGTCCCCGGATTCATGGAACGAGACGAAGGGGAACGCGAACTGCCCCACGACAAATACCCGTGGGACGGCATCAGTGGCACCCGGCCGTTCCATGAATTCGCGGCCACGACAACAGTCGGGGTCTACTAACCACCAATTCTTTGGCGAGCGGGGGGCGTCAGCCCCCCGGTTTCGTTTGCGAACTTTTAGATGAGGATGATTCAAAATGCTTGAGATACCTGTGATCCGCTGGGGCCAACCGTACGAGTCCATGGAGAAGGACAAGATCGTTCACTTTGAAACCGGAGAAGCGGTCGCGACGGTCAACAACGCGAACGCTGGCCTTATCAAGATGGACATGCGGAAGCAGGGGAAAGCTCGCGACATCCTGCGGCAGTTCACCGTCGAACAGCTTTGCGAGATGAGCGCGAAGGCCGCCGACCTCTATCAGTTTGAAACGCTGCCGCTCGGGAACGGCACGCAGACTCCGGCCGAGTTCTGCCGGACGCAATCGGCGACGACCGGCCTGCCCGAGCACATGTGTGCCGGCAACATGAAGAAGAACGCCTATGTGCTCCGCAACATGCGGCACACGTTGGAGGCTCTGACGCGCGGGCTGCCGCTGGAGATTCTGACCAAGGGCTACGGCATGGAAAGCCGCGGTGTGATGGTCAGCTATCAAGCTCAGACAAACGTGCTGGGCATGGTGCTGCCGTCGAACTCGCCCGGCGTGCATACGTTGTGGATGCCGGTCATCCCGTTACAGATCGGCCTCGTACTCAAGCCTGGTCCGCAAGAGCCGTGGACGCCGTACCGCATGTATGAGGCGTTTGCTCAAGCCGGTGTGCCTCGCGAAGTCTTCTGCGTCTATCCCGGCGGTCCCGAATGCGGTGCCGCTGTGCTAGAAACCTGCAACCGCGCGATGATCTTCGGTGGCATTCCGACCGTCGAACGCTATCACGGCAATCCGCGTGTGCAGGCTCACGGGCCGGGGTTCTCGAAGATTCTGTTCGGCGACGACATGGTCGATGACTGGGAAAAGTATCTCGATCTGATGGCCGAAAGCGTGTTCGCCAACAGCGGCCGAAGCTGCATCAGTTGCTCCGGCATCTGGGCCTCGCGGCACACGGAAGAGATTGCCGAAGCGCTGGCCAAACGGCTCGGCCCGATCGCGCCGCTGCCGATGAACGATCCGAAGTCGCCGCTCGCAGCCTTCACCGTGCCCGGAGCCGCCAAGGCGGTCAACGCACAGATCGAAGAATTAGTGAAAGCTCCCGGAGTCACCGAAGTCTCCGCGAAGTACCGCAACGGCGACCGCCACGTCGCTCACGAGCGTTACGACTTCCTGCGTCCGACCGTCATCCATTGCACCAGCACTGAGCCAACGATCGCCAACACCGAGTACATGTTCCCGTTCGTCTCGGTCGTGAAGTGCGAGCAGAAAGACATGATCTCGAAGATCGGCGGCACGCTGGTCGCCTCATGCCTGACGAAGGACGAAGCGTGGTCGCGACAACTGCTTGACGCGACCAACATCGACCGGCTGAATATCGGCGAAGTGAAGACAATCCAACTCCACTGGATGCAGCCGCACGAAGGCAACATTATCGACTTCCTGTTCCGGGCGAGAGCGTTCCAGAACTCGCCGCCGCCATCACACTGATTCAAGCCAATCATGGTCGCTCAGCATTTCCGCGAAAAACTGAAAGACGCATCCGCTCCGTTTACTGACGAAGTGCTCGATGCAATGTCTGATACGGATGCTTGCGATTGGCTTGAGCGTAATTCAGATGACCCGCTGTTGTTCCACGGCTGCCATGATCTGACCGGGAAACCAAAGTTCCTCTCCCGACTTGATCCACCGGCAATATCCGATCATCAAATGTGGTTTCGCGATACCGAGACGACGTACGTTGCTCTGCGTGTGTTGGCAGCCGCTGATGACTCAGCACGGATTTTCTACGGTATCTGCTTTCATCTTTGTCAACAGGTCATCGAGAAGGGTGTGAAGGCGATTCTCGCGTTGCAATGTTCAAAGAATGGTGTGGCCTTCAAACCAAAGACCTATTCACATAATTTGAGTGATGCGATCGCAGCAATCAGCACATCACTTTTGCCCGCTGCGAAGTCATCGAGACTTCGGCAAGTCGCTGAGATTTTTGGTGCCGATCAACGCGACTATTACGTCGGCAAGTACGCCGTTGACACTGGCGGAGGAATGGGAGTCGGTTTGGACCAAATGCGACCATTCGATTGCTCAATGAGAATTGTGTATGACTTGTTTCGGTCACAGCTTGCGTCCCAATTCTCCTCTGTCATTGATCACATCGCGAATGATACCGAGTCTCCGGGGTTGTTTTTCGTGAGATGCGGCATCGGACCGCAACAAATCAAGCGTGCCCTCTTCTGGCGGAACCCTGTGTTCTTTCCGAATTGGGAGAGTCATTTTCGGAACGCACCGTGACGGCATTTTCGAGAGCTTTGGCATGAGGCTGACCGATGCCGCGCACTGCCCCCAGCAAGAACCGTCAGACGCACGAAGTGATTGAACGGTACTTTCGAGATAGCGGTTGCACGTTACTTGACGAATACGAAAGCCACTCAATTCCGCTGCGTTTCATTTGCACTTGTGGGAACGAGGGACAGGCAATCTTCCGCAAATTCAAAGCGGGTGTCCGTTGTCGTTCATGCCAAAATAAGAAGAGACGGGCAAGTCAGCCGCACAAACTCAATCCAGATTCCGTCAACAAATACTTCGAACGACACGGCTGCCGCCTGCTAGATTCGTATGTGACAATTGACGTTCCACTCCGTTATGTCTGCGAATGCGGAGCTGAAAGCTCTATTCGATTTTCAAAGTTCAAACGCGGACAGCGGTGCCGCTCCTGTGGCAACAAGAAGAGAGCTGAATCGCAACCCCATCGGCTCAACTCGACGATCGTAAAGCAATTCTTCGCCGACCACGGCTGCAAGCTGCTCGACGAATACTCCAACAATCGCACTCGAATGCGGTATGTCTGCGAATGCGGCAGAGAATCGAAGATATCGTTTGCCAAATTCCAAGATGGTCAACGATGTCAACAATGCGCTGGAATCGCGCCGCTCGATCCTGAGTCTGTACGTCGTTACTTTGCCGAGAATGGCTGTCGATTGCTCGACGAGTACAGGAACAATCGGACTCGAATGCGGTATGTCTGCGAGTGCGGCAAGTTGGCCAGAATTTGTTACGCCGCTTTTTCAAGCGGATCACGATGCAAAGACTGCGGCGTGAGAAAGCGAGCAGAATCAAAGCGGCTCGAACAATCGCATGTGAAGCAGTTCTTCTCTGATCGCGGCTGCACGCTGCTTGACGAATACACCAACAATAGCACTTCTATGCGCTACATTTGCGAGTGCGGGAAGACTGCCAGAATCAGTTACGCGAATTTTGCGGTTCAACGGGACTCTTGGGGGCTGGTGATATAGCGGCTCATCCAGCGAGTTTGAACTTGGCGTGGTGGAGCGTGAGGAGTCGGAGTTTGAAGTGGTCGTAGCGGCGGTAGCCGTAGGCTCGGCGTTGGAGGAGGCCGAT
>SXGT01351083.1_pt1 | contig 11770 bp, 11 predicted proteins | sample 3176221 | NCBI WGS metagenome assembly SXGT01 (sample SAMN11356862, study PRJNA531348) | freshwater metagenome | isolation source: freshwater sample F1-120 | place: China: Fuxian Lake, Yuxi | collected 2017-12-25
AGAGGCCGAAAAAGACGGCGACACGACCATCGTCGGCGACGTTGGCCGAGCAGTGCATCGGCAGGACACCATGCTCGGGCAGGCGATCGTTCATGTAGGTGAAGATGGACTTCTTGATCTCACCGGCGTAGCGCGTGCCGCCGATCAGGATCTCGCCGGCGGTAAAGTCGAGCGTCACGAAACCGGTCGTATGCGTGCCGTGGACTTCCGGGTCGGCCTTGAACTCGGGGGCATGGAGGATGACAACTTCGGGGGTGTGGACGGCGATCTCGTCCGGCGTTGCATTGACGAGCATCGTCTGTGCGAACAGGACGTGCCACGCCGAGTTGCTGATCACGCGCACGGCGACGCGGTGCTCGGGGTGTGAGCCCGCGAAGGCGTCGAGAATGTAGATGTCGCCCTCGTTGAGGAAGGCGGTGAGGTCGGTGCGGACCTGAGCATTGTGGGCTGGGGAGATCGGCGTATTGACGGGTCCCCACCAGATGCGCTCGTCGCTGCCGGGCTCTTGCACGACGAACTTGTCTTTCGGCGAGCGGCCGGTGTTCGGAGCGGTGTTGACGATCAACGCGCCACCGTTACCCATCACGCCAGCATCGGCTCGGATCGTGTGCTCGTAGAGCTCCGCGGTCGTCAGATTCCAGTAGGCACTGCCCTGCGGTGCGAGACCGTGTGTGTCGAGATCGACTGAGCCGTTTCGTGCCGTTGTTGCTGCCATGGAGGTCTTCGCCTTTGGGTCGCTGGTGCCGTGAGCATTCGGTAAACGAAGGTATCCCTCGTGTGCTGGGAACCCTAGTCAATAGATAGGTCGTACCCATCCACTGATCGCTTATCGCTGAAGAGCCGCGTTCGGTCTAGACTCACCTGACATTTCGAGGGGGATGCACTGATGGAGAGTTGGCGGAGTAAAAAGACGTTGATCTTGGGTCGCGACGACATGATGGGTCTCGTGACGCCCGCCGAGTACGTGGCGGGAGTGGAGCAGGCCTATCGCATGCATGGCGAGGGTCGCTACTACATGGATCCGAAGGGCCACATCGTGCTCGACAAGTATCCGGGCGAGTGGGAGGCAATGCCGTCCTACATCGAGGAGCCCGAGGCCGCGGCCTGCAAGTGGGTCTCGATCCGCGAGAACAACCGCGACACGTTCGACCTCCCGACCGTCTTCTCGATCCTGATCTATACGGATCCCGAGACAGGCTTTCCGCTGGCGATCTGCGACGGCTCGTACCACACGGTCCAGCGCACCGGCGCCTCGGCTGCCGTGTCGGCGAAGTGGCTGGCGCGGCCCGAGTCGAAGATCCTCGCGATCGTCGGGGCAGGCAACATGGCAGAGGGCGCGCTCGAGACCTGCGACACCGTCTTCGAGTGGGACGAGGTCCGCGTCTGGAGTCGCCGCGAGTCGACGCTCGATCACTTCCGCTTGGTGATGGAGCCGAAGCTCGAGGGCCGCTATCCGATCAAAACGTCAACCGACCTCGAGAGCACGGTGCGCGACGCCGACGTCGTCGTCACGATCACGCCGGCTCGTGAGCCGCTGATCAAGAAGGCGTGGCTCTCTCCTGGCACGCACATCGCTGCCGTTGGCGCCGACAAGGATGGCGACCAGGAGCTCGAATCCGACGTGCTCGTCGGCGCGCGCATCTTTGTCGACGACATCCGCCAGTGCCGCCACGACGGCGAGATCAACGTTCCGCTCAAGGAGGGCGTGATCACCGAGGACGACCTAGCTGGCTCGATTGGTGAGGTCGTCACCGGAAAGATCCCCGGCCGCACCTCGCCAGAAGAGATCACAATCTTCGACTCGACGGGCATCGCCCTGCAGGACTCCGCGATCGTGCCGCTCGAGTATCAGCGGGCGCTCGAGGCCGGCGTCGGCGTCGAAAAGAAGATGATCTCGACGTAAGGTCGGTTCCTACATGCTCGCGCCGGCTACTTGTCGGCAGGCGGCGCGAGCTTTTCCATCAGGGCGCTGAGGTCGTTCGATGACACCTTTTCGCGTTTGAGGAACGACCCGATTTCCTCGATCGTGCTCATTAGTGGCGACGGGAAGATGACCGTGGAGTTCTTGTCGACGGAGATCTCGACGAGGGTCTGCAGGTTGCGTAGTTGGAGTGCCAACGGGTGGGCCATCATCACGTCGGAGGCCCGTGCGAGTTCGCCGGCGGCGAGCGCTTCGCCCTCGGCGGCAATGATCTTTGCGCGCTTCTCGCGCTCGGCTTCGGCCTGGCGCGCCATCGCGCGCTTCATCGTCTCGGGCAGCTGGATGTCCTTCAACTCGACGAGCGTCACCTCGACGCCCCAACCCTCGGTCTGCACGTCGAGAATCTCGCGGATGTTGACGTTGATGCGGTCGGTCTCTGACAGCGTCTCGTCGAGCGTGTGCCGACCGACGACGGCGCGAAGTGTCGTTTGGGCGATCTGGCCAATCGCAGAGTTGACATCTTCGATTGCGACGACCGACTTGATGGCATCGACGACGCGGTAGTAGGCGACGGCGGAAACGTCGACGGAGACGTTGTCGCGGGTGATGATGCCCTGGCTCTGAATCGGCTGCGTGACGATACGCAGCGAGACGTTTTGCAGCCGATCGACGATTGGGATCAGCAACACGAGGCCTGGCTCGAACGGCTCCGAGCGCACCTTGCCGAGCCGAAACCGCACGCCGCGCTCGTATTGAGTGACGATCCGAATCGAGGCACGCGCAAGCAGCGCGAGCACAATCACGGCAATCCCGATCCCGATCCACGTGTTCAACATGCGTGTGCTCCCTTGCTTACTGTTGTACTAATCGTACCGACAGGTTGGTTAGACCACGATTGTCGGTGGCGCCAAGCGCGCCCGCGCCACCCATGTGCTGTAGTGCGGGCATGCGCCTGGCCGATGGCAGATACGTTCCGATCGAGCAGGCCGAGTTGCGGACCTCGACGGGATCTGGCCTGGGTGGGCAGCACCGCAACCGTGTTCAGACGCGCGTCGAGTTGCGCCTGCCGCTGTCGGCGATCAAGCTGACGCCCGAGGAGTTGCAGCGTGTGAGGCACCGACTGCGCGCGCGCATTGTCGATGACATGGTGGTGGTGCGGGCCGGTGAGCGTCGCTCGCAGGCCGACAATCGTCGCGCCGCCGAAGAGCGCATGCTTCGCGTCTTGAAAGATGCGTTGCGCGTCGATCCCCGCCGCGTCTCGACGGTACCGACCAAAGGCAGTCGCGAGCGGCGCCTGCAGAGCAAGCAGCGTCAGGCGGCGCGCAAACAGTTGCGACGCGCGCCTGGTGACGACTAGTCGAGCATTGTTCTGAACTACCGCTGAGGCACGATTTCGGCACCCGTGGCGATAAGTGTGTGGAACCGTTCGATCGTTTCGGCCACACCATCCGCCAGCGGATAGCGCTCCACGCTGCCAACGACGCGCGCAAAGTCTGTCGAGTCGACGGCAGGAGGGAAGGGCAGCTGCACATCGTCGAGGGTGATCTCGGCGGCCGGTAGCACTGCTTGAATCGCGGCGACGATCTCGTCCATCGAGACCTCATCGCCAGGCAGGTTGAGGACCGTTGCGCCGTCATGGTCGCAGCGCGCCGCGGCGATAAAGGCGCGGGCCGCGTCGCGACCGTGCTGATAGACAGCACGACCACCAAAGGGGATATGGAACGCCTCGCCGCGGGCAGCGGCGAGCATCGCCGACGTCGGCGAAGACGTCACGCCCTGGTCGCGACCGACGCCGTAGACGACGTAGGGGCGCAAGCCAATCGACGAGAGGCCACGATCGGCGTGGTAGACGGCGGCCGAGTCCTCGTTGGCTCGCTTATAGACGCCATAGAGCGTGTGCGGCTTGCCTTGCGGATCGGCAGCGGCAGTGCCATCGACGGTTGGTTCGTCCTCGCCACCGTAGGCGGCGACGGAACTGGCGTAGGCGAAGGTGCTGCTGCCGAGGTACTCAACGGCGGCCTCCATCAGGGCGATCGAGCCGACGACATTGACGCTGGCGCCGCCGATCGGATCGGCCTTGCAAAATGGCACCTGAAGCGCGGCCAGATGGATGAGGTGCGTGGGTTGGTGCTTGGTAAAGCAGGCCATCACGGCGGCTGGGTCGGTGATGTCGAGCGGGTCGCGCGTCAGGCCGACGGGGGCGTCGCCAACGAGGTTGTGTAGGCGGTGGTCGGACGACCCGAGGTCGGCGATCACGACTTCCACGCCCTCAGCGAGGAGTTCGTGGGCGGCCCAGGCGCCAATGCAGCCGAGGCCGCCGGTTACGAGGAAGCGCTCGGTCATTTGTCGATCATGGCAGATGGAATTGAGTGGTGTAAACCGCCTGTCGCGACGGTGGAGCACGAGCTACGACACGGTGATGCGCACGACCACGTTCTTGAACAGCGTCCGCCCGTTGGCTGAGTAGTAGCCGAGCAGCGCGTTTTGAGCACGAGAGGCGCGGGTCGTCGCGGTTATCGGATCGAGACTAAGATGCGCGGATGGGAGCGCCGGAGACTGATGGTCAGGCAGAGCGCGCAGTCGCGGCGTTGCGTCGCATCCAGCAGGCCATAGCCGGCGCAGTACGCACGCCCGATGGGCTGATCGAGCATTTGCTGATGGCGTTGATCGCCGAGGGCCACGTGCTGATTGAGGATGTCCCTGGGGTTGGCAAGACAACGCTGGCACGAGCGTTGGCTCGCACGGTCGGACTGGAGTTTTCGCGGATTCAATGCACGCCCGATCTCCTGCCCGGCGATATCACTGGCGTCCAGATCTTCGACCAGAGTCAGAACCTCTTTCGCTTCCGTCCTGGCCCGATTTTTGCGAATCTGGTGCTCGTCGACGAGACAAACCGCGCCTCGCCAAAGACGCAGGCCGCGCTGCTCGAGGCGATGCAGGAGCGACAGGTTACGGTCGATGCTGAGACGCACATCTTGCCGCTGCCGTTTATGGTCATCGCCACGCAAAATCCGATCGAGTTCGAGGGGACGTTCCCCCTGCCAGAGGCTCAGCTGGATCGAATCGCGATGCTGCTGCGGATGGGCTACCCCGAGCGGTCCGACGAGGTGCGGCTCTTGACCGAGCAGGGTGCAGGCGATCCGGTCTCACTGCTGGAGCCAGTCGCCTCGATCGATGAGATTCAGGAGGGCATCGCCGTCGCACGAGCGTTGCACGTCGAGCCGGTCGTCAACGAGTACGCCGTCTCGATCCTTCAGCGCACGCGCGAGGACGAGCGGCTGATGCTCGGTGCGAGTCCACGTGCGGGTGTCGTGTTGATGCGGGTGGCGCGGGCGCGGGCGTTGCTCGATGGGCGCCTGTTCGTGACACCCGATGACGTCAAGGCAGTCGCCGTCCCGGTGCTCGCGCACCGCGTGTTGCTGGCGAGTGCAGTCCGGACGGGCGATGCCGATGCTGCAGGAATCATTGGCGAGCTCGTGGCCCGCACTCCGGCACCGATGTAGCCATGTTGACGCGACGCGGATGGTTCGGACTCGGCGGAGGGCTCTGCACCTATGGCGTCGCCTGGGGCTTCGGCGCTGGCGTCCTAGTGCCGCTCGCACTTGCATTGATTGTGGCGCCGTTGGCGATGCTTGTCGCGTCGCGTCGGCATCGCGATGAGAGCCTGCAGCTGTCCGTCAGCGTCACACCACTGCGCCCGATCGAAGGCGTGGGCTTCGATGTGGCCGTTGGACTCGAGGGCAAGGCGCCGCGTCATGGCGAGGCGCTGTTGAGTGTCGGGCAGCATCGGGTGACCGTGCCTTTGGAACGCCGCGCGAAGCTTGGTGCGTCTGGGTCGTTCGTGTCGCCCGCATTGCCTCGGGGTGTCTTCGCGATTCGGTCGGCAGAGCTCGAAGCGGGCGACGTGTTTGGGTTTACGGAGTCACCACGAAAGGTCACGGGCAGTTTCGAGGTCGTGGTCTGGCCGCGCTGGGCTGAGCGAGCCGAGCGGGCTGGGGGTTCGGGCGGCGATGGCGATCGTGCTCGCCGACCACGACCTGCCCGCCAATTCGGCTACGACCTGCATGGCATTCGGGAGCATCAGGACGGCGAGTCGCTCCGTCGCGTGGACTGGAAATCGTCGGCACGGACGGGACGGCTAATGGTCCGCGAATTGGAAGATGCCAGTCGTGTCGAGCGGACGATCATCGTCGATCTCGACGCCGCCACGGGCGTGCAGGGAGAGGCCTGCCTCGATCAGCTGCTGCGGGCCGCCGCGACTGCAGTGCGCAGCGCAGTCGATGATCGGCAGCAGGCGTCGCTCATCTTGTTGGATGCGGGTAGCCGGCGGTTGACGCTCGATGGGAGCGCACCGTCGTGGTTTGCTGCGATGGACGCGTTGGCGGTGGTTCGTGCAGATCGAGCGCTCCCACTTGCCTCGGTCTTGGCGCGCGACCGGAGGCTCGTGAGTGGTGGCGCCCTGACGATTATCACGACCTCTGCTGCACCAGAACTGGTGGCGCTATTGCGAGGAGAGGCAGCACACACACCGGTTCGGGTCGTGCACGTCACCGACGATCCCGACGCTGACTGGTCGTCGCTGGTCGCGGTCGGTGGTCTTGTTCACGTGCTGCCCGTTTCTGCACCGATCGCCTTCCTCGCGGAGCTGGCATGAGCGGCGGCCTGCTGGCACGTTGCGGTGTGCCGACGCTGCTGTATCTGCTCTGCGCGGCGTCTGTCTGTGGCTACCTGAGGCTCCTGCTGGTACCGGCCGCGAGTTTGCGCGAGGTCATCGCCGTGATCCTGCTCGTCGGGGTTCTCGGCTGGGGGGTGCGGATGCTTCGCTCGCGCATCCTTCGCGGCTGCGCGCTGGCGGGAGTCGTGCTCGGTGTGTTGATGCTGATAGTCGGCGTGCGCAGCGCTGCCTGGCCGTGGCGCGCTGGCTACGCGGATCAGAGCCTCGAGGTGCTTCGTCAGTCTACGGCGGCTTGGGTGCGGGTGATCTTTCCTGCTGATGCGCCTGCCGAGCCCGATGCGGTGACGATCGTGCGGCTGATCACGGTTGGACTCGTACTGGTCTGTGCGAGTGCACTGATTGTGTTTCGCGTGCCGTTGTTGGCCGTCTTGGCGGTCGCGGGTGCGGCCACGATCTCGACGCTTTTTCTCTATCACGAGCCAGTCTGGCTGCACGCGGCAGCGCTGTGTCTGCTCGCACTGATCGTGCTTGGCGCCGGTCGTGTCGACCAACGTACGCAACGAATGCGGGTGGTGCTCGGCGTCGCTGGGGCACTCACGCTGGTCGCTGTCGGGGTGGCGTTCGTCCCCGGCTTGGGGCCGGACGGGCGTTTGGACTGGGAGCGCTGGGCCTTCAACGACCAAGAGCCGGTCAACGTTGGGTTTGTCTGGCAGCAGAACCTGAAGGCGATCGACTTCGGCGATGAGATCGTGCCTGTGCTCGAAGTCAACGACCCGACGCTCGGATATCTGCGCGTCGGAAGTCTTGAGGCGTTCGATGGCATCTACTGGCAGCCGGCACAGCGATCAGTCGCCACGACCCGAGCGACGACTGTGCGGCTGCCCGACCTGCTGTTGGCGCCGGCGTTGCAGGAGGAGCCTCTGGAGACGCGCACGATCGAGGTGCGCAACATCGCGGTCGTCACCCAGGATCTGCCGCTGCCGGCGGACAGCGTCGCGTTTAGTGGACTACCGAGCAGCCTGCGTCCGGTCACGTTGGCGAGTGGTGGCAGCGTCGTGCTGGCTGCGCCACTTCCGCTCGGGTCGACCTACATCGTCGAGGTCGCAACGAGCGCGAGCACACCGGAGTTGCTCGACGCGGACGTGCTGGGTTCGCCAACCGATCCAGTGCAGGCTGTGCTCGACGAGTTGGCGCTGCGCGACGGCGCTAATCCGCATCCACCACCCGAGCAGCCCGGCCCGTGGGGTACCGATTTTTCCGAACCAACGGGGAGCGTCAATGGCAGCGTGGTGTTAGGGGCGGCGCGGTCGCGTCCAGACCCGGAGGATCTGACGGTCGCGGGCCAGGTCTACCCCGCATATGGTGAGGCTGGAAGAGAAGCGCAGATCCCGAAGTTACTTGGACGGGAGACGGGCTCGGGAATATTCGCATCTTTGGTGGCAGATCGATGGTTGAAGGCGTATGCGCAGGCTCGTGCGGTGACGAAGTCGGCAGAGACGCCGTATCAGGCAGCCGTACTGCTGGAGGATTGGTTCCAGACGGAGTTCACCTACGACGAGTCGGTGGTCTACGGAGAAGCGGGGATTATGGGCCCGTTGCCGGAGTTTCTGCTTTCGCCTCGGCGGGCCGCGCACTGTCAGTACTTTGCGGGTTCGATGGCCGTCCTGTTGCGCATGCTTGGGGTGCCAGCACGCGTGGCGTTCGGATTCTCGCAGGGAACCCTTGACGGCTCGGGGCGTGTCGTCACCAATCGCGATGCGCACGCGTGGGTTGAGGTGCGCTTCCCGAATGCCGGTTGGGTGGCGTTCGAGCCAACGCCGTCGAAGAGTCTCGAGTCGGCCACGTCGAGTTCGTCAGAGGCGTTCAAGACGAGTGACATTGTGCTGCCAGGAGGCTCGTTGGCGGGGCTTGGGGACGAGAATCTTTTGCCGAATGGTGCCCGGCCGAATCGTGGTTCGGCAGGCGCCACCAGCGGCACGCAGGCCACCATCGATGAGGTGTCGCCGTGGCCACGTCGGCTAGTGATCGTGGTTGGTTTCGTGTGTGTCTTGGCGTTGCTTGGTCTGCTGATCTGGCTCGTCAAGGCATCGACTGCCAGGCGTGCGCGACGGACCGAGAATCCCCGACACGTGGCGATCGCTGCGCACGCAGAGATCGAAGGATGGCTCGACGACCAGGGCATCGTCACGCGCGGTGAGGCCATCGGCGATGTTGGCGCTCGCGTGCAGGAGACGTTCGCGGTCCCAACAGAACGCTGGGTGGATGCAGTGGTTTTGGCGCGCTACGGCCCGCCCGACGCGTCGGCCGCGGCAGTGCACATCGTCCGCACCGAGACGCAGCGGCTACGGGGCGCAATGCGCGATCGGTGCACCCGCTACGAGCGCATGCGTGGCGCGGTACGACCACGGCGCCTGCTGCGTCGGTAAAGCTCGCAAGGATCGTCACGTGGCACCGGATGACGATCGGGCCGCGTGAACCTACAGGAGTTGGCGCTCAACCGACGTCGGGCTGATGAATCTGCTCGAGTCGCTCGACATCACCGCGATCGATTGCGCGGTCGGCCGCGCGCTTCATCGTGAGCAGGTCATCGAGGCTGCAGACGCGGATCGGGGCCGCGAGGCCATCCAGGTCGCCCAGCAGGCTGCGCTCTGCGAGTTCGGTATACGGTGGTGCGCCCTCGACGAACTGCATCACATCAACACGTCCCAAGCGGGTATGTAGGAGCCAGTTGCCGCCCTCGAGGATGGACGCTGGCTCGAATGGCAGTGGCAATTCGTCGGCGGAAAAGTCGTCGAGGGCGAGCGGCTCAGCGTCGACGTCTTCGATGAAGGCCCACAGCCGCTCCACGTTCGCTGAGCTTGGCTCGATCATGATGTCGAGATCTTTCGTGGCGCGCGCATGGCCATGAAGGCCGACGGCGATGCCGCCGATGATCATGAATTCGACGCCGTGCGCGTCCAGCTTTTCCAAGAGCGCCAACACCTGCAGAGGCTGGTCAGGCGCCACGGGAGATCACCCTCTCCGTGGGTGGACGCAGGCGGATCGCACTCAGCTCGGCCATCGATGCGTTGAGTGCGTCGAGCTGCTCGATGCGCGTTGCAAACGGGAGTGCCGCGAACGCACGGCCATCAGCTGCGGTGACTGCCTCGTTGAAACGCCAGAAGGCAGCGTGCTTCAGTGCGAGATCGACAACGCGTCCGGGTCGGGGCGTGTCAGGTGTGATCTGGTTCGCGGTCCAGACCAGCGAGTCTGTGTCGATGCCTGTACGCGTCGCGCCTTCCGAGCGGCGAGCCTTGATGCGGTCGCGTTGGATCCAAAGATCGAGCGCCTGGACGCTGATGCCGAGCAGCGCGGCGGCACGCCGCTTAGGCACAATCGGGCCGATCCGTGCTGTCAGATCCGTGATCACTGGATCGAGTGCGCGGCGGTTCGCGTGAGGCAACTCCGATGCGAGTGAACGCAGCGTTGCCAAGTGACGCAGATCCTCGAGCGACGTGTCGGGAGTTTTATTCACGTAAAGCGCATGATAACGCCAATTACGTGATTCGCACGACTAACGCACGGTGTGGTGGTTCAGGTGACGCTACGGCGAAGCGTCGTCGCGGAGCTCTGGCCACCACCGTCCAGTTTCCAGGCATAGTCGAGGCTGCCGTCTGCGAGCGGGGTAAACCGGTCGATGCCCCGGGCGAGGGCACAACTGGTGCTGGTGGACTTCGTGATGCGCTCGACGAAGCGGTACGACGTCGCGTCTTTGCCGACAAACGTCAGCCGGCCGCTGCAGTTGATACCCCCGCCGAAGGCGATGCGGGAGCCGTTCCACTTGCCCGTCAGGTGTATCGTCACCGTGATCCTCGGCTTCGCACCGTTGAGAGTGCCGCTCCATTTGCCGGTGAGGCTTTGGAGCGGGGTGGTCGCGGCGGAGGCGGTGGGGGCGAAGGCTGCGATCGCGAGGATGATCGTGATGGTAAGGACGCTGTATCGCTTCATGGCTGGGATCGTATTCTTGGTATCGGACCGCCGTATCGTGCGGGCCGGGCCATCAGATCGCGAGGAGGCATGCTCCAACGATGGTGATACCCATCGCCACGAGCTCCGATCGGACCATGCGTTCACGGAGGAAGACGAGGGCCAGCACCGCGACGACGAGTGGGGCCAATCCCGTGAGGACCGATACGACGCCGACATTGCCCAGGTTGGCCGCAGTGAAGAAGAGCACGTTGCCCACGGCGAGTGCCACGCCGGCCCCGGCGAGTCGGATCAGCGAGGGGCGAGTCAAGCCGCCGAGCGAGCGGTTGACGAAAAGCAGCATCGCGGCAGAAAACAGAATCTGCGGCACGAGGGAGATCAACACGGTGATGGGAATGCTCACGCGCGAGCCGCGATCCTCGAGCACGATCGCGAGTCCCCAGAAGAGCGAGGCAACGAGTGACAGGACGATCGCGGCGACAGAGTAGATCTCGCCCGGCTTTCGTCGCATGGCTGGTAGGAAGAAGATGACGATGCCGATCATGATCACCACCATGCCGGCGATATCGCTGGTTGAGAGCGGTTCGCCGATCAGGATCGAATAGGCCAGCGGCACGAGCCCGCTGCTGGCGCCGATGCCCGCGACGACGCCGAGCTTGCCGCGTTGAAACGCCTTGAGCATCACGACGCTCGCGATCAGAGCGCAGGTACCCGCGACGAATCCGGGCAACACATCCTTGGGGGCGAACAACACCTTGTCCGTGTGCCACGCCGACGCAAGATAGAACCCAATGCCCACCAGCGACGTAACCAGCACGATCGCGTAGGGCGAGATGCGCCCCCGGTACTGGCCGATGCCGAATTTCCAAACGCCGAAGAGGACAGCGCTCGCGATTGCCAAAGAGACCGACATTGAGGCCAACATAGAGGACGTGGCGTGCTGAACCAGGTTTTATTTGCATCGCTTTCGGAGGTTCTCTGCCGTAACGCCCCCGGTCGGCTGACGCTGTTGCCCACCAATCGGGCTGAGCCAGTCTTCCCAACGAAGTATCACGTACAGCCCACGTAGGAACAAACAGGAGTTGATCAATTGCGAAAACTTTCGACTATCCGCGCCGCGGCCATTATTCTCATTGCCGCTTTCGCCTCGTTCATCCTCTCGGTGACGCTCTGGTTCACGGGAAGCGAACTGCAAGGCATCTACGTCG
>SXGT01039685.1_pt1 | contig 11769 bp, 7 predicted proteins | sample 3176221 | NCBI WGS metagenome assembly SXGT01 (sample SAMN11356862, study PRJNA531348) | freshwater metagenome | isolation source: freshwater sample F1-120 | place: China: Fuxian Lake, Yuxi | collected 2017-12-25
CGGAAAAGGGTTGTGCATTATCGCTTCAGCCCAGCCTTTTAAGACAGCTTTTCGGGCTGGAATCGCCATCCTTGGCGTACAAAATCCTCTGCTACTGCTTATTTGCGACGTTTTAAACCCACAAGACCAGCCAACGCACTGCCGAATAACCACACAGCACCCGGAACAGGAACAGGTGCAGTAGTAATCGTCAGTTGATAGTCGTTACGAGTTGTTGTCCAGGAGCCAGTCAAAAAACCTCCCAAATAAATGGTATAGGCTTTACCAGCCACGGCTTGGAAAATAGCTTCATTACCAACGACATAGTCGCCAACTAAAACATCCAGACCGCTAGCATTAGGATCTTCATATCCAAGCCCGCCTAGAGGGTTAGGGGGGGTGAGCGGATGCTCGTTGTTTCCAACCCTCAGGGCATCCTCAGGTGTGACTTGATGCCAGGAGCCATGATGAGAGTAAGCGACTGTCGTGGTATCCATGCCTTCGAAAATGGTAAAGCCGTAATCAGGTGTATCGTCCACTTCGCCGTCACCGAGTAATGAGGCTATCGATAGCTTAACAGTCTGGGTTACAGTGGATTTGAATAAGCCAACGTCAAGATCGTGTTTCCGTCCTGTGGATATATTGTCATGCCATGCGCCTTGGGCGCTATCGATATCGGCGTAATTAAAAATACTGCCATCCGCTAATGGGGTGCCGCCGTATCGGGCATTTGAATCCATGCGAGATACCGTGGCGGCGTCGTTAGCGCCTAACACGGCAGTCCAGTGCAATACCTGGGTGCCGCTGTAGCCGAATTTGGCCGGATTTTGTGAGTCCGCTGCTTCCCGTGGATCAGTGCCAACCCAGGCCACTGGCAAGCTTTGTATGTTTCCGTTAAAGTACCCCCTACCACAAGAGCTGCCGGCGCTTTTGCAGATGTCAGGGGCAAACTTTCCAGTTGCGGCAATGGTTCTCAACCAGCCATCCACGCCGAGCTCTTCATTGCCTCCGGAAACTAAAACATTAGGCGCGTCACGGCCATGATTAAAGGTGTTGTATGACACGGTAGCAGCTGAGGCTGTGGATATTGCGCCTGTTGATAGTGTGGCGCCTGAAATTAACAGGGTAACGGCATGAGCCAGTTTAGTTTTCTTCATTGATAAATCTCTCCGTGATGTTGATGCAGCGGTTAATCAAATTGCATCAGTAAATTCTTAAAAAGCAAAATGTCCCTATTACCAAGTCTCTGATCAGGACTGAATGCTCGGTTATCTCTGGTGAGGATGGTCACAACAAAACCAAGAACAAACGCACATTAATGATGCAAAGTTTTTATCTATTCAGTGTAGGTTGGGTTAGGCGATAGCCGTAACCCAACACGTCGGAAAAGCAATATGGCTTCAAGCCGATGAATTGAGGCGATTTTGCTGTAGTGCGTCGTTCCGGGTTGAGTCACAACAACTTCGAACTGCTGAATTCGCCATCCCTGGCGTACAAAATCCTCTGATACTTCTTATTTGCGACGTTTTAAACCCACCAGACCAGCCAATGCACTGCCGAATAACCACACTGCACCGGGAACAGGAACAGGGGCTGAAGTAATCGTCAGTTGATAGTCGTTACGGGTAAATGTCCAGTCACCAGCCTGGAATCCGCCAAGGTATATAGTGTAAATTTTGCCCGCTTCGGCTTGGAAGATGGCTTGGTTGCCTACTACATAGTCGCCAACCAAAACATCAAGACCGCTAGCGTCGCCGGCGTTAGTGCCGCCGAGTGGATTAGGCTCGGTGAGTGGGTTTTCGTTGTTGCCGACACTCAATGCGTCTGCAGGGCTAAACTTATGCCATTGGCCATGATGGGAATAAGTGGTAGTGGTAGTGTCCATGCCTTCGAAAATGGTAAAACCGTAATCAGGTGTTTCGTCCACATCACCGTTACTGAGCAGCGAAGTGATCGATAACTTTACGGTTTGGTTGACAGTCGATTTAAATAAACCAACATCAGTATCGTGTTTCCAGCCTGTTTCCACATTATCATGCCATGCGCCTTGTGCGCTATCGATGTCTGCATAATTAAAAATACTGCCATCCGCTAATTGCGTGCCACCGTATCGGGCATTTGAGTCCAGTCTGGATACCGTAGCTGTATCATTGGCGCCTAACACGGCGGTCCAGTGTAACACTTGAGTGCCGCTATAGCCGAATTTGGCCGGATTTTGTGAATCGGCTGCATCTCGCGGATCGGTGCCAACCCAAGCCACAGGCAGGCCTGTAATATTTCCGGTATTTTTAGCAAGGCCGCAATAGCTGCCGGCGCTCTTGCAGATCTCAGGGGCTAGTTTTCCTGAAGCGGCAACGGTTCTCAGCCAGCCATCGGTGCCATTGTTTTCATTGTTTTCGGAAACTAAAACATGAGGCCTGTCTCGGCCATGATTGAAGGTGTTGTATGAAACGGTACCCGCCGAGGCTGTGGATATTGCAGCTGTTGATAGGGCGGCACCTGAAATTAACAGGGTAACGGCATGAGCTAGTTTGGTTTTCTTCATTGGTATGTCTCTCGTGTGGTCGATGCGGCGTTTAACCGAAATGCATCAGTAATTTCTTAAAAAAGCAAAACGTCCCTATTACAAAGTCACTGGTCAGGACTGAATGCTCGGTTATTTCTGTTAAAGCTGGTTGTAATATAACCGAACATCAATAAGCATTAATCATGCCTGTTTTGCTTGTTTACTGGCTGACAAGGCTAGCATCAATGCTGCTGCGCATTTGGGAAAGTCGATGATTGGGTTTGGGAAAAGCTGGTTAGTTCTACTTTGTCAGATTACATGTACGCCTTACCGAAGACCGTCAGTCCGGCATGGGTTGCCGGAATCCAGATGCCAGGGAGGGTTCGAAGTTCACCCTCCCTGGCGCTGGATGCCCGCTTCCCTGCGGGCATGTCAGACTTTCTTCTAATCTGACAAAGTAGAATTAGCTTTGGTCATTTTTAAAAGCGATGCCTTATATTGCTTTGCCCTCACGGCAAAAAACGGTAAATAGGGTGGGTCAGTCTGGTTTAAATCGTCAGGAAATAGTGGATGAGGGACGATGATTTTTACCCGTAAAAAAAATTGTAACTATTCAGAGTTTAACCTTGATGAAGCGATGCTTCTAATATTGGTCAATGCCGTTAACTTAAGGCTAAACCGTTCGTCCTGAGTATATCTAAGGATGAATAGTTAAGCGGATCATGGTTCGACAGGCTCACCACGAACGGCTCAACTTAATGGCATTGTATTATAGGTAGGGTGGATAAGCTTTAGCTCATCCACCGGATTTGCCGGATGGGTTATCACTTATCAGATTACCCAGGGCTGTTTGACCAAAGGACCGGAAGAGATCAGGAATTAATAAGTTATTTAACTCACACTGTGTTAAATAACACAGTTTATTTTCTTTAGCTGGAAGCTTAAACCCTGTATTGCCAATGAGCTGTTACTGTGGTTTTGCTGTTTGATGTATAGATTCGGTTGATCGGTTTGATTGTAGCGGGAAGTGGCTCCAGTTACCTTCATGATGGCTAATGTCGATGTTTACTTAAATCTTCGGCGACAAGATTGGTTGTCCGCAGACATATTTATGACCAGCAAGCTTGTGCATATGGAACCGCTTTCTCCAGTCGCGGTTTCACGGCTGATCCTAGCGAAATTTCATTTGAAGTGGGGGGCAGGCAACGAGGAAATTGATTAAATGCACAGGCAAGGCATTGCGCCTTGCCTGTTTTTGACCAGGGATTAAACGGTAACTTTGCGGCTACGGGCAAACAAGCCGATCAAGCCGGTGCCGAATAACCAGACGGCAGCTGGCACGGGTACAGGTGCGCCCAGGACAATGTTATCAATTCGCGCATCCCAGTCAGGGTAGGAGCCTTCCGCATAATTGGTGGTTGGTGAGTGATTGAAGCCTTCAAAAGTCAACCAAAATGCGCCGATATTCCCCCAGTCACTGTCTGCAGAAATTAAATCAAGGAAACTAATGGTTTGATCAAAGGCACCATCATTGGGAATGTTATAGCTTGCTATGAAAGGTGTATTGCCACCTTCGGGATCAGATGAACTGCCAAAGCCGTTGCCGGGCTCAATCGGTGATTCACCAGCTTCGGTTAGCAGGCCATCATTGATGGCATTGGTATAGCCGTAAAGTTTGAAATTGCCGTCAGCAGCGCCATTGGTGACGTTGATATAAATGCTTTGCAAGCTGAAATTAGATTTGTCGCTCAAGCGCACATACATGCCTGTAGAATCAGGATGGTACTGCAGCTCACGATTTGATGTGCTGCCTTGGCGATGGAGATGTGCTTGAGGGTCGCTAGGGTCATTGACACCACCTACCACTACGCCATTTTGAACATAGCAATTGGCACTAGTGCAATCACCGGTGAAGTTGCCACCGCTTTCGTTTGATTTTCCGTAAACGGCAGCTGCAACAGGGTTATTTCCGGTAGAGCCAAAATCAACAGTCGCTGTTTGCGTACCAATCAATGCTGCGGAACTATTGGCGGAAAACAGGGTAGTTGTGGCCAGCATTACACTGCACACCACATTAAGTTTGAATGAATTCATCTAAGAATCTCCGTTGACAAATTATGCATATTGCATAGGGTTAGTTAGCCAGTTTTCTTCAGGCTGACGGGTTGCAAAAGGCAAAACGATCAGCGTAAAAAGGAAACGGGATGTTTGTTATGGTTTGGTATCCATGAATTAAACAAGCATGCTTTATGCCAATATCTTGTAATTAAAATAATTCAGAAATGAGGGTTGTCGTTAGCCAAAATAATGACGCCAAAAAATGTTTTTTAGGTTTTTCCGCCCAAGGCCTATAAACCAGAGCGTTTAAAAATTGTGTCATATCCCGCGCCACTGAGGCAAATGACTCAGTTTAACTGTCATGCATTTTGATCACTTATCGTCATGGCAGGATGGTGATTTGTAAAGTCGGTTGGCAGGCTTCACCCAGCACAATGTCATCAATACGAATATCCCAATCCGGATAACTACCCTCTGAATAGTTTGTGGTTGGCGAATGATTGAAGCCCTCGAAGGTTAACCAGAACGCCCCAATATTGCTCCAATCTTTATCTACAGTCATTAAATCGGCGATTCGGATGGTCTGATTGTAGCTACCATCGTTTGGAATGGTATAGCTTGCAATAGGCGGGGTGTTGCTTCCTTCCGGATCGGAGGAACTGCCTGTGCCACCTTGGGTGGCGCCTTCGGAGGTTAACATGGCATCATTGATGGCATTTTCAAAGCCATAGAGTTTGAAATTACCGCCAGTGATGCCATTGGTGACGTTGATGTAGATGCTTTGCAAGCTGAAATTTGTTTTGTCGCTCAAGCGCACATACATGCCGGTCGAATCGGGATGGTATTGCAGTTCCCGATTTGATGAGGTGCCTTGGCGATGTAGATGTGCTTGAGGGTCGGTAGGGTCGTTGACACCACCTATCACTACACCGTCTTGAACATAACAATTGGCGCTTGTGCAATCACCGGTGAATGTGCCGCCACTTTCGTTTGATTTTCCGTAAACCGCAGCAGGCACAGGATTATTTCCGGTAGAACCAAATGTAACAGTGGCGGTTTGATTGCCACTGAGCGCAGCCCAAGCGCTATTGCTTAACAAAGCACTGGTAGCTAATATTCGAAAAAATTTATTCATGTTGTTATTTCAATGAGTATCGCTATTGTGCAAAAAAATCGGTCATTGTTCAGTATTTAGCCATTTTGAAGCGATGGTAGGGCGGATAAGCATCGCGCATCCGCCGCATTCGCTAACACTTTCCAGTCTTTGCAAGCCTGTTTGATCATGGGGCTTAATAATTAATCTAAAACATATAATTCCAGGTGGCAAACAGGCTGCCTTCCCGTTCCAATTGATAGCCATTGACGTTATCCGCCAACGGTTGCTGCCATTCCACGCTGAAATTGTGTCCGCTAAATGGGCCGGTTGGCACGCTTAGATTCACGCCGAATCCGATATCCCAATATTGACCACCATAGTTGGCAGTGTAATCAACCGTGGCGCTTTGGGCATGGGCTTGATTAAATTCACCCTTTATTTTGCCTTGGCTGGTGTAAATGCCGCGCACGGAGGTTGATAGCCAGTCGGTAAAACTGTAGCCGCCCCAGAGATTGGCTTGAAAACGATCACCCAGGGCATAACCTGCGTCGTTTTGACTTTGCAGGCGCTTGGTGCCGCTTAATTGCGATCCCCAAGACCAATTCTCCGCGTGTCCAGTGTAGGTCAGGCTGGGAATGAAATCCCAGGTGCCGCTGCCCGGTTGCATGCCGTAATCCTGCAACAGGCTATCGGATTCATCGCGGCCATCCACAGTTTCTTCGACGCTGCCCGTTGGAGCGCTAAAGGCCAGGCCCGCATGCATATGATGTCCAGGCATATCAAAGGCCTTGATCATGGCTGCCATCAGGGTGTCGCCGAGTGCATGTACCTTATGGCCGCCACCGTGTTCGCTTTCAGTATTGCTGCCTGAAAGCGATTCGAGCCCCATGTTCATGTCCATCAGTTGCGGCATCAGCATCACGTTCAGCCAGTCGGTTGGTGCATACATTAAATCCAGCATATGCATCTGCATGCTCATTTCGGAGGGGCGTTCCTGACAGGGCTGTTTTCCGCAGCCATTTTGTGCGGCCTTATTGGAAACCCGATTACTGTTATGCAGCATTTGTCCATCCTGGTTGGTATAGGAATAACGGTAACCCACCATGATGTTGTCTGCTTGATTCATCATGTGTCCATACATGATGCCCGCTGGCGCTGGGGCGCCATGTTCCTGATGATGGTGATGGTGTTCTTCGTCACCTGCGCCCGAACCCAAAATGCGTCCAGGCGCCGACAGATCGACATTCAAGTTGGCGTGTGTCATCCAGTAACTGAAATCGGCATAGTCGCTTTCACCGCCGCCACCCAGTTTCAAATCACCCTGATGGCTGTAATAATCCATACCCAGTTCCAGACGAATGCCGCGGTTAAATTGTTTGGAAATCGTCAAGCCCCCGCTCAGAGCCCCATAACCGGATAGCCTGAAATCGCTGGAATAATAGCCATCGGCTCGCGGTGCCAGAAAGTAAGGGGCAAAAAAGTCAGCTGCAGATTGAGAATAATATCTAAGCCCTGGTGTCACTGTCAGGCCCCAGGGTAACTGTTGGTACCACTTCATTTCCACGGTGTGGGAATTAATACCCCAATCATCGACATAGAAACGGTAATCCGCGTGTAGCGAGGCATCGAGCTCGGGTAGGTATTGATTTAACTGGCTGGAAATCGAGAATAAATTACGATTTTCTGGGCGAGTGTCCCTAAATAGTTCCATGCCCACGACTTCAAGCTCTGTTATGTCCTTCCAATTGACAGCGCCGGGTTTGGTTGCCTGCGACAGCTGCCAATATTCTGCACCGGTGATTTCGCCTCTGATGTAAACATATTTGTAGGGATTGCTTAAATAGCCATTCTGATTGGTGTAATTGGCCGAGAATTGAACCAAGGCATTTTTGTTTAAAATTTGAGAAAGACTCAAATTAAAGGCGTTATATAAGCTGGTTTCGTTTAGTTGCGGATAATCAGTGGGGTTATGGGCGGGATCCTCGGAATGGTGATCGGAGTGACCGCCACCGGCGTTGCGGCTGATTTGATTGTTGGAAACACTATATCCGGCGCTTAATGTCGTTAATTTGTTATTCAGTTCTTGTGTGTAGTTGACTGAACCGAATGTGGACACAAAATCGGGTTCGGTCGATTGACCGCCATTCAAAGCCAGCAAGGCATCATCCAAATAATATTTGGCACCGAAGGTAGGCTGAGTGCGGGTTTCCAGAGGTTGATACTGAAAAGTCTGCTTGACCTTGGTGTTGGGTGGCACCATTTTTTTTAAAAACTTGTTGTACGCTTTGATAACGTCATTTTTGTATAGTTCGTTGATGATTTCCTGGTTGGCGCGATATTTGGGTTCATAGGCAGCATCAACGCTCGATTTGTATTGGTTGTAGGCCTCGAGCCAGGCAATCTGTTCGGGGGTGCTGCCAGTAAACTTGGCGGCATCAAGACGGAGATTGTCTATTTGAACTTCAAAGTCAACCTCGCTATCCGGTACCCCAGGTTGGTTGCGATAGTGTATCCACAGAGCATTGATGTTTTCAAAGTTTTGATCCAATGCGGTCAGGTTAAGCTGACCAGTGTATTTGTTGGCAACAGTTGCATAGGCTATCCGGTTGGCGTAGTCCGTGCCATTGCCGCTCGCCAGAGTGGGATTAACGGCATCGTTAAACCCCAGGATTTCCCAATCATCAGAACCAGACCTTCCGCTGAAAAACAGATCCGTGACACTGAAAGCTTTGCCATTGATTTCTCTGACGTATATCCCAGCCGAGTCGGCATGATATTGTAAAAAATTGTTGTCGCCGCTGGTCGAACGGTGAAGGTGGCCGCCCACCGTGGTCGGATCATACACGGTACCCACGGCAATGCCATTTTCCTGATAACAACTGCCTTCCGGGCAGGAACTGCCAATATTCATGTTTGCTTTGCCATACACGGCAGCCGGAACTGCTGAGAAAGTCAAGATGGTTTCTCCTGAAATAGTTGGGGGAATGCCGGGGTTTGGATTCGTAGCGACGTAGCTATCTAATTGGCTTTGAACCTCTTGATCTAAGGGGGCGTTTTTTTCATTCTTTATTAAATCCATTTCTTGGCTGGATGCGTCCATAGAATCAAAGACTTCCTTATAAGTGTTGATTCCACCCAGGGTGGTTAAACCGGCAGCTGTTACGTTACCAGAAGCCGCTGAGACGGCATCAGTAAGCGTCGTACCGCCTTTCTCGGTATAACGTACCTGATTTGTCATGGTTTCAGGGATGCTGAATGCTGGCGTGGCACCGCTGTAAGTATCTCTATCCACGCTGAACGTGAACTCCAGGCGTTCAGTCACGGGCAAAGTTACGTCTCCATGATAAATATCCACTCGCATACGGTCATCACTTTCTTCGTAATAACCGTATTGCACATTACCTTGCGCTTTGGTTGCTGGAACGGCGGCATCTGCATTCAGCCCCGGCAGGCCCAGCGCGGCAGATGTCAATGCCGCCAACACCTTGCTTTTGTCGGAATTAGTTACAGCCACACCCACCTCCTGAACCGCCATGACCACCTTGCGAGCCTTCCTTACTGGTTAGGATGTGATCTTTAAATCGATACAGATTAGGGTAAGGATTTATCGACATTTCATCTTTGGCCAGATTACCTCGTTCCCAAGGTGAAACACTGGTACAACCTTGTGTCATGAGTAGTAGTAATACGCTGGCAAACAGGGTTTTACACATGAATGCTTATTCCGATAGCAAGTGCTGAATTTCAGATTTTATAGTGGCTTGTTCACTGTCGCGAAAACCCAGGAATATCTTGCGAATTTTGCCGGTTTTATCCAATAAATATGAGGACGGCATGGCTTTGACACCGTAAGTTTTGGGGCAGTCGCCGTTGGGATCAAACACGACAGGATATTCAATAGGATGAGATTGTAAAAAATCATCCACCGTGGCTTTATCCTCATCGACATTGACCGCCAGTATCTCAAATCCATTGGCGCCTAATTCGTTTCTGAGCTTGTTAAAAAAAGGAATAGACTGAACACAAGGTGGGCACCACGTTGCCCAGAAATCAATTAACAGCACCTTCCCGGTGAATTGACCAGGGTCAACGTTGGGCTTCGAGGGCGTCTCGGTTGATGGGCAAGAAGGCGCTGGTTTATTGACCTCGGCTGCATTCGATGAGCACGTAATGAGTAGGAGGCATGCTATTAGGAATCCGGAAGCTTTCATTATCTTAGTCATAGGTTATTGATGATTGAGTAATAAGCACTTACTGTGCCATTGGTTGAATTTCATCAATATTAAATTATTTGGTTAAGACCTCGCCAGGTTTACCTGGAAAAATCAGTTGGGCATTCCAAACAATATTTTAGCGATATTGTTGATAGGTCGCGGTATGTTGGCAGATGTCAAGCCCGTCATTAGTTCTGATCCATGGGCAATGCGAAGCGCTAACACCCTATCATTGCGCGAGAGGGCAGGGTGAGGGGCTAAAGAATGGATTGTCTCTTTGACTTCTCCTCTCCCCAACCCTCTCCATCAGGAGGGTGTCGCAAAAGCCCCCTTTCCTCGCGGGAGAGAGTTGGGGTGAGGGGGTAAAAATCAATAAGCTATTGTTTTATATACTCTTGTCCTAACCTTCTCCCAGCGGGAGAAGGAACAAAACCTGTTTTTACGACAGCCTCATCAGGAGAGGGGCATTGGCAATTGACTCAGTGTTTCGATTGACTGAATAGTATTTAGGGATGAGGCCAGGAAGCTATTCATGGTGAACTGGTCAAATCCTGAATGGCTTAACCATAATCCTTCGGCATGCTCTCAAAAATCAGCTTTCCATACAAACAAAATCAACCACTTACAAACGGACAAAAACTAAAAATCGCGTCAAACAGCCGCTGTTTTATGGCGCCATGAGTACGAAGCGGCGCTTACATTGCTTAACACGAACAGGTTTTAAGTGTTCGGACAGATTTTTTTAACTTTAATTTTGGATTGACTGGGGTTGATTTGAATATTCAGGAATGTGTCAATTCATTGGCGCTGGTTTGGTGATGTCTGGCATACCAAGAGGTGTTTGATGAAAATCATTCAGGCTATGAGAAAAGTGTTTGGTGGGGCAGGGTGAGGCATATCCCTTAGTATGCGTTAAATAACACAGTTTAATAGCGAATGGACTTGTTGCTTATGTACGAAAATTTATGGAATGGAATCGATTTACTGGAATTTAATACCTAGAAACAGGAAATCATGTTGTGCTTATTAAGTCCCTTTCTAATCCGCAAAAGCAATATTTTTAACTACTCAGTTAGATACCTATGGTTTGCCTGAACCCCATCTATGCTGAATAGATGCCATTATTTAAGTATGGATTGGCTAATGCAGCGCTTAATGAATAGTCATGTTCTCATGCTTAACTAAAGAGAAAGCAAACTCCATATGCGTGATTGGCCTATTTATTGCTATTGATAAACAAATTTCTGATGATGCGGGTTAGAGATCATATGGAAATTGTTTAACCATGAACCAGCGAGGTAGAAATGCGAATATTAAGAAAGAACAAAGTGCTCTGGTTGAGTGCGATGTTGATAGCACAGGGCAGTTATGCGCACGGACCGCAGCCCATGCCGTTGCAAAATGTCCCCTTGCCACCGGTTCCCGGACTGTTGGATGGCGCGGATCCGATTGTAGTTAATAAAGATAAAGCTATTGCTCTAGGCAAAGCCTTGTTTTGGGATGTCAACGTAGGAAGCGACGGCATGGCCTGTGGCTCCTGTCACTTTCATGCCGGCGTGGATCACAGGGTCAAAAACCAGCTGAATCCGGGTTTGATGAGCAGCAATCCCAGTGGTCAGACCTTTGAATCTATGTTCGCGGGTTCAGGCGGCCCAAACTACACCATGACGGCAGCGGATTTTCCGTTGGTTAAATTTAATAACCCCCTGGACAAAGCCAGTGGTCTGCTGTTTGCTACCGACGACATTATGTCCTCCGCAGGGCCGTTTGGCGGCGATTTCAAATCCGCCACCAAGCTATCGGGTGGGGTTGATCAATGCAATAGAGACGATACCGCGCCCAATCTGGACCCGGCCTTTCATGTGGGCGTGACCGGGACTCGCCGGGTTGAGCCGCGCAATGCGCCTACCATGATC
>SXGT01774846.1_pt1 | contig 11769 bp, 9 predicted proteins | sample 3176221 | NCBI WGS metagenome assembly SXGT01 (sample SAMN11356862, study PRJNA531348) | freshwater metagenome | isolation source: freshwater sample F1-120 | place: China: Fuxian Lake, Yuxi | collected 2017-12-25
CAGCCTGGGTTTCGATGACCGGCAGAGCGGTTAGTGAACCAGTTTTGCCCTTGACGGCCCCATTGGTGATTTTCTCGATGTGTTCCGCATTCACGCGGGCTGCCCGCTCAAGCAGACGGGAGTGCAGGTAAAAAACATCACCGGGGTAAGCCTCGCGGCCGGGCGGCCGGCGCAGCAGCAGGGAGATTTGCCGATAGGCCCAGGCTTGCTTGGTAAGGTCATCGTAGACGATCAAGGCATCACGGCCGGAATCGCGGAAGTATTCACCCATGCTGCAGCCTGCATAGGGCGCTATGAACTGCATGGCGGCGGAGTCCGAGGCGGTCGCCGCCACCACAATGGTGTGTTCCATGAACGAGCGCCTCCAGGACCAGGGCGAGTGGATCAACGTGCTGAAGGGCTGCCAGCGGTGCCATCAAGTCGGGAACGAGCGCACGCGGGTCGTGCCGGACCTCGACCAATTCGACTCGACCGTCGCCGCCTGGGAGGACCGCACCCGGCGCGGCCAGCGCGGATCGCTGATGAGCAGCTTTATTACGCAATTCGGGCGGGCGCGCGGTCTGGACATGGTCGCGAACTGGAGCGACCGCATCGCGGCTGGTGCCGTGCCGCCGGTCCCGCCACGCCCATCCGGCATCGAGCGCAACGTCGTGCTGACCATGTGGAACTGGGGCGACAACGTCGCGTTCGTGCACGACGAAATCGCCACCGACAAACGGAACCCGCGCGTGAACGCCAACGGCCCCATCTACGGGGTCGACATCGGCAACGACTTCTTGCTGATCACCGATACCGAGCAGCACCAGTCGACCATGCTCAAGATTCCACTCCGGGCCGAGGCCTCCACCGTGCCATCGATGTTTGCCACCGAAGGGTTCGAACCGTGGCGGGACTTTGGCGAAAAGGCGATCTGGAACGACCCCGCCAACCCGCACAATCCGATGCTCGATGGGGAGGGTCGCGTCTGGCTGACCACGCGGGTCCAATCGATCGAGAACCCAGACTGGTGCAAAGACGGGTCAGACAACGCCTACGCCAAGAACTTCCCCGTCAACCTGGCGTTCCGACACGCCGGCTACTTTGACCCAGAAGCGCAGAAATTCGTATTGATTCACACCTGTTTCGGCACCCATCATCTCCAGTTCGCCGAAGACGACAACAACACGCTCTACTTCAGTGGCGGCGGTGACGTGGTCGGCTGGTTGAACACGAAGATGTATGACGAGACCGGTGACGAGCGAGCCTCACAGGGCTGGTGCCCGACCGTGCTCGACACCAACGGCGATGGCGTCATCAGCAAACCGTGGAACGAGCCGGCCCGCCGCGGGGAAGAGGCGGCGTTCGACCCGGCGCTGGACACGCGGATCAGCGCGGACGCGTATGGCGTGATCACGAATCCGCTCGACGACGCGGTCTGGGTCGTCTCGGACGACTATCCAGGCAGACTGGTCCGGTTGGACCCGGGAGACAACCCACCCGAGACCTGTGTCAGCGAGCTGTACACGGTACCGGCGGAACACGGCTATCGCACGCGCGGTCTCGACGTCGACCGCAATGGCAAGCTGTGGGCGGCGCTGGCCGGCAGCAGTCACTTCGCCAGCTTCGATCGTTCGAAGTGCACCGTCTTCAACGGACCGACCGTGCGAGACGGCCGCCAGTGCGACGAGGGCTGGGAGTTTTTCAAGGCGCCAGGGCCAGACTTCAAGGGCACCAACATCGGCACCGACTTCCACTATTACAACTGGGTCGACCAGTTCAACACGCTCGGACTGGGCGAAAACGTCCCCATCGCCAATGGCTCCAGCTCCGATTCGCTGCTCGCGCTGCTGCCGGACACCAAAGAGTGGGTGGTGATGCGCGTGCCCTATCCGCAAGGATTCCACAGCCGAGGCGTCGACGGACGTATCGACGACCCGAACGGCGGCTGGAAAGGTCGGGGCATCTATGCCACCTATGGAGCCGACGCGGCGTGGCACGTCGAAGGGGGTCCGGTCGAGCCGGGCAACCTGGTGAAGTTCCAGATTCGCCCCCATCCGCTCGCGAACTAACGCGGCATTCGGGGCGCAGCCCCGTCTAAGTGGAGGAGCGCAGCCCCCTCTAAGCCGGGCGGCACCGCCGCCCCGGGCGCGCGACAATGCGCGCCCCGCGGCCGCGGAGTGGGGCGTCGGGGGTCCCCACGGAGCCGCCGCGTGGGGCTCGGGGCGCAGCCCCGTCTAGACGAAGTGGGGTAGCGCAGCCCCGTCTAAGTCATGAATACCGCCAGGCGAGCAGTCGTCGCTCTAAGCGTTCCGACAGCGCGAAGAGGAGCAGGACGAACACCATGATGACGAAGATCAGCGCGATGGTCAGGGCGGCGTTGTAGGTCGTCTGCGCGAACTGCAGCAGGTAGCCGAGACCGCGGCTCGAGGCCACGAATTCGCCCACCACGGCGCCGGTGAACGCGAAGCCGACGGCGACCTTGAAGTTGCCCAACACCCAGGCCGTAACCGACGGGATGTAGACCTCACGCATCAGCACCCGGCGGCCCCCGCCGAGCGTCCGAACCCGTTCGACCAGACGCTGGTCGACTTCCCGGATGCCGTTGTAGACCGAGAAAAAGATGAGCACCGCCACGAGGATGGTGGCCAGCGCGAGCTTCGACGCCAGACCGATGCCGAGCCAGATCACGAACAACGGCGCAAGGATGACGCGTGGTATCGCGTTGAGCAGAATCATGACCGGCTCGAGCAACTCGGCCAACCGCGGCGACAGCGCAGCGGCGAAGCCGAGCCCAATGCCGAGCCCGAGGCCCAGGAGCAACCCGGCGAACGCCGCGGTCGCGGTGGCGCCCAGGTGGGGCCAGATCTCGCCACTCGCGACCAGCTCGAACAGGACCTGCGCCACGTGTGATGGCGGCGGTGCATAGAACGGGTCGAACCACCCGATGCGAGCCAGCGTTTCCCACAGGCCGAGCAGCAGGGCGAGCGCGATCCCGCGACGGAGACTCCGCGCGCGTGCGGATGTCATCGTCGAGGAGGCTCCGTGGACAACTCCGTCCAGAGCTGCTGGACGAGCGGTCCGAATGTGGGATGACGCCGCGATTCGAGCAACCGCCGCGGCCGGGGAATGTCGACGACGTGTCGGGCCTGGATCGTCGCTCGCGGTCCGTGCGAAAGGACGTAGACGGCGTCCGATGCGCTGATCGCCTCTTCCAGGTCATGGGTGACCAGCAGCACGGTCAGGTGCTCCCGTTCGACCCACTCGAGCAGCTCCTGGGTAATGCGAGTACGCACGATGGCGTCCAAGGACGCGAACGGCTCGTCCATGAGCAACAGGCGTGGCTTCAAGGCAAGCACCTGGGCGATGGCCACCCGTTTCCGCTGGCCACCAGAGAGCTGCCCGGGATAGCGGCCTTCGTATCCGGCCAACCCGAGCCGCGCGAGCCAGTGCTCGACCTGTTCGTCGATGGCCGCCGCCGGCACCTCGCGGATCCGCAGTCCGAGCGCGACGTTCTCCCGCACCGTACGCCACGGCAGCAGGGCGTCATCCTGGAACAGGAAACCGACATCACGCACGGGCGCATCGAGCTCGACGACACCGGCGAGGGGCACAAGCAGCTCGGTCACGACCCGGAGGATGCTCGTCTTGCCGGAGCCGGAGGGACCCACCAGACTGACGAACTCCCCGGCCGCAATCTCCAGGTCGATGCCCTCGATCACCGGATCTTCGCCGTACCCGACGGTGAGCCCGCTGACTCGCAACATCGTGGCAGGTGGAGATGACACGGCAGAGCGGAAGACTGTCGCGACTAGCCCGCGAGCGCGTCGGCATCGAGCAGCGTGCCGAGGTCGACCGCTCCGGGCTCGAGCAGTCCGGCCACCTCTTGCGCCCGTTGCACGCGCTGTGACGCGTCGACGTCGATTCTGACGCTCTCGGGGTAGAGAGACAACCGGTAGCGTTCGATGATCTGCTCGAGCTGGGCGCGGTCGCCACCGGCGATCAGGGCAGGCGGCAACGTGGCGACGATCTCAGCCGGCGGCAGCGTCCGGGTATCGGCCAGGCCGCCTACGAGGGCGGCGGCGAGCCGGCGAATCTCCGGCAGCCGCCGGTCACGCTCGGCCGAACGCACCGAGACCCCCATGAACTCGTAGGAGCCTCCGAGGTGGCGCCGGGCTTGATCGATCTCCATGAAGTTGACCAGCTCGCCCCCGCCCGCCTCGATGATGAGCGACAGTGCCGGTTCCTGCAGCATGGCGGCGTCGACCTGGCCAATACGTAGCGCGTCGAACAAGTTCGTGCCGATGGCGGCAAACTCCACGCTGGCACGGTCCGCCCCTGCCCGATCGAGCAGAAACAGCAGCAACGCGTGGTCGGCATTGCCGAGGCCAGAGATGCCGACAGTCCGCCGCTCGAGATCCATGATGCTGGTGACCGCCCCGCCGTGTTTCGGGGCCACGGCAAGGGCAAAGAGCGGCAGCCGCCCGGTCGAGGCAATCCGTCGAATCGGCGCCCCGTTGGCGACCGCCTGCAGCGCCACGTCGAACGAGGTGCCGGCGTAGTCGACCGCGCCCCCGACCAGCGCCTGCATCGCGGCGCTCCCACCCCGCGTGTAGACCAACTCGGCATGCAGCCCCTGCGCGCCGAAGTGTCCCCGCGCGCGAGCGACCTCATAGGGGACGACGCAGAGCAGCTGCCCGCAGAAGGCGAGACTCAGCGGTGTGGCCCCGTCATCGCGTCTGCCGGAGCAGCTGCTGACGGCGATGACGCCGGCCGCACCCAGTAAGCTCTTCAGGGCGGTGCGGCGGTTCCACGCGGTTCCGGGGCTCGGCCAGTCCGAACTCTGGCGGGCTGGGTCACGGTGGCCCGCGACCGGACTAGGCCCAAGGAGATCAGGGTTCGTGGCTTCGCAACAACCCATGGCGGAGGTGATGGTTTAGCCGGGGCTACGCCCAGGGCCTCGGGCGGCCGCTCCGCGGGGGTGCCAGAATGCCCCCCTCCGGAGCCCCGCGAGGCGCGCATGTCGCGCGCCGTGTGTGTCGTCCGACCGCGTCCAGCTGTGGTGTCACTGGACGTAGTTGCGGGCGTAGGCCTTGAGCGGCTCGCTACTGAGGCCGATGGTCTCCGCCTCTGCCATCGCACGGTCCTGGTCCCAGCCGTCCTGTTTCACCCGCTTGATGAACCACATGGCGCCGACCCGGTTCGCCGAGGCGCAATGAATGTAGGCCGGCTGGTTCGCGGTGTCGGCGATGGCCGTCAGGAACGACGCGGTGGTCTCGTCGCTTGGGGTCCGGAACGGGATGTGAATGTACTTGAGCCCGGCCGCCGTGGCAGCGGCGCGGCTGCCCTCGATGTTGGCGCCCTCCTCTTCCGCGGTCCGGAAGTTGATGACGGAGGCAAAGCCCAACTCCTTGAGGGCGGGCATCACTTCGGCCGGGGTCGCCCCGGCGCATGCCACGGTGGCATCGATCCGCGTGTATTTGCTCACCCCCGCGGGTGCCTCGTCCTGCGCGGTGGTGACGGTGTGTCCGACACCGAGCGCCAACCCGAGCGTCAGAGCGCCGGCGACCAGCGCGGGTCGTGTAGTCTGGTGAAGGCGTCGCATCGTGAATCTCCTGTCTACGAGTAATGAGTGAGCCCGGTGTTACTCTGGCTCCCGGCAACTCGAATAGCGTGAGTCCACGATATCACGGGGTCCGACGACACTCGGCCATGTCGGGCGAGGTCACGCTGGCGAGTCCCCGAGCCTCGATGGTGATACACACGCTTCCCTTCGACGAAGACCCCATCCGTGACTGGTATGGTGGTCAGCTCGCATTGGTCGAACATGAGGTCGTCTCGCTGGCGGACGCGATGCCAGCCGACCTCTACAACTTCGCCCCAGGCGCCGGCCAGCGCACATTCGGCGAACAGGTCAGGCATCTCGCGACGATGATCTATATGACGGCCGCCCTCGTGCTCGAGGAGCGATCGCCCTATGGGCCGGGCCGCCACAACAACGGTCCCGAGCGGCTGCGCTCGAAAGCCGAGATCTTAGACTACCTGGCCGGAGCGCTGACCTACGCGCATCGCGCGGTGGCGACGCTGAGTGTCGAAAACCACCTGGACCTGGTGCCCTCGGCTTTCGGGTCGATGTCACGCGCAGCCGTGGCGGCCGGCATCGCCCTGCATAGTTTCAATCACTACGGGCAGATGGTCGTCTACGCACGGCTGCACGGCATCGTGCCGCCCGCCAGCGTCCCCGCGGACGACGCATCAGACGAGTAACCCACGAGTTCGAAGACGGCCCACTGGTCCGAACTTCGAGCTGACGGTGTCGTCTAAGCAGAGGGAAGTCTGGAGGCCCGCATGCATACGCTCTCTCTCAAGCGCGCGATACGCTCGCTGTTCCGCAGCCCGTTTGTCACCATCATTGCGATTGCATCGCTCGCGCTGGGCATCGGCGCCAATGCCGCGATCTTTTCGCTCTTCGAGCAATTTCTGATCCGGCCGCTGCCGGTCGCAGCGCCCGATCGTCTCGTCAACCTGGCGGCGCCTGGCCCCAAACCCGGATCCACCTCCTGCAACCAGTCGGGCGGGTGCGACGAGGTCTTCAGCTACCCGATGTTTCGCGACCTCCAACGCGAACAGACCCCTTTCACGGACATCGTTGCGCACGTTCAATTCGGGACGAACCTGGCCTACCGGGGCGAGACCATCTCCGCCGGTGGCGAGGTCGTCTCCGGGAGCTACTTTCCAGTGCTGGGTCTGCAGCCGGCGCTGGGACGGCTGCTCGGGCCAGCCGATGACGAGACGGGCGAGTCTCCGCTCGTCGTGCTGAGCCACGACTACTGGCGGTCCCGGCTTGACGAGGACCCTTCAGTCATCAACGACACGCTGATCGTGAACGGCCAGGCCCTGACCATCGTCGGCGTCGCGCCGGCCGGCTTCACAGGGACCACGCTCGGGGTCCGACCGTATGTCTTCGTGCCCCTCACGATGGCCGAGCGCCTGGGGGTCAGTCGCGACCTCGACGCACGGCGCAGCTACTGGTTGTATCTCTTCGCCCGGCTCCAACCGGGCACCTCGATGGCGCAGGCTCACACCGCCATCAATGTCCCGTATGGTGCCATCCTCAACGACGTCGAGGCCCCGCTGCAGGAAGGCATGAGCGAACAAACGCTCGCCCGCTTTCGAACCCGCGAGGTAGGCCTAGCCGAGGGTGATAGGGGACAGAGCGGCGTGGACGAGGACGCGCAGGCACCGCTCTTGCTGCTGTTGGGAGTCACGGCGTTTGTGCTGATTATTGCCTGCTCGAACATCGCGAACTTGCTGCTCGCGCGCGGCGCCACCCGGGCGGCAGAGATGGGTGTGCGCTTGTCGCTCGGCGCGAACCGGGGGCAGCTCATCGGGCAGCTGCTGCTCGAGGCATGCCTCCTCGCGTCACTCGGCGCCGCGGCCGGTCTCTTGGTGGCGCGGTGGACGCTGGCTGTGTTTGTGTCGTTCCTGCCAGCCCAAGCGGTCGCGGCGTTCCCGAAGGCGCTCGACACACCGGCCTTCCTGTTTGTTGGCGTGCTCGCGCTGGGAACCGGTGTGTTGTTCGGGCTGGTCCCCGCCTGGCAGAGCACGCGGCCGGACCTGATCGCGACCGTGAAACAACACGCCGGCCACTCATCCGGGTCTCGATCGGCGGCGCGCTTCCGTACGTCGCTCGCCACGGTGCAAATCGGGCTCTCGATGGTGCTGCTCGTCTCCGCCGGCCTGTTTACGAAGAGTCTGTACAACGTGAGCCGCGTTGAGCTGGGTCTCGACATCGACGAGCTGGTGACGTTCTCCGTCTCGCCGAACCTGAACGGGTACACACCCGAACAGTCGCTGGCGTTCTTCGCTCGACTCGAAGACGAACTGGGCACGGTGCCCGGCGCCACGCGTGTCGCCGCCTCCCGGGTACCCTTGCTGGCCGGCAGCAACTGGGGCAACAGCGTGCGGGTGGAGGGATTCGACGCCGGACCCGACACCGATACCGAGTCGCGCTTCAACGAAGTAGGGTCTGGCTACTTCCGGGCCATGGGCATGCCGCTCTTGGCTGGTCGCGAGTTCACACTCGCCGACGCGGGCGACGCCCCCAAAGTAGCCATAGTCAACCAACGTTTCGCCGAGAAGTTCAACCTCGGCCAGGACGCCGTCGGCAAGTGGATGAGCAGCGGCGGTCGAGACGCCGAACTCGACACTCAGATCATCGGGCTGGCACCTGACGCCAAGTACAGCGAAGTCAAGGGGGAGATCCCGCCGCTGTTTTTTCGACCATATCGTCAGAACAGCAACGTCGGCTCCATGAATTTCTACGTGCGGGCGGCGACGCGCGGTGACCAGCTGCTCTCGGCGCTGCCCAGGGTGGTCAGCCGGCTCGACCCCAACCTGCCGGTGGAAGACCTGCGCACCATGGACGCGCAGGTCAGAGACAACGTGTTCATCGACCGCACCATCGGCGTGCTGTCGGCCGCATTCGCGGTCCTGGCCACGCTCCTCGCCGCGGTTGGCCTGTATGGGGTCCTCGCCTACTCGGTGGCGCAGCGCACGCGGGAAATCGGACTGCGCATGGCGCTCGGCGCCGACTCGCGCGCGGTGCGCGCGCTCGTCATGCGGCAAGTGACGCGGATGACACTCATCGGCGGCGTCGCGGGGCTGGCCGCGGCCGTCGGACTCGGACGTGTCACGCGGTCCTTGCTGTTCGAGCTGCAAGCCAGCGACCCGATGGTGATGTTGGGGTCAGCGGTGGCGCTGACGCTTGTCGCACTGGGCGCCGGAGCCGTTCCTGCGCGACGAGCCTCCAGAATCGAACCGATGGTCGCGCTACGTCACGACTAGGCTGCGCTCGAGAGACGATACGGCGCTATCGGGTGTCGTCCGACAGTGCGAATGAGGTGAGATTCGTGCCCGAGGGAATCAGCACATGCTGCTTGCCGTCGAGCATATGGGTGATGGCCGCGGTGCCCCAGATAGACCACCCGGTGGGGTAATGCCAGAGGTTCTCGCCGCTCTCGGCGTCGAACGCCATGAAATTGCCTTCGTTGTCGCCGGTGAACACGAGACCGGATGCGGTCGACATGGTGCCAGCCATGGAGGGCGTCGGATACCGAAACTCCCAGCGACGCTCCCCCGTGGTCACGTCGATGGCGCGCAGGGCGCCGTAGGCCTTGTCGCGATCGACCCACACCGTACCGCCGGACGAGGGTCGCCCCGGTTCGAAGTCCGGCTCCTGCGGAATGAACGTCGCGCAGGTCTCACGCGCGCTGACAAAGAACAGGCCTCGGGCGGGGTCGAAGGAGGGCGGCATGAAGTTCGTGCCGCCCCAGTAGTCCGGCAGACAGCCCTTGCTTCCGTCGTTGAGCACGATGGGACGGCCGTTGTCATCGAGTTCGCGCGCCCAGGTGGTGTCCGTAAACGGTTTCCCGAGGAGCAGTTCTCCCGTGGCGCGGTCGAGGACGTAGAAAAACCCGTTCCGGTTCGCCACCATCACGACCTTTCGCGGACGGCCCTCCCAGGTGATGTCGGCCTGGACCGGCACATGGTTCGAGTCCCAGTCGTTCACGTCGTGCGGCGTGAACTGATAGTGCCACTGGATGATGCCGGTATCGGCATCAAGGGCCACAAGGGACGCGGTATACAGGTTGTCGCCCAGGCGGTCGTCGCCGTAGTAGTCCGGGTTCGGGTTGCCGGTGCCCCAATACAGCAGGTTGAGCTCGGGGTCGTAGCTGCCGGTCGCCCAGGTGCCACCGCCGCCCCGCTCTCGCGCCCCGGTAAACGGCCAGGTATCGCCGCCCGGCTCGTCTGGTCCCGGAATGGTGTAGAAGCGCCAGTCGCGCTCGCCCGTCTCCGGGTCGTAGGCGTCGATGAAGCCCTTGGTCGCGTACTCGCCGCCCGAGATGCCAATGATGACCTTGCCGTTGACGACGAGGGGCGCCATCGTCGCGGAGTAGCCGATCCGGTAGTCGGCCAGCTCCACATCCCACAGGACGGTTCCGGTGGTGCGGTCGAACGCCAGCAGGTGTGCGTCGAGGGTGACCATGAACAGGTGGTTTCCGAGGAGGCCGAAGCCGCGGTTGACCGGGGCGCTGGCGCCGTAGGTGAGATCGTCGGGCAGCTCGCGCCGATACTCCCAGAACCTACGCCCCGTGCGGGCGTCGAGCGCCCACGCATAGTTGTTGGGGCCGGTGACATACAGCACCCCGTCCCAGACCAACGGCGTGGTTTCGAAACCGCGCCCCCGCGCCATCGTCCCGGACTGGAAGGTCCACTGGGGTGTGAGCCGATTGACGTTCTGCGGCGTGATCTGGGTCAGGGGGCTGTGGCGTCGACCACTGTAGTCTCCCGAAAAGGTTGGCCAGCGCGTTGGATCGGTGAACCCGTCGAGGAGTTGCGCCTGTGTCGGGCCCGCCACCGGTTCCTGGGCTGACACGCCCACCGGTCCGGATACAGCCATGAGCGCGGTCAGCGCCGCGAGTCTCGTCACGCGCATCTGTGATTTGCCTTGTCTCGCCAGGCGTCTGGCCCGGGATTCCACGAAATCCGACGACGTACCCACCGAACGCCACCGCGATCAGGGGCCGTCACTCTCCTCATGCACCGACGTCAGAAAACGTAGCAGATCGTCCAGCTCGGCCTCGCTCAACACGTCTGGACCAAATGGGGGCATCAACGACTCGGCCTGATCTTGTACCTGGCGAAGCCCCGTCTTCAGGTAGCCCTGCAAGCGCTCGGACGTGTCCACGATCTGGATGGAAAATGCGTCCTCTGCTTTCTTGAGCCCACGGATGCGCTCCCCGTCGGCGGTCACCAGCGCCACCGTCCGGTATCCGACACCCATCGCCGCGCTGGGGTCTCGGATGGCTGACGTCATACCGGCGCGCGAGCGGCTCCTGGTAACCCGCGAGAGATCGGGGCCCAGCCGACCGCCATCGCTCCCCACCCGGTGACAACGGGCACAGTTCGCCAGGTAGACGTCGCGCCCCTGGTCTGCGTTCCCCGTCGCATACTCGACCAGCGACACCGTGCCCAAGCTCTTGAGATAGCTCACGATCGCCCACAGTTCGTCGTCGGGGGCGGTACTCGAGGGCATGATGCTCCCGGGGATACCGGCCCGGACGGTCTGGAACACACGTCCATCGCTGCGCCCGGCGGCGAAGATCACCGTCAGGTCCGGTCCGCTGATCCCTTTCGCGTCCGCGCCGTGGCACTCGGCACAGCGTGTTTCAAACAGCGCGCGTCCGGCGCTGATCGCCCCGGGGTTCCCTTCGTGAGGATTGGCGAGGTTGTCCTGAGCGGCTGCGCTGGCGGAGAGCATCAGCACCGTCGCAGCCAACCGCAGGGACCGGGCACCGCTCGCAGAGCGGCACCGGAGGGTCAAGAGAACGGCGGAAACAATCTGTGCGCGCATGCGGTGCCTTGAAGCGATGTCCGGGTACCATGGCGCAGGCCGCGCCGTAACACAAGCACCATACTGGCTGGGGTGTGCAAAGAGTCGGACGGCGGGCGAACGGACACGAGACATGGGACCCTTGGCAGACGTCAAGATCGTCGAACTGGCCGGCATCGGTCCATGTCCGATGGCGGCCATGTTGCTGGCGGAGCTTGGCGCCGACGTCCTGAAGATCGACCGCCTGAGGCCATCCGGCCTCGGCATCGCGCTGCCTGACGAACACGCGCTCCTCAATCGGAGCCGGCGCTCCGTGGCGGTCAATCTCAAACACGCCGACGGCGTCGCATTGGTGCTCCGTCTCTGCCGGCAGGCGGACGCGGTGATCGAGGGATTCC
>SXGT01148671.1_pt1 | contig 11768 bp, 13 predicted proteins | sample 3176221 | NCBI WGS metagenome assembly SXGT01 (sample SAMN11356862, study PRJNA531348) | freshwater metagenome | isolation source: freshwater sample F1-120 | place: China: Fuxian Lake, Yuxi | collected 2017-12-25
AAGTTGATGACCGTGAGGATGAGGAAGATGACGAAACCGACCACGTAGTTACCCTGCACGACGAGGTGACCGAAGGCATTGATGATCTCGCCCGCGTAACCGTCGATGAGGATCAATCGCGTGGAGGCGACGTTCAAGCCGAGCCGGAACAGCGTGATGATGAGCAGCAGCGTCGGAAAGGCGGAGAAGGAGGCCGGCTCGCGGATATAGACGATGACCAGCAGCACCAGCAGGCCGGAGGCGATGCTCACGCCGAGCAGCAAATCCAGCAGCATCGGCGGCAGGCGGAGTACCAGCAGCAGCAGCGTGGCGAACAGGAAAAGCACCAAGCCTAGCTCGGCGAAGCGCCACGAACTTTGGGCGTTTGGATTGGCGGATGCGGCGCTCATGCGGGCAATTGCTGGCCTTGGGTGTAGTAGCGGTAACGGTTCACGCGATAGACGTAGGCGAGAATCTCAGCCACCGCGGCGTAAAGCTGCGGCAAAATCTCCTGCCCTTCGCGGCAATGCTTGAACAGCATCCGCGCCACGGGCTTGTTCTCGATGATCGGAATCTGGTGTTGCTTGGCGATCTCGCGGATGCGAAGCGCGTTGAAGCGCGATCCCTTGGCCACCACGCGCGGCGCACCCATCGACCCGCGGTCGTAGCGCAACGCCACGGAAAGATGCGTCGGGTTGGTCACGATCACGTCCGCCTTCGGAATCTCAGCCAGCCATTTCTTGCGGAGCAAATCGCGGCGGCGCTTCTTGAACTCGCCCTTCACCTGGAGGTTACCTTCCGACCCCTTCTGCTCTTCCTTGACCTGCTCCTTGGTCATCAGCATCTCCTGCTGGTGGTGCCAGAGCTGGTAGCCATAATCTGCCGCAGCCACGAGCACGAGCCCGAGCAGTACGCGGATGCCGACGGTCTGCGCGGTCGCCGCCATGAAGTGGAGCAGGTGATTGAAATCGGTGGTGGCGTGGAAAACCGGGTCCTGCACGAGCTCTTTGACCACCGGATACGTCATCCCGACGATCACGCCGAGCTTGAGGACACTCACGCCGAGACGCACGGCCGAGCGCGTCTGGAACATCCCTTGAATGCCCGGCCACGGATTGAGCCGTTCCCACTTCGGCTCGAACACGCGCATCGTGAGTTGGAAGCGGCTCTGCAGCCCCCCCGAGAGCAGCGATGTGATCACGGCCACGCCCATCACCGGCAACACGCAATAACCGGCGTGCACCATGAAATTCGAGAAGATGGCCATGACCGAGTCGCTATCCAATGTCGGCCGGGATATCTGGGCGAACCCGCCCACCATGTACAACTTGAAGGTCTCGAAAATCCGCGGGACCATGATGGTGAGGACGAGAACGGTCGCCGCGAGCATCAGCGCCGTGGAGACCTCTGGGCTGCGGGCAAAATTGCCCATGTCCAGCGCCTCTTGCAGGCGCTTGGCTGTCGGCTGCTCTGTCTTTTCGGCTCCTTCGCTCTCAGCCATAAGTCAGGCCTCCAACGCCGGATACACCTCGAAAGGCAGTCAAAAAATTCCGATTCTGGACACGACAATACACCGCGTCCAGACACAGCCAGAAACGTGCCAACCACTTGAAAACGGCTGGGTTGCGCCACAGATTGTGGCCCCAGCCCCTCAGCCACCCAAGAGGCGTGTGATGAGGATGAAGTCCTCCGGCAATTGCCTCAAATAGGCCGCGATGTGCTCAGCCGTGAGGTTCATTGTCAATCCGAAGAGCGCCAACCCAACGAGGATGCGCACGCTGAAACTCTCGGCGAAGATGTTCATCTGCGGCGTGGCGCGGGCAAAGACCATGAGCAGTAGATTCACCACGATGCTCACCGCGATGAGCGGCGCGGCGATCTTCACCGCCACGAGGAAGGTCCGCGCCGCCAGCGCCGTCACACTGCGAAACAGCTCTTCCGTCAGCCGACCGCCGTCGATCGGCAGCACGGCGTACGACTGGGTGAAACCGATGAGGATGGCTTGATGGATGTCGAGCGCCAGCAGCAGCATCACCGCCAGCAGGTTCAACATCGCCGCCGGCACCTCGGTCGGCGTCGAGTCGCCGGGCGCGACCAGTTGGGCCATCTGCAAGCCCGTCTCCATCGAGATGAAGTGGCCGGCCAGTTGCACGCTGAAGAAAAGCAGGCGGCAGATGTAGCCCATCAGCAGGCCGATGGAGATCTCTTTGAAGAGCAACAGCACCGCATCCACCAAGCCGAGTTGGGCCGGGTTGGGCCCGCCGACCAGTGTGGGGGAGACGAGGAAGGCCAGCAACGCCCCCAGCGCGATGCGCAGGCGCACCGGCACCGCGCCCGCGGAGAACACGGGGAAAACCGAGAGCATCGCGCCTGCCCGCGCGAAGACCAGAAACCAATCAAAAAAGAATTGCACGCCAGCTCTTTCAGCGCGCGCACGGCCACGCGGCAACCACTCTCCGTCACCGCACCATTTGCGGCAGCTTGTCGAAAATGCCCACCGTGTAATCCATCATCGTGCGGACCATCCACGGCAGAATCATGAAGAGCATCCCCACCACCGCGAGCGCTTTGGGCACGAAGGTCAGCGTCTGCTCCTGGATGGAAGTAACCGCCTGAAACAGGCTCACCACCAAGCCGACCGCCATCCCCGTCAACAACAGCGGGCTGGAGATGATGAGCACCTGCGTCATCAAGCTCTTCAACAATTCCACGCAGTAATCCGGACTCATAGCTACACTCCGAAGCTGAGCGCGAGCGACCGCACTACCAAGGTCCACCCGTCCACCAACACGAACAACAAGATTTTCAGCGGCAGCGAGATGGTTGCCGGCGGCAGGAACATCAGGCCCAAGCTCATCAGCACGATGGCCACCACGAAATCAATCAGGATGAAAGGGATGAAGAGCAGGAAGCCCATCTGGAAACCCGTGCGCAATTCGCTCAGGATGAACCCGGGGATCACCACGCTCAACGGCAGCTTATCCGCCGCCGTCGGCCCCAGCTTCGCCAGTCCCACGAAAAACTCCACGTCCTTCGGGCGCGCCTGCCGCAGCATGAACTCGCGCATATGCCCCGAGGCACGCTCGAGCGCCTGATCGCCGGTGATCTGGGCCGCTTGATACGGCTTGATCGCATCCGAGTCGATCCGCTGATACACCGGCGTCATGATGAAGAAAGTGAGGAACAACGCGAAGCCGACCATCAGTTGATTCGCCGGCACGCCCTGCAACGAGAGCGCGTTCCGCAGGAAAGAGAAGACGATGATGATGCGCGTGAAACAGGTCATCAACATCACCAGCGACGGCGCCAGCGAGAGCAGCGTCATGAGGAAGACGATGCGGATGGCCACATCCAGATCCTTCGGCTGGCTCGGCAGGTTCATCCCGATGTTGAAATTGAAACTGTTCGTGTTCGCCGCCGGCGCGGGGGCGGCCTGCGCAAGCGCGTCCGGGGCGAAGGCGAAGAGCCCGAGCGCGAGCAGCATCAACGGCCTCAACGTGCGGCGGACAAGCTTCCAAGAACTGGCGCGGAGAGCGTTCATTTCTTCCCGTCGAGCAATGCGCGCAGTTTCTCGGCGAATGTGCCGGGAGCCGGGACCGGCTCCGTGACAGGCGACGCCGCTGGCGCCTCCACCGGCGCGATCAAATTCGTGCCCGTCGGCGTGTCGGCGATCAGGAAGCGTTGTTCCCCGTACGCCACGACGTGCAACGTGTGGCGCGCGCCGATGGATTTACTTTCCAGCACGCGGAGATGGCTCGAGCCGGCGTGGACGAGGCCGAACAGTTTCGAGCGACGGAATCCCCACGCGACGGCGAGCACCAAAGCGATGACAATGAGGAACGCGCCCATCGTGCGGATGAACACCTCGCCGAGGCTCTGCGCCGGAGCCGCCGAAGCGGCGGGGGCGTTCGTCGCGCCGTAGATGACGACGTTGGTCGCCGCAAGCGCGTCGCCGGCCATCAACAACGCGAGGGCCGGCGCGAGCAAAAGGAACACGAATCGGGAGGACGTCATACGGCGGACTTGGTGACGATCTCCTTGATCTTGATGCCGAAATTATCGTCCGCCACAACCACCTCGCCACGCGCGACCAGACGGCCGTTCACGTACACATCCACACTGGCGTTGGCCGGTTTGTCGAGCTGGACGACCGCGCCAATGTTGAGCTGGAGCAGTTCCTGCATCGTCATCTGGCAACTACCCAACTCGGCGGTGAGCTTGATGGGCACGTCGAGCAGGAGGTCGAGGTTCGGGTTTTCGGTGGCGGTGCTCATAAATATCAGTGGTTGATGACTTGCGTGATCTCAACGGCGCACTTGTTGTCCAAGCTGCCGAGACGGCCGACGAACTTGGGCAGTCCCGCGAGGGATATCTGCACCTTGTTCACGTGGTCGGGCGGGACGGGAAGCACGTCGCCCACCTTGAGATTCAGCAGGTCGCGCGCGCGCGCATCGATGTGCGGCCAATGAGCGGAGACGCGCATGCGCACGTTGTCGTAAGCTTTGTTCCAGCGCGGGCCGGCGGGCACTTTGGCCGCCTTATCAGCATCGGGCGCCTCGGCTTCGAAAGTGATTTTGCGCAGCAGCGGATTCAGGCCGCGGACGGGCATGAGCATCTGGAGCTGGTTCACGCAGTCGCCAATGCTCGCTTCCATCGAGATGTGGTAGAAAGTCTCTTCCGGGCCGCCGATGTGGAGGAAGCGCGGGTTGCGCTCGTAACCGAGCAGCGACGGCGTCAACTCGTCATCGCTCTTCCAGTAGGCGCACCATTCCCGAAGGGCGATCAGCGTCAACTGATCGAGCAGCGCGGTCTCCACCTCGCGGATGGGGCGGTTCGGATTCACCGAGAAGGCTTTGCCGCCCAACATCCGGTCAGCGATCGAAAGACCGAGCGGCGGGGCGATGTCGAAAACGCACGTGCCCTGCAGCGGATCGATCTTGAAGAGGATCATGTGCCGCGGCGGCAGCGTGAGTTGCACGAACTTCTGCAAATCCACCACCTCGAGCGAGATCAACTCGAGCGTGAGCTCCATCCGCAGGAAGATCGAGAGGCGCGCGGCCATCGTGCGGGCCAGGACCTCGTTGTGCGACTTAAAGCGGTGTACCTCGCCCGAAGAGAGCGCAGTGGTCTGCCCCACGCCGAACGTGTGGATAGACTCCGGCGGCAGGGTCGTCTGCCCGCCCCGCCAAAGATGCACCTTTTGGCCTTGGGCCTCGCCGGTCTCGGGAGTGTCACTCATGGTCGGAGGCATGCGGGCGGCTCATTGAATGACCCACACAGGGAACAGCACTTCCTTCACACTGGCGTGCCCGAGAACGCGGTTGAACTCACCCTGCAACTCCGCCTTCACGAGGGTACGGATGCCCGGCTTCTCCAGTTCTTCCAGCGTCTTGCTGGCGAGGATGGTGCTGGCGGCCGCGTCGAGTCGGTCGCGGTACTTCTCAACCCGCTTGGGAAAGTCAGCATCTTTGGCCTCGGCACGGATGAGGGCGATCTTCACGACGAGATAACGCTGCCCGCCGGTATTGGCGACGTTGGCCACCGTGCGCTCACTGACGGCGACCGGCTCGTTCGGATCATCTTCTTTGGCCGCGGGACCTTTTTTGTCGTCCTTCTTGGGATCAGACTTGCCGTGGGCGTCGGGCTTATCCTTGGCGTCCTTCTTGGGATCAGACTTGCCGTGGGCGTCGGGCTTATCATGTCCGCCGTCGGCTTTCTTCTCGCCGCCGTGGCCGTCGTCGGTTTTGGAATGGTCATCACCAGGCGAGGCGTGCGTCGCCTTGGCCACCGCGTCGTTGATGCTCTTCACCAAGCTCGGCTTGATGACGAACTGGAAGACGCCAAACGCCGCGCCGGCGCAGAGGATCGGCGTGAGGATGAGCGGCAGCAGCGCTGCGATGCCACCACCGGACTTGGGTGCGGCGGCCGCGGCGGCGTCGCCCGGTTTCGCATCGGCGGGAGGAGTGGGGTGGTCGGCCATAGGCTTCGTTAGTTTGTCTTCCTGTTACTTAACGCTTCAGCTGCATCATTTCCATCAAAACCTCATCGCTGGTGGTGATCACGCGAGCGTTGGCCTGGAAGGCGCGCTGGGTGGTGATCATCGTGGCGAACTCTTTGGCCATGTCCACATTCGACAGTTCCAGCGAACCGGACTCGATGCGGCCAAGCCCTTGGGACTGCGGCGTGCCGGCCCGGGCGAGGATGTCGCTGGAGGCGGTGTAAATGGGCGATGTTAGCGCGCCGGCCGCGTTGAGGTTGGAATAGAGGTTCTGGCCTTGCCGCATCAGGGCGTTCGGATTGGTGAACTTCTGCAGGAGCACTTGTCCGCGCACATACTGCGAGCCGTCGGTGAGGAGCATGTTGACCTTGCCATCGGCACCCACACTCCACGAGGAGACGCTGGCGCCGGGGGCAAGTGAGTGGGTCCCTGTTCCGACACCCGTAAAATTCACTTTATCCGAGTCCGCCGCGGCCCCCGCCGCCGTGGTGTGCAGTGTCACGATGTTGCCTGATACGCGTGCGAAATAGGCCATCCCAGCGGCCAATGCCGGCACGGACACGGGCAACGTGCCGGTGGTGGCGAAATTGACCTGCTTACCTGTGACGAGACCATGCCCGGCACCGAGTGTGATCTGGTCGGTGGTGGTATCGAGGCTTGAGATCGTCGCACTGGCAGCATAACTGCCGCGGTCCACCTTGATATCGCCCACCGTGGTGGAGGCATTCATCATATCTGCGATGCCCTGCAGACGCAGGCCGGTGTTATTGACCAGATTCCCTTGGTTGTCCTCACGGAAATCGCCCGCGCGGGAGGCGAAGACCTCGCCCGACACCGGGTCTTTCACGAGGAAGAAACCGTCGCCCGTGACGGCCAGATCGCTCGGCACGCCCGTCTGACTCACAGCACCCTGCGAGAACGAGTTCTTGATGGTGGAGATGGCCGAGCCGTTACCCACCTGCATACCCGCGACGCCGCTGGTCGCGGCGGTGTCCGGCGTCGGTGCGCGCAACGTCTGGTTGAGTGTGTCAGCGAAGTCCACGCGTGAGCCTTTGAAGCCCACCGTGTTGATGTTGGCCAGGTTGTTGCCAATCACATCCAGCGCTGTCTGGAATTGCCGCATGCCTTGTACGCCTGTGTTGAGTGCACGAATCATAGTTCCCTCGTTGGTCGTTGGTTGAGAACGGAAAACTAACTGCTTTGTTTTTCGCCGTTGTTCTGCTGTTCTTTTGGTTTAAACTCTCGCTCACGAAAATTGCGCGCTACGGCTGCGCCGCCGGCGGACGCACGCTAAGCACGTTGGCCAAAGTGTAGATCTGGCCGCCCACCTTGATGTGTGCCTCGCCGCCTTTGACCTCCACGCCGGTGACCCTGCCGGTGACGGACGGGTTGTCCCCCGCCTGCACCACCACTTCCTGGCCGATCAATCCGACGCCTTGGCCGATCCCCTGCTGGACACGCAGCGCGGCCATGTCCGATTGCATCTGCTTGGTCTGCTCCAAGTTCGTGAACTGAGCCATCTGGGCCACGAACTCGGTGTCCGTCTGCGGCTTCAGCGGATCTTGGTGGGTGAGCTGGGTGATGAGCAGCTTGAGGAAATCGTCTTGTTTGAGGGTCCGCGTCGGCACACGGGTGTTCGGTTCCAGAGGAATCGTCGCGCCGCCCGCAAGTAATGGATTAACAGTCATATTCTCGCCTTTTTACCGATTAAGACCTGCCAGCATCGGGAAACAACGGCCGAAAGCGGCAAAAAGTACCCGCTTGCAGCTTGTTTTCAGGACTTTTTCGTCTCGACACTTCATTCCGTGGTCACAAAAGCACCTTCCATGCCATAAATTTCGGCCGCTGCTCTTCATTGGGAAATCACCCAGCCAACGAAGCCGACCTCTTCAGGGGAAATGCCGGGCTGCTCCGCAGCGGCTCAAAAGAAGGGAAATCTTCGGGCCGCGAGTGCAGCCCTAAAATGGGCACCGACGGCCGATATTAGGCCCAACTCTCCCAGCCACGCCGGTCACTGGGACGGGCATCTGCTGGGGCGACCACTTTGGCCGGGGCGACCGAAGAGACGGAGGGACGCAACGCGCGTGGCGCCGCGGCCTCTTCTTCCACCAACAACCGCTGCTGGCGCGCTTGAGCGAACGCCTCGCGCCGCGCCTCCGCGTCGAATGACGACTGAGTCTCTGACTGGCCGGGCTGTTGGCGCGGTGGCAATTCGGATTCCAATTGGCGCAACATCACGCCGCGATCAGCCATCGAATCTTGCAAATTACTCCAGCCCGCAGTCAACGCCATCAGGTTGCCGCCCTCGAGCCGCGCCCGCACCTCCACCACGCCCCGTTCGTGCCAGATCTCAAGGCGCAGCCGCGTTTGCGCGTCCGTCTGCAACTGCACCTCCACGCGGTCGCCGCCCTTCACCTTGAACTCGTTCACCGCAGCCCACACGTCCTCGGTCAGTTTTGAAATCACCCCCGCACGCGGCGCGATTTCCGACGACGACGCAACGCCCGACACGTTGAAACCGCGCTGCACCGCCAGATCGGCAGCGAACACCCGTGTCGTGTCGGCAGAAAAATTACGGGACGCGCCAGAATCGTGCTGCTCGGGAGAAGCCTGCTGCCCGCGAGCTTCGGCCAACGTCGCGACCACCTCCGGCGTCTTGGTCGCCTCAGTTTTGTTCTCGGCGCGCGGCGCCCCCTCTTCAACGCGCGCGGGGAAAATCTTTTCCGCCTGCTTCACGGGCTTCGTTGGTTCAACGGGCTTCGCCGCCAACTCGGGCTTGACCGCTTCGTCCGCCTTAACTGCTTCATCCGTCTTGTCGGCGTGAGCGGCATTGCCGAAACGCTTCTCCACGTCGAACGCCAGTTCCGGCGCTTTGCCGTCCTTCAAATGCTCCGGTTTCTCCGGAACGCCCACTTCGGCAGTGACCTGTTCTTTCGACCCGGCGCGAACGGGATTTTCTGGCGTCCCGGTTTGCGCGGCCACGTTGTGCAACGGCTCTTCGAGCGTGACGGTTTCAGTACCGTCCTGCGGCTCCATTTCGCGCAACAACTCGTCCGCCCCCCGTGAAACCAGCACCTCGCCCTCTTGCTTCTGTGCCACAAGAGACTCTGCGGACGGATCCAAAACTTCCGCCACGACAGCCTTCCCGACAGCAGAGCCGCTGGATTCTTCGGAAACAAAAACTTCTTTCGCCAGCCCCGGCGACGGCACTTGATTATTCGGCAGCCAAACGGCCTGCGCCCACGCGGGCATTTCCTCCGCGCGCTCGGAACGGCGCGCGCCCCGCTCTTCGAGACCCTCGTTGCGCGGTTCGCCGGTCACATCCTGCGTGGCCTCCTCGCTCTCGTCGGGGCGCACGGTCTCTTTCAGTTTCTCCAGTTGCTCGGCACGAACGCCCTGCTCCACATGCTCAGGCCTGCCGGTTTCGCGACGCGAACCGGACTGCTTCAATGACTTGAAAAATTCCTGGTGCGCGGCGGACTTGTCGGCGGGCCGACGGGCGAACGCCTGTCCTTTTTCGAAAACATTCTGGCGAGAGAAAGCGCTGGGCTTCACCTGTGTGCGACCGAGCAGCGCTTCGAAGGAATCCCCGGCGGGCGCGCCCTCGGTGGAACGCTGGGCGGGTTCGATCGCGATGGGATCGGGGCGGGAGCGGACGGGATGAGTCGGGGCCGCGTTCATTTATTTTTTGGGAGGCGGAGGTGGTGCGACCGGCGACTTCAGATCAGGCAACTTGGGCTCGACCAGATTGCGCGAGACCTTGCGGAAGCGCTGCGTGATATCAGCGACCATCTTGGCCCCGTCAGGCCCGTCCTTGGCGATGGTGTCGAGAATGGAGGCGACCTGCTGGTCGTTCATGAAAAGAAGCACGCGGGCGATGTCATCGGGCGCGAGGGACTTGATGACGATCACGGCGCTGGCGGGCGGCATGTTGGTGTAGATCTTCGCCATGTCGGCGAATTTGACCTGATCCTCTTTGCGGAGGGCGGCCATCTGATCCAGCCAGACCTTGGACATCTCGTTCTTGGTCGAGATGAGGGCGTTGCTGAGAGCGCTGAACTCGGCGAACTGACGGCGCAGCTCGTTCTCAAGATTCCGCAACTCCTGCTCGCGCGTGGAGAGCGCCGTGTTCTGCCGGCGCAACTCTTCCTGCAATTTCAACACGTCGGGATTGTTGAAGGTGAGACTGCCCGGTTCTCCGGCGGTGACCAGATTGCTCAACGCCTTCTCCTTCTCGATGCGCGCCTTTTCCTCTTCGAGCCGCCGTTCCTCCTCCTGTTTGGCGAGCTTGACGGGGTCCTCGTGCGCTTTGGCGGCGAGGTTCTCGAGCGTGACGGGGCCGTTGGTGGCCGCCTTGGCGACCGGCTTGGGCGGCAGCTTGATCTCGGGGACGAGCTTGGATTTGGAGATGGAATAAAAACCGAAGAGCGCGCCCGAGAAAACGAGCGTGCCGAGGATCGCCACGAACCAGCCTGATTTCAGGAATTGCATAGGGTGTTATCAGCCCTTGTACGCCAAGGCTCCCGCCCCGCGCAAGGCCGCCATCTCGTCCATACTGACCTGTCCGACACGGGCATCTTCAGCTTGATGCGAGGCAAACTGACGGTCGCGGAGCTTGCTCACCACCTCGCGCCGCTGCCGGGCCAAAACCAACTGCCGCCACTTCTCATCCACCGCGGCCTGCAATTGCGCGGCCTCGGCGCTGAATTCCTTGAGTCGCGCGCGCAACACGCGGAGCGTGGCCTGAATCTGCACGACCTTTTCCGCATGGACGGCTTGGCCGAAAGACTGGCCGTACTCGACGAGATTCTCGTGGATGCCGCTCTCGATCTCTTGTTGCTTGGCCGCGATCTGCCGGTGCAAACGCACGGCATGCGCGTAGGCCTCACGCGCGCGGGCTTCTTCGTTCTCGCGAACGGTGGCGACGGCTTGCAATGAGAATTCAAACGGTTTCATGCGACTAAGTCAGGTTACGCGGCGGCAGCATCCGCTTGCGTTCGGCGACGGCCGGAGCCGGCGCAGGAGCCAGCACGGTCGGCGTCATCACGCGCCCCAAGCCCTGCCAACTCTCGGAGCGGGATTGGGCTGTACCGACATCCTGCCGGAGGAAATCCATCAGCGGCTTCTGCAGCCGGATGGACTGATCCACCATTGGGTTGCTGCCCGCGGCGTAGGCTCCGATGGTAATCAGATCCTGATTCTTGCGGTACACCGCCAGATTCTCGCGGGCGCGGCCTGCCATATCCAATTCTTGGGAACTCAGCAAATCCCGCGCCAGACGGCTCACGCTGCCCAGCACGTCGATCGCCGGATAATGGTTCTGGTGCGCCAACTCACGAGAGAGGACCAGATGGCCATCCAAGACCGACCGCGACGCGTCCGCAATCGGGTCATTCATGTCATCGCCCTCGACCAGCACGGTAAAAAGACCGGTGATGGCACCCTTGTCGCTCGTGCCCGCGCGCTCAAGCAACTGCGGTAGCATGGAGAAAACGCTCGGGGTGTAACCGCGCGCCGAGGGCGGTTCGCCCACCGCCAATCCGATTTCCCGCTGGGCCATCGCAAGGCGAGTCACCGAGTCCATCATCAACAGGACATTTTTGCCCTGCGACCGGAAATACTCGGAGATGGTCATCGCCAGAAACGCCCCCTTCACCCGCATCAGCGCCGGCTCGTTCGAGGTGGCCACGATCACCACCGACTTGCGCCGGCCGGCCTCGTCCAAATCCCTCTCCAAAAACTCGCGCACCTCGCGGCCACGCTCGCCGATGAGCGCGATCACGTTCACATC
>SXGT01262434.1_pt1 | contig 11768 bp, 12 predicted proteins | sample 3176221 | NCBI WGS metagenome assembly SXGT01 (sample SAMN11356862, study PRJNA531348) | freshwater metagenome | isolation source: freshwater sample F1-120 | place: China: Fuxian Lake, Yuxi | collected 2017-12-25
ATAAAATACGTTTTTATTTATTTTAAAAAATGATTATTTTTAATATGAACTTAATAATGACATCAAAAGAAAGTAATACTAGAAAACGACCTAATAATTCGGAGAGAGATAAAGGCAGCAGGTTGGTGAACACCGGCCCGCGTCGCGTCTTGAACTGGCCCGTGGAGGGGTCGTACAAGGTGTGCCCGGTGACGTCCGCCGGCATCAGGTCGGGCGTGAACTGGATGCGCGCGAACCGCCCGTCGAAGGTCTTGGCGAGCGCGCGCACCAGCAGCGTCTTGCCAAGGCCGGGCACGCCCTCGATCAGCACGTGGCCGCCGGCGAGCAGCGCGGCGAGCGTCTGGTCGACGACGTCCGCCTGCCCGACCATGGCGCGGGAGATCTGTGCCCGCAGCGCGCCGATGGCGCGCGCGGCCTGCTCGAACGGTCCTGCGGCCGCCGGGGCGGTGGTGTCTTCGGTCATCGTCTTCCTCTTGCGATGGTGAGTTGCTCGTGGATCGCCTGGTACACGCTGGCGGCGGCGACAAGGTCCTGCGGCGTGGCCTGCTTCACCGGCTGCAGCACGGCCCGCACGCCCTCGGGCGCGAGGCCGAATTGTTCCGCGAGGCGCTTCTCGCGCTCCGCCTCGCCGAGCGAGGCGAAGTCGGGCTGGGCGCGCATCACGCGCCGCAACGCCGCGTCGCGCGCCGCTTCGGCCAGCGCGACCGCGCCCCCGGTGGACCACTGGAAGCGGCCGCTGGCGCGCAGGTGGTCGAGCAGCCGCTTGCGGTCCGGCTCCGGATCGGGGGCCAGCGGACCGAAGCGCGGCACGACTCGCCACAGCCACAGCGCGAGCAGCAGCGCGGCGGCGGCGAGCGCGGCCCAGGCGTTCTCGCGCAGCCAAGTCGCCAGCGAGAGCCTGGTCGGGCTGTAGAAGAAGGTCACCGGGCCGGCCTGCGGGCCGAGCCGGACCAGGTGCCAGAGGAACTCGGCATGGTCGTGCGAGCCGATCGAGCCGTTGCCGGCGAAGTTGAATTCGGTGATCGCCGTGACCCGGCCGGCGCCGCGCTCCAGGTGCACCAGCCATGTCGCGGCGCCCGTGGTGAAGGCGAGCTTCGGTTCCTTCGCGCCAAGCGAACGCCACAGCCCGAGCTGCAGGTTGAGCGCGCGCGCCGCGCCTGGCGGCGTGGCGCTGGCAAGCTTCGGCGCGTCCGCGGCCTGCGATTCTGGTGCGGGCTTCTGCCTGTCGCGCGTGCGCTCGCGGCGCGGCGTGCCCTCGACCATCCGGCGCTCCACGCCCACCGCGTCGAGCAGCGGATCGGCCTGCGCCGGCGCCTCGGCTTCGACGATCAGGTGGCCGCCGGCCTCCACCCATTCGAGCAGTTTCACCTGCTGCGCGCCGTCGATCGACGCCAGCCGCCGCGGCAGCAGCAGGATGCCGTCGCGCGGCAGCGACTTCAGGTCGGGCACCGACTGCGCGCGGGCGACGCGCAGGTCCATGCGTTCGAGCAGCTTCTGCGCGGCGTACCACGGGTTGTTGCGCGCTTCGCCGCGGTAGCCGACCCAGACCTTCTGCGGCACGCGCTCGAGGTTGAAGGCGAGCCACAGCCCGAGGCCGCCGACAAGCAGCGCCAACGCCGCGACGACGAGATGGCGCTGGCTCACGCGCCGCCCCGGTCCGCGCGCGGCGGCGCGAAATGCGGCGCCCAGCCGCGCGCGAGCAGCTCGGCGCCCGAGGCGTCGGGCAGCCGGTCCGCGTAGGCCGCGTCGATCCATGCGCGCACCAGCGACGCGAAGTACTCGGCGCCGCCCTCCGGCAGCACCTGGCGCGCTGCGCGCAGCGTGTCGCCCTCGGTGTCGCCCTCGACGAGGCGCACGCGCTCGCGGTGCACCAGAACGGAGAGCGCGCCGCGGTACAGCAGCGACAGCGCTTCGCGGATGCGGCCTTCGCGCGCCAGCGCGGCGGCGGCGCCGGCGACGTCGTCCGGCAGCGATTCGGGCGCCACGGCGAGGCCGAAGAGCGCCTCTGGCGGCTTCCAGGCGTCGGCGGGCGTCGCGAGATACACGCGAAGGTGCTTCCACGCGTACCAGAGCACTGCCGCGACACCGAGAGCGACGGCGATCCACGCCAGCGCCTGCACCACGGCGGCGAGGAACTTGCCGAAGGCACCCCAGCCGCGTCCCTCGGGCTTGGCCGGCTCGGGTTCGTCCTTGCGGTCCTGGCGCAGCTGCCAGCGCAGCTCTTCGCGGTACGGCGTCAGTTCCGGCAGCTTGAGGACCTCGCGGACCTCCTCCTTCGGCGACTTGCCGGCGGCCTCCGCGACGCCCGGCGGCACCGCGAGCGCGCCGGCCGCGGCGACCGCAACGAGCAGAGCCGCGATGCCGCGGCCGGGCGGCGTGCCGCCCTTCAGGCGCTCGTCCAGCCGGCGCAGCTGCAGCTCGATGTCCCAGCCCTCGAGGATCGAGCGCCGGTTGAGGTACAGCGAGAACCCGGCGGCGACGTAGAACGGTTCCATCACGCACATCGCCAGCGCCCAGGTGGCGCTGTTGGCCCAGTTCCACGCGCCTTCCTCGCCGCGCCCGCCGAAGAGGCTCTCGATATCGGGCGCCGAGTCGCTGACGCCGGGCGCCAGCATGTGCAGCAGCACGCCGAGCGCGAGGATGAGGAAGCCCTCGAAGAGGGAACACGCCGAGGCGAGCCACACCGCATAGCCGCGCATGCGCTTGCCGAGCGCGGTGCGGCGCGCCCGGCCGGCGGCGCCGGTCTGGTGCTCGAGCTGCGGCACGGCGAGGGCGAACGAGCGCGCGAGGCTCAGCCGCTGCAGCGTGAGCCCGGCGAAGAGCCCCGGCGACAGCACCTGCCGCCACGCGCCGAGCGTCTCGCGCACGGTGGGCGGCGCCCCGAACACCGCGCGGCTGACCACGTGCAGCACGAAGCGGTCGAACGCCGGCTTCAGCCACCACAGCAGCGTCATCGCGAGCCACGGATAGTCGAGGAACACCAGGTGCAGCAGCAGCGCCACGGGGACGAACACCGCGAGCCACGTGCCCCACACCGGACGCCACCAGCTGCGCGCCATGTGGAAGCCGAGGTCGAGCGCCTCCCAGCCGCCGCGCGGCCGCAGCCGCACGCTCAGGCGCTCAAGCTGCATTCAGGTGCGCCTCCCCGCCGCCGCGCCCGCCGAAGGCGAGCCACGCAATGACCAGCGCCCACATGCCGGCGCCGACCGTGTACTTGAACGCGGGCGGGAAGGTATTGAGCGGCGACCAGAACGCCTCGATGAAAGCGGCGAGGATGAACATCACCGCGGCGCCGTACATCAGCCGCGAGGCCGGGTGCGCCGCGGCGACCAGCGCGGCCTTGCGCGAGCGCAGTCCCGGCGCCACCACCGCCGCGCCGAGGCGCAGACCCGCCGCGCCGGAGACCGCGATCGCGGTCAGCTCCATCGCGCTGTGTCCGGAGACGAAGGACCAGAACGGCACGCCGAAGCCCGCCTGCGTGAGGTAGCCGGCGACGGCGCCGATCATCACGCCGTTGAACACCAGGTAGAAGATCGAGCCGAGGCCGAACGCGAGCCCGGTGGCGAAGGTCTGGATGCCGATCTTGACGTTGTTCCAGATGTAGAAGCCGAACATGGCGACGTTGTCGTCGGCCTCGCGCCGGCCGATGCGCGAGTTCGCCGGGTTGTACATGTCCTGGTAGCCCGCCACGGTGCGCGGATCGGCGACGTAGTAGATGAAGTCCGGGTACCACTGCATCGCGGCGATGAAGATGAACAGCGGCCCGAAGAACAGCAGCGCCGCCGCCGTGAACAGCGCCGCCTCGCGGCGCACCAGCTGCGGGAAGCCGGCGAGCAGGAACGCAAGCGACTTCGACGTGCCGCGCCGCGCCCGCGCGCCGTACAGCAGGTGGTGGCCGCGCAGCACGAGGGCGTTCAGCCGGTCGACCAGGTCCGGGCTGTACTCGCGGTCGCGGGCGAGCGCGAGGTGCTGGCACAGGCGCCGGTAGGTCTGCGGCACCTCGGCATCGGGCAGCGCGTCGGGGTCGGGCGCGGGCTTGCGCGAGAACGGCCCGCGCTTCTGCAGGCGCTCGACGCTGCGCTCGAAGCGCGACCAGTCGTCGCCGTGCTGCGCCTCGAAGACGGTCTGCTTCACTTCAGTCCCGCCTGCCGACCAGGTGGTTGGCGATGCGCACCAGCTGCTGCGTCGCGTCGCGGCCCTCGAGCCGCCCGACCAGCGTGCGCGCGATCGTCGCCAGCTCCGCGGCGCGCTCCTCGGTGAGGCCCGGAGAGCGCTCGGCGAAATCGAGCACCGCGCGCTGCTCGGCGAGGGTCAGCGCGGCGGGCGGCGCGAGCGGCGGCGCCTGCGGGATGCGGAAGCCGCGGAGCTTCTCCTCGCGATACACCACCACGGTGCCGGCGACGAGGTCGCCGAGCCGCTTGAAGTCGCGGTTCGCCAGCATGGCGACGAGGCCGAAGCCGTAGCACAGCGGCAGGAAGTCGATCGCGCGCAGCAGGTTGCGCGTCAGCGCGGCGGGCCAGCGCACCGGCGTGCCGTCGTCGTGCAGCACCACCAGTCCCATCGCCTTCTTGCCGGGCGTGGCCCCGCCCCAGGCGACTTCGCACCACGCGGGGAACAGCCACTCGAGCATGAACCAGCCGAGGAAGAAGAGGCCCGCGCCGAAGTTGCCGAGCTGCGACAGCGCGAGCGAGGCGACCAGCAGGATCGCCAGCCGGATCATCAGGTCCATGGTCCACGCCAGCGCGCGCGGCACGGGGCCCGCGAGGCGCAGGCTCAGCTCGATGCCCTCCGGCGTGGCGATGCGGCGGCCGGTGTCGAGCATGGCGGGGCTCAGGCGGGCCGGACGAAGATCGACCGGTATCCGGCGTAGTACGACGCCGCGATCACGGGAACGAACACCAGCCAGCCGAGGAAGAGCGGGAGCGTCGCCGGGATCGCCAGCACCATGCCGACGAGGCCGTAGACGAGGAACGCCACCCAGTTCTTCATGCAGCCGCGGAAGCTCGACTTCATCGCCTCCATCGGCTCGACGTCGTGGAACACGATCAGCGGCGCCGCGAACCACACCGCCATCACCGCAGGGATCGACAGCGCGATCGCGACCAGCACGGCGAGGACGATGCCGATGATCGCGCCGGCGCCGAGCGCCGCCTTGTCCGCGCCGATGCCGCCCGCGGCGAACATCACGCCGATGCTCGCGCCCGCGACGAGGAAGACGACGAGGAAGATCGCGACCCAGGCCCCGAGGTAGATCGCGCCGACCGCCACCAGCGGGCCGGGCTTGTCCTTGAAGGCGGCGAACAGGTGGGCCAGCTCGAGTTCGCCACCGTTGTCCAGCTCGCGGCAGCCGAGCATCAGGCCGGCGGTGAACACAGGGCTGAGCAGCATGGTCGCCACGCCGCCGGCGAACGGCAGCAGGCCGAGCACCATGAAGATCACCATGAAGACCACCATCACGCCGACCCACATCCCCGGCTGCAGCTTGAACAGGCGCCAGCCTTCGCGGTACCAGTCCACGCCGGCGCCCGCGGGCACGGGCTGTCCGCCCGGCACGTACTCGCCCGGTCCGGCGTCATCCGAACTGTCGGCGACGAGGGACTTCGGCGCGGCATACGGATCGGCCGGCGTCATTTCGGGTGGCTTGCCTTCTCCGCCTGCCGGGCGCGCACCGTGCCCTGCGCCTTGGCGACCAGCCCGCCGTCGGTGTTGCGCACCTCGCCCTCGACGAAGATCAGGCTGCGGCCGTTGCGCAGTACTCGCGCCTCGACCTGCAGCGGGTCCCTGCCCGCGTCGATGAACGCGGTGCTCATGTCGATGGTCATCACGCCGGCGGAATCCGGGTGCAGCGTGCGCGCCGCCATGCACAGGCAGACGTCGAGCATGGTCATGATCACGCCGCCATGCGCGGTGCCCCAGCTGTTCATCATGTGGTCCTGCAGCCTGCACGACATCTTCGCGACGCCGGGTTCCATCGATTCGATGACGAGGCCGAGGTGTTTGGCGAACGGGACCTTCAGGTGGTACTCGTTCGCATAACTGACACCGGCGTCAGACAAGGATCGCGCCCCCGTCGACGGCGATGGCCTGGCCGGTGATGTGCCGGGATGCCTCGGACGCCAGCAGCACCGCGAGGCCCTTGAGGTCCTCGTCGTTGCCGAGGCGCCGCGTCGGCGTCAGTTCGCGCAGCGACTCGCCCTGCGCGTCGAGCGTGGCGCGCGTCATCTTCGACGGGAAGAAGCCGGGGCAGATGGCGTTGACCGTGATGCCGTGCTCGCCCCATTCGGCGGCGAGCTGGCGCGTCAGGCCGATGACGCCATGCTTGCTGGCGTTGTAGGCGACCGTGCGCACCACGCGAGGCTCGCTGGCGGCGAGCCCGGCGACCGAGGCGACGTTGATGATGCGGCCCCACTTCGCCGGGATCATCGAATTCTTGGCGATGCGCTGCGCCAGCACGAAGGCACCGGTGAGGTTCACGTTCATCAGCTTGTCCCAGGCTTCCAGCGGGTGGTCCTCGGCCGGCGCGCCCCAGGTAGCGCCGGCGTTGTTCACCAGGATGTCGACCTTGCCGTAGTGCGCGAGGATCGCGTCGGCCGCGGCCGGGATGGCTTCGCGCCTGCCGATGTCGCAGACCCAGGCGCGGGCGTCTATTCCCGCCTTAGCGAGCTTCGCCACCGCGGCGTCGAGTTCGTCCTGCTTGCGCGCGGTGATCGCCACGCGTGCTCCCATCTCGCCGAGCGCCTCGGCCATCTGCAGCCCGAGACCGCGCGAGCCGCCGGTGACCAGCGCGACGCGGCCCGTCAGGTCGAGCAAGTCCCTCACGTTCATGCGCGTGCCCCCTGCACTTGGTATTGTTGAGGCTATGCTAGCACCAGACCCGAGTTCCGTGCCCCGCCGCGCCCCCTACACGCGCGCGCAACTCCTGCCGCTGATCGCCCCGCGCTCGATCGCCGTCGTCGGTGCGTCGCCGCGGCCGGCGTCCTTCGGCCTGCGCACGCTGGAGAACCTCGCGCACTTCAAGGGCGGCGTGTACCCGGTGAACGCCAAGTACGACAGCGTCGGCGGCTACGCCTGCTTTCCGTCTCTCGCCGTGCTGCCGGAGAAGCCCGACTGCGTCGTGCTGGTGGTGCCGCGCGAGGCCGTCGAGTCCTCGGTGGAGGAGTGCATCCGCGCCGGCGCCGGCGCGACCATCGTGTTCGCCTCCGGCTATGGCGAGATGAGCCACGGCGACACCGCCGCGGCGCAGCGCCGCGTGTCGGCGATGGCGCGCGCGGCGGGCATGCCGCTGCTCGGGCCGAACTGCATGGGGCTGGTGAACCACGAACTCGGCGCCGGCATGACGTTCATCCCCGAGTACTCGCGCATGCCGCGCTGCACCGGTCCGATCGCCTACGTCAGCCAGTCGGGCGCGATGGGCTACTGCCTCGCGCAGGCGGCGGAACGCGCGCTCGGGTTCCGCTATTTCTTCTCCTCCGGCAATTCGTCGGATGTCGATGTCGCGGACCTGATCTCGGCGATGGCCGAGGACGAGGAAGTGAAGGCCATCGCGTGCCTGTTCGAGGGCGTGCCGAGCGCCGAACGCCTGCTCGCGGCGGGCGAGCGGGCGCGCGCGCACGGCAAGCCGGTGATCGTCTACAAGCTCGGCACCAGCGCCGACGGCGCGGCGGCGGCGCGCTCGCACACCGGGTCTCTGGCGGGCTCGGCGGTCGCCTACCGGGCACTCTTCGAGCGCGCCGGCTTCGTGCAGGTCGACGACTACGAGGCGCTGGTCGAGTACGCCAAGTTCTTCGCCGCCGCCGGCAAGCCGCTGGCGCGGGGCGCGGCGGCGGTGTCCGGTTCCGGCGGCGCGGGCGTGATCGCCGCCGACATGGCCGAGCGCCACGCCGTGCCGATGCCGCAGCCGCTCGAGGCGACGACCGTGGCGCTGCGCAGCGTGGTGCCGGAGTTCGGCGCCGCGCGCAACCCTTGCGACCCGACGGGGCAGGTGCTGTCGGTGCCCGAGTCCTACGGCAAGTGCTGCCGCGCGCTGCTCGACGACCCGCAGTACGGCGTGCTGCTGTGCCTGCTGAGCGTCGCGGCGCACGAGACCGGCAAGGCGCGCGCGGCGACCATCGCGGCGATGGCGCGCGAGCAGCCGAAGGCGGTCTGCGTGGTGTGGGTCTCGGAGTGGCTGCAGGGCCCGGGCGCGGATGATTTCGAGGCCGACCAGAAGATCGGCTTTTTCCGCTCGATGGCCCGCTGCTTCGCGGCGATCGCCGCGTGGCAGGCGTGGCACGCGCGAGGCGCGCCGGAGGCTGCGCCGCGCCTCGCCCCCGCCGGCGCGGTGGAGAAGGCGCGCACCGCGCTCGATGCGGCCGGCGCGACGCTCACTGAACGCGAGGCGAAGGGCGTGTTCGCCGCCTACGGCGTGCCGGTGGTCGGCGAGAAGCTCGCGCGCACCGCGGACGAGGCGGCGGAAGCCGCGCGCGCGCTCGGCTTCCCGGTGGCGCTGAAGGTCGAGTCGCCCGCCATCCCGCACAAGACCGAGGCGGGCGTGGTGCGGCTGGCGTTGGTGAACGAGTCGTTCGTGCGCGAGGCCTACGCCGACGTGATGGCGGCGGCGCTGCGCGTGGCGAAGCCGGGGGAGATCCGCGGCGTGCTGGTGCAGCCGATGGCCGGGGGCGTCGAGGTGATCGCCGGCGTGCGCGTCGACCCGATCGTCGGGCCGCTGGTGGTGGTCGGCTCGGGCGGCGTGATGGTGGAACTGATGCGCGACAGCGTGGCGGCGCTGGCGCCGGTGTCGAAGGTGCAGGCGCACGCGATGCTCGCGCGCCTGCGGGGCTATCCGCTGCTCACGGGCTTCCGCGGCAGCGAGCCGGCCAATGTCGATGCACTCGCCGACGCAGTGGCTCGCGTGTCGGAGTTCGCCGCGGACTTCGCGGATGTCATCGAGGAGGCCGACGTCAACCCGCTGCGCTGCAGCGCGACGCGCGTGCTGGCGGTGGATGCGCTGATCACGAAGAAAGGACAGGCCTGACCATGCCGATGTACCTCGAGGACTTCCAGCAGGGGCAGGAATTCACCACGCCCGCGCGCACCATCACCGAGGCCGACGTCGCCGCGTTCGCGGGGCTGTCGGGGGACTACAACCCGCTGCACACGGATGCCGAGTTCTCGGCGAAGACGCCATTCAAGCAGCGCATCGCGCACGGCATGCTCGGCATGTCGGTGATGACCGGCCTCGCGGCGCGCACCGGGATGCTCGACGGCTCGGCCCTGGCCTTCCTCGGCATCGAGGAGTGGAGGTTCCAGAAGCCGATCTTCCTCGGCGACACGATCCACGTGCGCATGACCGTCGCCGACATCCGCCCCTCGTCCAAGCCGGGGTCCGGCGTGTTGAAGCGCCTCGTCGAGATCGTCAACCAGCGCGGCGAGGTGACGCAGTCCGGCCGGCTGGTGACGCTCATCCGCGCACGTCCCTGACCGACCCGCTTCCAGCCCGCTTCGACCGCGTCACGTTCTCCACCGTGCAGGTGGCGTTCGTGCTGTCGCTCGTCCTGCACCTGGCGTTCTTCCTCGCGCTGCTGCCGAGGATCCTGAAGCTGCCCTCGGAGGACGAGGGCGAGGGCGCGAAGCGCGGCACGCTCGCGGTGCGCCTGGCGCCGAAGCCGGCGCCGCCACCCGTCGCCGTTGCGCCGCCCTCCGTTCCCGTCCCGAGGGCGCCCGAGCCTCCCGTGCGCCGCGCAGCGCCGTCTTCAGCGGCGCCGAGTGCACCGTCGGCGCCGCGCGTCATCGCTTCCCGGCGACCTTCGCCCGTGACCATCGCGCCAACGCCCGTGGATCCGCCGCCGGCGGCGCCCGCGAAGCCGCCCGCCACGGGCGACCTTGCGTCCTACATCGAGGCGCGGCGACGGGCGCGCGATCCGTCGGCGTCGCCGGCGACCGCCGAAAGCGAGCAGGAGCGCACCAACCGCGAGGCCGCGGCACGACTGGGGCTGGACCGTCCGCAGGGCACCGGAGCCGATGCGTACCGCGGCGGCGGCATCTTCCAGATCCACCGCATCGGCTACGCCGACGCGGAGTTCATCTTCTTCGGCTGGAACCGCATGATGAACCGCAACACGCGGCAGATGGTCGAGGTGCAGCGCGGCAGCGAGCCGGGCATCGAGATCGCGGTGGTGCGGCGGATGATCGCCATCATCCGCGACCACGAGCGCGGCAGCTTCACCTGGGAGTCGCGGCGGCTCGGCCGCGACGTCACGCTGTCGGCCCGCGCCGCCGATACCGCGGAACTAGAGGCGTTCCTGATGCGCGAGTTCTTCCCGCGGCCCTAGCCGGCGCGTGCGCCGGTGATCAGGGCCATTTCTGCGTGGTCTTGCCGCGCGCGTCCGAGCGCTCGATCGCGAACTGGCCGTCCTTCTCGATCACCATCGAGCCGCGCACCTTGTCGGCCTTGTCGGAGAAGTTGATGGCGGCGGAATCGTCCGCGTTGACCGACATGCCGATGATGTCGTGCCCCGCCGTGCCGTTCATGGTGAACACGGGCACGTCGGCGTCGCCCAGCGTCATGATCAGGCGCGCCTTGCCGTTCTTGCCGTAGAAGGCGTAGATCGGCTGGCCGTCCTTGGTCATCGCCAGCAGCCCGCGCACCGTGCCGGCGTTGTCGGTGATCTCCAGCCGGCTGGTGCGCAGCGTGGTGGCCTGCGCGTGCGCTTCGCGGAACGACAGCAGCTGCGAGCCGGCGGCGCCGAGCACTGCGCTGCCCACGCACGCGGCGAGCACGAAATTGCGGTCCTTGCGGTCCATGGTGTTCTCCCTTTCAGCCCTTGAGCTGCATCGATTTGTACTCCAGGAACTCCTCCAGGCCGTAGACGCCCGCTTCGCGCCCGTGGCCCGACTGCTTGAAGCCGCCGAAAGGCGCGTTCATGTTGAACGCGCCGCCGTTGACGTCGACCTGTCCGGCGCGGATGCGCCGCGCCACCTTCTGCGCGCGCGCGTCGTCCGCCGACCACACCGCGCCGGCGAGGCCGTAGGGCGAGTCGTTGGCGATGCGCACCGCCTCCTCCTCGTCCTTGTAGGGGATGATCGCCAGCACCGGCCCGAAGATCTCCTCCTGCGCGATGGTCATCGAGTTCCTGACGTTGGCGAACACCGTCGGCTTGACGAAGTAGCCGCCCGGCAGGCCTTCCGGGGCTTCGGCGCCGCCGGCGACCAGTTGCGCGCCTTCCTCGACGCCCTTCTTGATGTAGCTGCGCACGCGGTCGAGCTGCATCTGCGACGACAGCGGCCCCAGCCGCGTCGTTTCCAGGGTCGGGTCGCCGAGCGTGAAGCCCTTCGCCGCCTCGGCGGCGAGCTTCGCGGCCTCCTCGTGCTTCGCTGCCGGCACCAGCATCCGCGTCAGCGCGGTGCAGGTCTGGCCGGAGTTCAGGTAGCAGCCGTTCACCGTGCCCTTCACCGCGGCGGCGAGGTCGGCGTCGTCCAGGATCACCGACGCGCTCTTGCCGCCGAGCTCCAGCGAGACCCGCTTGACGGTCTGCGCGGCGACTTCCGAGATGCGCTTGCCGGCGCGCGTCGAGCCGGTGAACGAGATCTTGTCGACGTGCGGGTGCTTCACCAGCGCCTCGCCGACCGCGGGGCCGAAGCCGGTGACCAGGTTGAACACGCCCTTGGGCAGGCCGGCCGCCTCGATCACCTCGGCGAGCACGAAGCTGTTGAACGGCGCCACCTCGGAGGGCTTCCGCACCTCCGTGCCGCCGGCGGCGAGCGCCGGCGCGACCGTCAGCGCGAGCTGG
>SXGT01366533.1_pt1 | contig 11768 bp, 13 predicted proteins | sample 3176221 | NCBI WGS metagenome assembly SXGT01 (sample SAMN11356862, study PRJNA531348) | freshwater metagenome | isolation source: freshwater sample F1-120 | place: China: Fuxian Lake, Yuxi | collected 2017-12-25
CATCGAATATGGCGACATGCAGCTGATCTGCGAGGCCTATGCCATCCTCAAGGCCGCTCTGAATGCCAGCGCCGGCGAACTGGCCGCCATCTTTGGCGAGTGGAACCGGGGTGAGCTGGATTCCTTCCTGATTGATATCACTACCAACATCCTCGCCTTCAAGGACCCGGTTAGCGGTGAGCCGCTGGTGGATCTGATTGTCGACAAGGCGGGCCAGAAGGGCACCGGAAAATGGACGGTCGGCCACGCGACCGAGATGGGCGTGCCGCTTTCGGTCATCGCCAGCGCGGTCGAGGCGCGGATTCTCAGTTCGCTCAAGGCTGACCGGGCCGCCGCCTCCGAGGTGCTGCCGGGGCCGGTGACCCAGCCGTTTGCCGGTGACCGTCAGGCGCTGATCGATGCGGTGCGTGACGCGCTGTATGCCAGCAAGATCATCAGTTATGCCCAGGGCTTCGTGCAGCTGGGTGCTGCGTCCGAGCTGTATCAGTGGCACCTCAATTTTGGTGACATTTCGTCGATCTGGCGGGGTGGCTGCATCATTCGGGCCCGGTTCCTCAACCGGATCACCGAGGCATACCGGAAAAATCCCGAGCTGAAAAATCTCATCCTTGACCCTTATTTCCGCGACATCATCGTTAGTTCGCAGGCCAACTGGCGGCGGGTGGTGCAGCTGGCGGTGGAATACGGCGTCGCCGCACCGGCGTTTTCGGCAGCGCTGGCCTATTACGACAGTTACCGGGCGGCCCGGCTTCCCGCCAACCTGCTGCAAGCCCAGCGGGATTACTTTGGCGCCCATACCTATGAGCGGATTGATCGGCCAGAAGGCGATTTTTTCCATACCGAGTGGTTTTGAGCGGTGTCAGGATGCCTGCATGACCTGAGGAGGACTACAGCATGAAACGATGGATCAGACACCCGCAGCGCCGCCGTGTAGCGCTGGTGCTGGTGGTTTTGGGCGGATTAGGCTTTTTTTTGGCACCCGGAAATGCGCTGGCGGGATTATTGCTGGCAGGGGCCGGAGTCTTGCTGGAAGTGATCGGGATCGCGCTAAAACATGAGGAATCCTGAGCGAGTGCGCGCTTGATGAGCCGATCTTCCGCCAAGCTCCCCATCCGCCAAAAGCTGCTCGATCAGGGGGTGGCCCTGATTATGGAGCACGGCTATCACGGCACCGGGTTGCAGACCATTCTGCAAAGCACGGGTGTCCCCAAAGGGTCGTTCTACCACTACTTTGCCAGCAAGGAGGATTTCAGTGCTGAAGTCATTCAGCACTATATTGCGCCGTTTATCGCACGGCTTGACCTTGCCATGCAGCAGCCGGGGGTCGACGCCCGGCAAGCGTTACGGGCTTATTTCAGGGATCTGAGTGTAGAGGCGGCCCGGCGTGATTTTCGTGGGGGTTGCCTGTTGGGCAATCTCATGGGGGAAATCGGCGAGACCAGTGAGAAATGCCGCTCAGCCCTCCATCTGGCGGTGAGCGGCTACCGGGACAGGATCGCCGACGCCTTGCGCCGGGGGCAGCAGGAAGGCGTGTTCCGTCCCGATCTCCCGGCGGAAACCATGGCCGACCTGCTGGTCAACCAGTGGCAGGGGGCGCTGCTGCGCATGAAGATTGAGCAATCCGTGCGCCCGCTGGAGGATTGCTGCGGCAGTTTGGTGGATGGTTATTTTGTCCCCTGATTTTTTGGGCTTGATATAAAGACGACCGGTCGTCTAATATGCCGCCTGACTGACGCCACCCGCCAATTTCCGGGATGCGGCAGGAGCAACGATACGCCCAGCTATCTGATGGAGCGGGACATCCCCGGCGACCGGGTTTGCTGCCTTTACATCGCACCGAATGAGAGGATGATGCGCGAGCACGCCGAAGCGGGCGGTTTCCCGGTGACGGCAGTCCATGAAATCCGCAGCCGTATCGATCCGGCCACGGCGGCCGGGGTGGACATCGCTCCGCAGATCCCGCAAGAAGAAAATCCATAACAAGCAGAACGGAGAGCACTCATGAAACCTTGCACAACCCCCACGCCACGTCAGCCCGTCCTCGCAACGGCTTTGGGCCTTGCCCTGGCCATGACCGCGATAATGCCGGTTCAGGCACTGGCCGATGAGACCTGCGCCTCGCCCTACATGAAGAAAATCACCGGCCAGGAAGATTTCGTTTACGTCTGGACGCTGGGTGTCGAAGGCGTGGGGGATGCGCAGGACAAGCTGGTCACGGTGGATGTCAACCCGAAATCCGAGAAATTCGGCAAGGTCATCAACAGCGTCTCGGTGGGTGGCCGCAACGAGGCGCACCATTCCGACTTTACCGATGATCGTCAATATCTTTGGGCGGGTGGCCTCGATACCAGCAAGATCTTCGTCTTCGATGTCAAGACCGACCCGTCCCAGCCCCGGCTGGTCAATACGATCACCGATTTCGTGGCCAAGTCGGGCGGCGTGGTCGGGCCGCATACCATGTACGCCCTGCCGGGCCGGATGATGATCACCGGCCTTTCCAACAACAAGGACCATGGTGGCCGTACCGCACTGGTGGAATACACCAATGAGGGCGGCTATGTCACGACGCACTGGATGCCGACCGACGGCGACTTGCGTGGTGCCGTCAAGACCGGCCACTTTGCCGACGGCTACAACTATGATGTGCGGGCTCTCCCGCGCAAGAACCTGCTGGTGACTTCCTCCTTCACCGGGTGGAACAACTACATGATGGACTTCGGCAAGCTGCTGACCGATGCCGAGGCCATGAAGCATTTCGGCAATACCGTGGTGACGTGGGATTTGCACACCAAGCAGCCCAGAAAGGTCTTTGATGTGCCGGGCGCACCGCTGGAAATCCGCTGTGCCTGGGGCGAGAGCCACAATTACTGCTTTACGACCACGGCGCTGACCTCGCAAATCTGGCTGATTCATGAGGATGCCAAGGGTGAGTGGCAGGCCAAGGCGGTAGCCGATGTTGGAGACCCCAAGAAGATACCGCTACCGGTCGACATCTCGATCTCCAACGACGACAGGCTGCTGTGGGTCAACACGTTCATGGACGGCAACACCCGCGCTTTCGACATCAGCAATCCGGAAAAGCCGGTGCAGGTTTACGAGAAACATATCGGTGCCCAGGTCAATATGGTCTCGTCGAGCTGGGATGGCAAGCGGCTGTATTACACCTCCTCGCTGCTCGCCAATTGGGACAAAAAAGGCCAGGACAACGAGCAGTTCCTCAAGCTGTTTCAGTGGGATGGCAAGGAGCTGAAGCCGGTCTTTGCGATTGATTTCATGGCTGAAAAGCTGGGCCGTCCGCACCAGATGCGTTTTGGTGCGCATGCGCTGTATAGCCGTCTCGCCGGAAGCCCGAACAGGGAGGCGCTGGTCAAGTCGGAATAGGCTCGGGGTTGGCCTGGCTGCTTGCCGACATGACATTCTCGTTCAAGCCCGTAATCGTTTTTGTCCTGGCCCTGGCGGCTTTCCCGGCTCAGGCTGATTCATCGGCTGCCCTGGCTCCGGGTTATGGGGCTTTGTCCTATCCGCCGCCAAAACCCGGCAGTTACACGCTGCCTCAGCTGGGACCGGCGGCGGATGGGCAGGTGCTGGAGTCCTCCGGTCAACCGGCGACGCTGCATGGCCTGTATGCGGGCCGCATGGTGTTGCTGAGTTTCATCTACGCGACTTGCGACGATGCGAATGGCTGCCCGCTGGCGACGAGGGTGCTGCATCGCATCCAGTCGGCGCTCAAGGCTCGCCCCGAGCTGAAGGACCGTCTACGGCTGATTACGCTGAGTTTCAATCCCGAGCACGATACCCCGGCGGTGATGGCGAAATATGGCGAGGATTTTCAATCGGGTGGCATTGACTGGCGGTTCCTGACTACACGTTCCGGGACGGAATTAGCGCCGGTTCTGCGCGATTATCAGCAATCCGTGGACCGGGAGGTGGACGCCCAGGGCCGTCCGGCCAGCCGGTTTTCACACCTGCTGCGGGTGTATCTGATTGATGATGAAGGCCTGATTCGCAACAGTTACACCGTGTCGGTACTGCACCCGGATCTGGTGCTGGCGGATATTGAAACCCTGATGCGGGAAGCAGACCAGCGGGGCGGGAAGGCGAAACCGGTGGCGGCAATGTCCGCGCCGATGCGGGCCGGGGATGGCCGGTCGGGCTATGAGCAGGCGGACTACCAGACGCGCTCCACGGCATTGATCCAGCGGCAGGGCCAGCCGGCCGATCTCCTGAAGCGGGCCCGCCAGCCGGTGGCGGGGCTGCCGCCACTGCCGATACCGGCGGACAATCCGCTGACCCGCGAGAAAATCACTTTGGGCCGCAAGCTGTTCTACGACCGGCGGCTTTCGCTGAATCAGACCTTTTCCTGTGCGATGTGCCATATCCCCGAGCAGGGCTTCACCAGTCAGGAGCAGGCCACGTCCGTTGGTGTCGAAGGCCGCACGGTGCGGCGCAATGCACCGACGCTCTACAACGTGGCCTACCTGACCCGGTTGTTCCACGATGGGCGGGAATCGCTGCTGGAAAATCAGGTGTGGGGGCCTTTTCTGGCGGTCAACGAGATGGGTAATCCGTCGGTCGGTGCGGTCACCGAAAAGCTCAAATCCTTGCCGGATTATCGAGGGCTGTTCGAGAAAGCGTTTCATCGCGGGCCGGGCATGGATACGGTCGGGCAAGCGATTGCCAGTTATGAACGCACGCTGATTGCGGGGGATTCGCCTTTTGATCGCTGGCGGTATGGCCATCAGCCGGATGCGATTTCAGCATCGGCGCAAGCTGGCTACGCGCTGTTCATTGGCAGGGCCGGGTGTGTGCAGTGCCATTCAATCGGGCCAGAGTCGGCGTTGTTTACCGATAACCAGTTGCATAACACGGGTGTCGGCTATCAGGAGAGTAGGCGCCACGAACCGGAAAAGACGCGGGTTCAGGTTGCGCCGGGCGTGACGCTTGACCTGGCGGCGGCCAGCCTGGGGCAGGTGGCTGCAATCCGGCCCGGTGATCTGGGACGGTATGAGGTGACCCAGAACCCGGTAGACCGTTGGCACTACCGGACACCTTCCCTGCGGAATATCGCCCTCACCGCGCCGTATATGCACCACGGTGGAGTGGCGACCCTGCGTGAGGTGGTGGAGTTCTACAACCACGGCGGTGCGCCCAACGAGAACCTCGACCCGCGCATTCAGCCGCTGAATCTCGGGAGTGATGACATCGGAAACCTGGTCGCATTCCTTGAGTCGCTGACCGGCAGCCATATCGGCCCGCTGGTTTCCGATGCCTGGGCGGCACCCGTCGGGGAGCGCTGAGGCCTGCTTCAGGCCGCCACGTCCAGACTACGGGATCTCTATAAGGTTGGCAGGAAAGCGATGTCTTCGTGGTCCTGGCTAGTCCTGAGCCAGCTAACCATATTGGGGTAAGGGGCTACCCCCGCCGCCGCCGCGCCCACAGGGTCATATGCCATACGGAAGAGTTGCAGGAGCGGCAAGCCAAAGTATTGCCCCCCTTCAAAGCTTTGCACCAGCCACCCGCCCTGGCCCTGATAGCCTCCCTCATGAAAACAGACCTTTGCCGGTATGCCGAGATGAACGCAGGCGGCATAGCACCATGCCGCCGTCACCATGCTGTGAGCCGTCTGCACCTGACTCTCCCTGAATTTCAGCGGTGTGGCTAATTGCCTGCGGTACGCCGGGTGACATACGGCAATGGATGATGCCAGATATAGAATATCTCCAGGATATTTCAGCGTGTCATCGTATCGCAGCACCCCTTCTGCGATCAGCAGCCCACCGAGGTCACCAGGGCTGTCTTCAATCTTATCCCTGGCGATCTGAATGCCGATGGAATGACAGAACTCTAGAATGACTTTTAACAACTTGTCTTACCGTGACCTTGAGTTGTTCGCCGGATTATCCTTGCCATTACCATCTTGAAGGATAGATGCCATTTACAGCTATCACGAAATTCAAGCAAAGATAAGGCTGCATTATGTTGATAGGCTGCTGCTCGCCGACCAGGGCAGAGGGAGTGACCTTAATCCCGGAAGCGGCGTCGCTGGATGCGGCGGCCAGCTGCGGTAATCCATTAGGGAGTAATAGCGGGGGCAGATTATTATTCAGAATCTGAGTTGTCGCAGAGCCGCCGACTTGTCCCATTACAAAATATGGAAGGCCCAAACCCTGACCCTGACCTACGGGTACCCGGCCACGAAGGTCAGGCAGAGCAAAGGTTGTTATGCCATCACCCCCATAGAAAGTTCCCAGCAAAGAGAACAGGGCGGTATTCTGGCTGATTGAGAGAATTTGCCCCTGACACAGCATCCAGCCATTAGGCGCAAAATTGAAACCCACCATCAAAATCTGACCAAGAAAGTTATCCATCATAGTCTCCCGTGTTTAAGTGAAATTAGAATAATCCTGCTGTTCAATAATAAGTCGTACCGGTCTACGTTAAGCAGACGCCGGAAGGGTGCTGTAGGCTGACACTACCAAACTTCCAGTGGGTGAAAAAGCCAGGTATCTGGGTTGAGCTATCGAGCCATCGGCTAGAACCAGCTTGACCGTATCCAGTAGCCTGCCTCTCTGTGTCATTGCGGCAACAGTTCCAGCGTTAGTGTCTGCGGCATAGAGAATGCCGTCAGGCCCCATCGAGATATAGCCTGGATTGAAAGACGGTATGCCACCCAGCTTGCTCCCGTCGTAGATATCCAGCAGCACCCCCGAGTGATTAAAGACCTTTATCGCGCGATTGCCTTTATCTACCACGAAGATATCGCTGTCAGTACCGACAGCGACGCTGGTTGGTCCATTAAGATCGTCATAAGGTAAGCCCAAACTGCCGAATGAACTCTTATGGCGGCCATGGCGATCATAGATGTCAATCTGATGGTTCATGGTGTCGGCCACATAAACCCGGTCATTCGCCACCGCCAGATCCTGGGGGTATCTCAGGCGCATTTTCCTGGTAGGCCGGATCACCTCCAGCAGCTTGCCATTACGAGACATCACCAGCACACGGCTATTGCCGATGTCGGTCACATAGACGCGGCCACGTTGATCTGTCGCTAATGAGGAAGGGATATTCAGCAAGGCTCTATCCTTTACGGTGTCCCCTCCTTTTTGCCACATAACATGGTTACCGGCATATTTGGTGAGCAGGTCGTTCCTCATGTCCAGGGCATACTTGTCGCCGTAACGGTCATAGTCCCACGCCACTGAGTTACCCAGATGGATTTCAATGGTAGCAAGACCCCCGCCATCGTTAGGGATTATGGTAATGGGCGGCACTTGCAGGCTGGTCAACCCTTCACCGGCAACCTGCCCGGAGAAGAGAGCGAGACCACCCAGAGCCAGCCCTGTGTCTCGTATAAATCGACGCCGATCGTACATACACGCCTCGCTAAGAAAAGATTTGAACAATTGTAGCGACCTGGAAGGTTCAGGACTCAGGTGCGACACCCCGGCGAAAGTGTAGGTTCCTTTTTAGAATCTGCCTAATTTTATTTGCGGGAGAGTCAAGACAGACTGACTGCCAATGCAACGCAACCGGGCGCAAAGTTCGGGAGGCTATCGCCTTCATCACACCCCGGTAACCCTGCCGTTCAGCTGGAAACTTTTCAAAGCCGTTCGACAATCTGGGTTATCGAGTCGTGATAGCATCGCGTTGGCCTTGTCAAGGGTGGCTGGGTCAACGCGATAGAGATAACAACTAGATCATTACCGAGGAGAGTAGCCATGAGTTTTGACTTCAACCGCATGCTGAAGCGTGAATTCAATGTGGGAAAGAAAGATGAGCAAATTCGTCTGGGCGTGGGTGTTGCGATGCTGGTGCTGGCCTGGATGCTCGATAGCGTCCTCTTCATTGTCGTGGGGCTGTTGCTGATCGTAACGTCTACGCTGCGTTGGTGCCCGGCCTATTCTGGACTGGGGAAATCCACGGTCGAGTCTGGTGACGAGCCTCCCACGGACAGCAAATAGCTGGCCGGGTTTTCGGGCGCACCTGGAGCCATGTCCGTTCGGCGGAGATGACAAGAGCGTGTGGCGCGGAGCAGCGCTGGAACTTTTTGCGTCGCGGCAACGTCCGACGAGGCGGCATTTGCCGCTTACCTCGTGAGGAAATCCATGGAACTGATGATTCTAAGCCTGACTTTGGTAGCTATCGCTCTGGTTCTTGGCATTGACGTGACTGAACAGCGTCAGCCAGTCAGGGTGATCGATCGTGATGCTGAAAGGCGATGGGAGCACTGGCTGGCCGAAAGGCGTGAATGGAGGTAATTGTTCCTCTGCTGCCGGTACAACCGGCGCACCCACCGAACCCGGTCTTGTACCGGGTTTTTTATTGACGGCGCGACTGTACCTCGTGTCCCCGTCAGAGGTAGCGCAGATCGAACTGGTCACGGGTCGCATTGCGCATGTGCCTCTCGAACGAAGCGGCTCTTTCGGTGGGTAATTGGCACACCACGCGAACTCCCCGCTCGGTATAGTCCTCGACGCGATCCTCTGCGTGATGGCTGTCAAGGCATCGGTAGAGTGTTCCGAGCTGGTCGAAAAGGACTTCGACGGCAATCTGGATGCGCGGGAATTCCTCGCGGCGGTTTGCTTTCTTCAGGGCTTCACTCGCCGTTCCGCCATAGGCACGCATCAATCCCCCCGCTCCCAGCAACGTCCCGCCGAAATATCGAATTACCCCGACGGTAATGAAGTCGAGCCCTTGTCCCTCAATCGCTTTGTATATGGGCTGTCCGGCCGTGCCTGACGGTTCCCCGCCGTCGCTGTAACGGTACTGTTGACCCATGCGGTAAGCCCAGCAGAGGTGGGAAGCGTCGGGGTGCCGCTGAATCAGGATTTGCAGAAACCGGGCACTCTCATCCGGTGTTCTTGTATGCCGGGCATAGGCCAGAAAAACCGAGTTCTTGAACGTTTCTCTGTGTGCTGCCTCGCCATCAATGGTAATGAATCGGTGTTTTAACATGTTGATTGGCGTGTTCTTCTGCCGCCTGCCGGTGGGCCGATGAGGCACTGTTCCAGCATTTTTGCTGAATCTTCGCTGAAATCAAGAGAGGGTGAGTGAATCAGGGGGCCAAAAAAACGGGTGCCTCGGCACCCGTTCCATTGCGACCGGTAGCAACGGGTTAACCGCGCGTCATTCTCCGGCCATACCAGCCAGCCATTCCGATCATGGACAGCATCATCAGTATTTGCGCCCATTCGCTGAGGGTGGGGATGGGGCTGACCGGCGGGGGCGGAGGCGGTGGAGTCGCCGGACCGATCTGAACGATGATCGTGTCATTCGGCAGGGTCCAGGTATAGGAATTCCCCGCCGTCAATCCGAGGCTGGTAAACGATTGGTTGGCGAAGGTGGAGCTTCCGCTGATCGCTGAGCCAGAGACGAACCCAACAGGCGTGTAGACGTAGCCGCCTCCAAAGCCAACGATAGAGGCCGGGCTGGTGGTTGAGGATGCGCCTAAAAAGCCGCTTGAGCTGCCGAATGATGCGGGGCCGGTAATGCTGCCGGCGTAACCGTCAGTGGGAACAGAGTTGGCTTGGGGCGGCCCCACAGTTAGGAAAGCTGCGCTTGGATCCAATACACCCCACCCAGTCCCGGGGATGCCCGCCAAACCGGTTACACTCAGTGTGCCGGAGGCCGTCACCCGGACATCAGCACCCACCTCCTCGATGGTGAAGGTGGCCACTGCGTGCGCTGCCCCCCCCCAGCAACAAACCTGCCAAAGATATAAAAGCTAAAACCGAACGTTTCACACTAACCTCCAATGGATTTAAGAACGCGATACCCCCGAACAGCCAAGGGCAGGCTGTGGGGCTTCTCAGCGCCGTAATCATATCGCCGAAACCTGATTCGTACAAAAATGGAGCGGGTCAATTGGCTGGGGACGTCTCGAACGCTCACCTGGTCCGAGGGCGACGGGCCCGTAAAGCTAGGTTGCCCATGCCGTGGGAGCGCTGCCCCAGCGCGAGGGAGGCCCAACCACGGCACCCAGCGGGTGCCGGTAGCCAACCCGCATCGGCCTGAGGGCAGGCCTCCTACGCCCGTAGCCCCGTACCGGCACGGGTCAGGTCACGTCCCGTAGGAGCGCTGCCCCCAGCGCGAGCGGACTGCAATTGGGGCACCCAGCGGGGTGCCGGTAGCCAACCCGCATCGGCCCGGTCTGTGATGAGCAAAAAAAAGCCCCGGTGACCGGGGCTTAGAGGAGGAGAAAAGGGATTATTTTTTGGCGGCTCAGTCATGGTGGGCTTCGACGGATTTGGGGTGATCAGGAAGGTCGACGGTGGCGATCGCGACCACGATGACGAATGCAAGAATGAAAATTTCCATGATTTACCTGCTGTGGTTGTTAATGTCGATTGTGACTATAACAGAAGATAAATAGCATTTAATTCGATTGCTTGTTTCGTATTGTGAAACAAGCGAAGGGTTCGCCCCCGTGTTCAGGAGCTACACGACAGCATGGAACAACCCGGACGCGCTCTGGCCCAGTCAGGCCGTTTGGCCGCGAACGCCGCTTTGCCAGGCTGGTCGGTATAGGGGTGCCGAAGTACCTCCAGCAACTCTTCAATCAGGGAGGGGTCGCCCTGTCCGGCAAGGTCAATGGCCTGCTGGGCCAGGCAGTTGCGGAGGACGTAGCGGGGGTTGGCGGCGTTCATCCGGGCGATGCGTGCGCTGTTGGGCGTTGCATTCGTATGCAGGCGTTGCCTGTAAGCCGCAAGCCAAGACAGTATGCGTTGCCGGTAGGCCGGAACGATCTGTTCCGGCTGGTACCAGGCCTCTTCCAGCGGTGACAGCAGATCGGCATTGGGGATGTTCGGAAGCTCCGGGCCAATGTTGGCCAGCTGCCGAAAGAAAATCGTCATGTCGGTTTCCACGGCGGACAGCAAGGCAAATAACTCGCCGGTCAGGTCGTCATCCTGTGCCGGATCGTAAGCTTTCAGCCCCAGTTTGCGGGCGATCATTTCTCGCCAGCCCTGTTCGAAGCTTTGTGTGTAGAGGTCGAGCCCTGTTTGCAAGGGTTCGGCTTCACCGATCAACGGGTAGATCGCGTTGGCCAGTTGCACCAGATTCCAGTAGGCGATGCGCGGCTGATGGCCGAAACGGTAGCGCCGGTGGCTGGCATCGGTCGTGTTGGGTGTCCAGTCCGGGTCGTAATCGTCCATCCATCCGTAAGGTCCGTAGTCGATCGTCAAGCCGAGGATGGACATATTGTCGGTATTCATGACGCCATGGACGAAGCCGACCCGTTGCCAATGCACGATCATTTCCGCTGTTCGCTGACAGACTTGCGTAAACCAGTCGAGATACGCGGCCGTCGAGGGCACGGTTTTGATGTGCGGGAAATCGTTGCGCAGCGTGAAGTCAACCAGTTGCCGTAGCAGGCCGATGTCTCCCCGGGCGGCAAGCAGCTCGAAATGCCCGAAGCGGGTAAACGAGGGCGCTACCCGGCAGACGATTGCTCCGGGTTCCGGTTTTGGGTTGCCATCGTAAAACAGATCGCGGACCACGGTTTGTCCCGTAGTAACAAGACTCAGGGCACGGGTAGTCGGCACGCCGAGGTGGTGCATGGCTTCGCTGCACAGGAATTCGCGCACCGAGGAGCGCAGTACGGCCAGTCCATCTGCCGTGCGGGAATAGGGCGTCAGCCCTGCACCCTTGAGTTGCAGGGTGTGGTATCGGCCATCGGCCCCACGGGTTTCTCCCAGATTGATGGCGCGGCCATCGCCCAGCTGTCCAGCCCAGTGACCAAACTGGTGGCCACCGTAACAGGTGGC
>SXGT01426647.1_pt1 | contig 11768 bp, 5 predicted proteins | sample 3176221 | NCBI WGS metagenome assembly SXGT01 (sample SAMN11356862, study PRJNA531348) | freshwater metagenome | isolation source: freshwater sample F1-120 | place: China: Fuxian Lake, Yuxi | collected 2017-12-25
CCAAGGTCATGGCGAAACGAATAATGCCATAAATACCCAATTTCAAACCCACTAACAAGGCTGTCAACTGCGTAGGACCTTCCATACTGACGGTCGGCAACCACGTATGAAATGGCACTAGCGGGGCTTTGACGGCAAATCCCAGAATCAATAATAAAAACACCACAACCTGTAACTGATCATCCATCGCCACATTCAGTAACACGGGCAAGCTAAAGGATAAATCCTGCGGAATACTACCGCCTAATTGCGTGGCATTATTGATCGCTAGAATAATAATGCCAAACAGCAGAGGTACCCCGCCAAATAGCATAAATAAACTATATTTCATGGCGGCACTGCGACGTTGTGGACCAATACCCCAATAACCAATCAAAAAGAAAATTAACGGTAACGTTAACTCCCAACAGAGGAAAAACAAAATGAGGTCTAAAGCGCAAAATACGCCAACGGTCACCCCTTGCAATGCGAGCAATAGCGAAAAATGCAAGCTCTGAAGACTTTGCACCGAATTCCAGGCCGCCAGCATTGACAATAAGGACAACAGCACCGAAAGTGGAATAAACAATACCGAGATACCATCTATTCCGACTAAAAACTGGATATTCAGCAAAGGTATCCACGGATATTGTTCCACCAATTGAAAATCTGCTTGCTGCGGATCAAAATAAGCCACCACCGCTAAGGCGCCAAGCAATTCGATTAACAGTGCGACCACTGCAAAAAACTTGGCAAAACGTTTAGCAGGCAATACCGCAACAACAATGGCAGCAAAAATTGGCCAAATGATTAAGCCACTTAAGAGTGGCACAGTCGATGTGAACATCAGGTGTCTCCTCGTTCTTCATCAATGACGACGGGTGAGTGCGATTTGTGTGGTTTAGGGGTTAAATCCTGTGGTGCTGGCATCTCTTCGGGCGCAAGCTCTTGATCAAGCAACTGCTCTTGCTCCTGAGTTGGAGATGCCGCATTATTTTGTTCATATTCTTCATATATACTATTGTGTAAATTGTAGTATTTACCAATCGTACCATTTGCAGTATTCACCAGACTTAGCCACGGCGAACTATAGAACCCGGTAATCAACAACAAGCCACAAATCAATACGGCAATAATTCTTTCATAGACCGGGGTCTTAACCAAATGATTCACAGTAACAGCTCGCTTAATATCTGCAAGAAATACCCGTTGAAAAGCCCACAGTAGAAATGCTGCCGCCAACACATTGCCTAAACCAATGACGGTGGCAATAATCCAGCCATTTTTCCCAACGACCCCAGAAATCAACATATGTGCAGCATCAAACCCTGGGGTGCCTGGCATTGCCATGGTACTCAAAGCCGAGATTAAAAACATAAACCCCAAGGCAGTACGAGTATCCCAAACATTGCCTAAGCGTGGCATGGAGGCCGTATTAGTGTGTTCATAGATAAATCCAATACTCAATAGCATCCCTGCAGCCGCCAAACCATAAGCTAAACTCAATAACAAGCTCCCCTCAACCCCATTTAACTCAAAACTAAAGACCCCAATAATTAACATTCCGGTATGGCTGATTACCGCAAAAGCCAATAGGCGACGGATATTAATCTGCATCAACGCTAATAATGCGCCGTAAAAAATACCAATCAAGCCCATGGTCACCACCAAACTCGACCATTCATCCGCCACGCCAGGAATCAACGGTAAAATAAAGCGCACCACCGCATAAATCCCCAGTTTTAAACCGACGACAAATACCCCAACACCAGCCACGGCGCCCTGCTCTGCTAATAATGGCAGCCAAGCATGGAATGGAAAAAGCGGCATGCGCACTGCAAACCCAAAAATAAGCAAAATGAAAATTAAGGTCTCATTGCTAAATGGCGCATTATTTTGCGCTAACGCTAACCAGTCGAAGTTTACGGGTTGTTCAGAATCTTCTAAACCAAAGCCCAGCAACATAAACCCGACAAAGGTCAACAGCAAGCCGCCACCCCAAAATTGCATCAAAATTTTTAACGCATGTTTGCGTTGACTTCCCGTGCCCGCATACACAGTTAAAAAGGCTACAGGTATAACTTCCGCGACGCTCCACAACCAAAATTGCAAAGCATTTAACGCCGCAAATGCCCCGATCAAGATCGCTTCATAGCCTAACAATGCTGCAATGACACTTCCATCCCCCGCAAATCGTGAACCTTGCACGTAAATTAACGCTAATAGCGTCAGGACCGTAGTCATCAAGATAAATAACAAATTCGCGCCATCTACGCCCACGTTATAGCTCATCCCAGCCACGGCTAAACGTTCAGCTAATTGAATACCCGAATTATATTGATCAAACACCGATAATAAATACACTGCCAGCAAGCCAGTGACAAGTGCGCCTAAATAGCCAATCCCAGTAATCAATCGCGTTGAATTCACTAAGAGCACCGCAAACGTCGTTGCAAGTGGCACCAAAGTCATCAAGGTTAAGACAGGAAATAAGGCCGATTCCGACCAATACATGACAGAAATTTCCATTGGCGCCTCAAAATGCCGCTAATAAGGTAATGAATACAAATAACGACAAATACCGGGGTCGTAACAACAATTGTTCTATGCGATTGGCAATATGTCCTAATTGCCGCCCCAGACTAAGCGCATCTTCGGTCACGCCACGCAACACCAAGCGATCTTCAACCCAATGTAAAATCAGCGCCACAAGTTCTGCCAACTTACCCGCCAGACCGCTACCGCGAGCAAAGTTATCTAGCTCATTATCCAAATTTGCGCCAATTTTTTGTTCTTCCAATTGCGCTAAAGACGCCAGCGCATTGATTGCCGGGGCAGGAATCCCCATCGCCGAATCAATCACATGATCATCAAAATAACTTAAATCTTTGGCTAAACGTAAAGCGGGATGCACAATCGTCCAATCAGCGATGGGATCTAGCCAAAAACGCTGTAGCGACACCACATAGACCCAACGCACTTTACCCAAAGTGGTAAGAAAGGAACGCTGCGGCAATTCCCCGACTTGTTGAATAAATCCCGGGGCATGCAACATCTGATAGCTGCGCAACAGCGCATGTAAAAGCATATGCCAAGTCGCAACTTCCCACAAACCTAGGCCACATTCTGCAAACATTAAGCCTAGCTGCCCAGAAATTGCAAAACAATAGGAACTTTTGACATCGGTTTGGGTTAAGCCCACCCAGAAGCTATAGCCTGCGGTCAAAATACCCAAAATTAACAAGACTGACATTGCCAGAAATGATTGTGTAAACAGCGCCTGTAAAAAAATGACTAAAAAAACCCCTGCATGCACGGATACCGCACCATAAAATACCGCACTCGAAACCGTGGGCCCTTCCATAGCGCGCGCTAACCAAGGAGTAAACGGAATCTGTGCCGATTTGACTAAGGCAGCGATAGCAAAACACAAGGCCAGAACGGTGGTATCAGTTACGGTTAACTCGGGTGCAGCCTGTTGCAAAGCTTGCCAACTGACATCACCGATATAACTAAAACTCAAGCCAATACCCAATAAGAACGCAACATCGCCAATACGATTGGTAATGAAAATTCGAGTGGCATTAAAGACTGGGACCGCAGAATTATAGGCATAGGCAACCAGTAAATAAGAACACACGCCCGCTAATTCCCAGCCAATAAAGGTTCCAATCATGGTAGCCGATAACAGCAACATCAAAATGGCAGCGGCAAAAAGACTTAGTATAAAAAAGAATCGATGAAAGCCCGCTTCCCGATGTAAATAATTTACCGCAAAACGCATCATCGACAGCATAATCACCGCAAACACCGCCGCGATGTGCATGTTCAAGCCACCCGTATAAAAACTCAACGGTACAACGAATAATTCTGAATTCAACCAAGTGCCCAGGGTCACAATCGGATACTCAGCAGCAGGCCAAATTGCCAAACCGACACACAGCAAGGTCGACACCAGCGTCGCCAGTATTACAGCCCAAGCCGTCATCACTTCACTCTGATCGCCTTGCACCTGACCGAATAATTGTCTAATGCCCACCCACGCTGCGGCCAGCAGTGGTAAGCCTAATATTCCACTGACTAAATATTCCATATTACGCCCCTTGCCTTACCACGCCTGCATTCACACGCTTGCCAGTCACAAACACGGGCGGCATAGGATCAGTGTGACCCGCGTAATAGGCAACTGAATCAATAAACGCGGGCAACGCTTGTTTAGGTGCTTCCCAGAGCAAAAATCCTGAGTTAACGTGATACACATAGATGTCCCCGGTCTCAGGATCAAGCGCGTTTAAATACACCCACTCTTGCATGACAAACTCTTGAATAAGCTGATGTTCTTGCACTATTTTTGCTAACACATCCACTTTAGTTTCAACCACAATTTGTAAGCGCATGGCTTCATGAATTTCGGTCATTTGCTGCGGTAAACCCGTACGCAAATCGCTGCTGCCGCCCTGCATCACACCAAACAAACCCTGAATATTGTGCAGCGCTTTGGTACCGCAGCCGTAGCCCTGGGGATTCACGGCTGAAAAGTAGTACTCTAGATTAATTCCGGCACCCACCGGAATTACGGCGGCTAAGACGTTAGTCAGCACACTACCTTCGGGGTCTACACTCGCATCATAGGAACACATTAATGCGCGCCTATCCAGAAATATGCCCTGTGACATAGCTCGTCGTCCAACCAATAACGCCGCCTTGGTTGCATGCCCTAGTTCAGGACGTGGCTGAGAAAAATCGACTGCTCGCAATTGCACATGTTTAAGTGCCGAAGCAGGTGTCGGATTGCTAGGCGCCGAGGCCATGCGGCGACAACGCTCATGCGCAGAAAGTGCACTGCTTTGTTGTAGATTCGCATTTAACACCTGAAATGCAGGCTGTAATGTTGCTGGCAGCGCCTGAAGATCAAACCAAGTAATCGCTTCATTACAGGTATTATGCTCCGCACCTAAAAACCAAGTAGTATCAGGAATCAGCAAACCTTGTTGCGCCAACAGACGCCGAATTTCAGGACGATTCGCCATCTGTGCAAATGCGCGAGCATTGGGTCCACCATGTCGCCCGCTGCACGCCCCACAATCATAGGTCGCTAAATGCGCATTATTTTGACTATGTGAACCATGCCCCATCAGCACGACTAAGTCCGCAAAGCCACTGAGCAAGCCACAATTGCGCAAAAAACCTAAGACCCGTTCGGCTTGTTCAGCATCACTGAAACCTAATTGCAGGGGCGATTCAGGGTCCTCAGTGTGGTTAACGACTAAGCGTGTCGGTACCTCAGGACTGAGTAATTCCTTAAGGCGTTTGGCCAAAGCATGCTGTGTGCCTGCACACCAGACTTTACTGAGTAAACGTAGCCCGACCCAAGGAAATGTTAACGGTAGTAGCAAGGGCGTCAACCAAACATTGCGCCGCAAGGTATTAAATTGCCAATGACTGAAGCACTGCATAAACGCCTGTCCATGTTGATGCCGCTCCAATAACACTTCGGTATCCGCAGCAGCCACTTCATGCACCGCATGCTTAGGTTTAATCACCACCGGACATAAAGCAACTTCGGCAACATCATCTAAGCCCCGATAATTAATGGCTAAGCCAAAAAAACCTGCAGCGCCTAAAGTTTCAATATTGGGATTAACTTCTTCTAAATGACGCCGAAAGCCTTCTTCGCGGTCATCAATACAAAAAATGATCTGCGCTTCTGGGCGCGTATGCCGCTGCTGCCACCGACCTACAGTATGATTTTGCTGTAGCGCATGTAATAAATTTTCTCGATAATGATGTTCATAGGCGTAAAGCCACACTTGATCCTGTTGCGCAGGGGTAAAATCATCTAATAAACGCAGTAGCTGTTCTAATTGAGCTTTCGACACTGCAGCTAACTCATCCGCTGCTATCGCCAGATGTTGACACAAACGAAACAAGCGCCAAGCACTGTCATACACCGAATGTACCGGACGACAATTGGTAAGATTATTTATTTGCCACGTCCAAATAATATCCGCTAGATACTGCCAATCAGTGCGATTAAAACGTTCATTCCCGACACTTAAGGTAATGGCTTCAGCTTGTTCAATCAGATATTCCGGTAAATCACCGCGAAATAAATGACTGCGCACCATAAATTCAGAGCGATTTTTACGGAAATAGGTTTGCAAACTCGTTAAAGTCGCTTCAATCTGCCACGTATCACGACAGATTTGATTAAGCCATAAGCGATCTAAAATCAGTCGTATTGCCAAATAATCAGCTAACGTCGGTTGGACATTATTTTCGGGTTGATAATCCGAATGCTGCTCCCGCCAATTGATCATCCCTGACCACCCCGGAATTTCGAGAGCCAAACAGCGCAAATATCCGGGCCATTGCGCTGCTGGAATCCCAAAATACACCAATTGCGCCATGATCGCGTCTTCAGCCGTCGCTGGCAAGTCCGCAACAATCGCCTGCCAATCCGGTAATTCCTGCAAAAATGGATTAATATCACAACTAACTACCGCCCTCCAAGCTGCATACAAACCCAGCTCAGCGCGATTAGGTAAGGTCCAGGCAGCAACGCCCTCATCTAAAGCAGAACCGCAAATACGAATAATTTCCGGGCGCACGCAATCTAAGATATCCACGCCAGTGAGCGACAGTAAAAACGTTCTCAGCGTGTAATCTTCACCTAAGCGTAATAACTCGCGCGCGAATAATTTAGTTGCTGCCTCAACCATCTGCTCGTGCATGCTGATTTTCTTGAGCGAGACTTTCTTACGCGAAGCCCGATGCTGTGCCAACAAACTTTCTGCTTGATCCAGCGATAAATCCAGCATATTTTCAGGATGCAAAAACGCTGGCTCCAATTCTAATTGTTTTAGCAAAGTTTCCCATAAAGCATTAACAACTTCCGCTTCCGCACGCCCACGCAGTAAACGCTGTTTGACGGCATCCGGGACATCTGCCTGTAGTTTAGTTAACGCCTGCAGCTCTTCAATCTGCCACGCAAACTGATTGGGTGACACCGCCTCCAAATCATGTAGCAGCGCTACTCTAAATACCGTATTAGCCTCGATGGTTTGATTAGATAACGTCAGCAGCGGTCCTTGCGCATGCGGCTGGGCTTTTGCCTGCAAGGCGACTTCGATATCGTGGTCGGTAATTCGACCCTGTTGATAATATTTTAAAAATTCCGCAGTCGGTAAATACCCATGCAAACCATTCAGCGCTTTTGCGGTAGCTATCGCCTCATCAAAGGGTAAATGCTGGAAGCCATGCAAAGTATTATGATGCACAAAATTTCTCAGCGGTGCTTGCCCGGGGAGCACATGATCTAATTCGGACAAGGCCACACGAATTTGAGCTCGCAAGTCCACATGCATATTATTCACCCTGCGCAGAAGCGGCGGTTGCAGTTGCCAAGGCAGCAACCGAATGTTTAATCGTGACTTCCGATAAATCCATTAACTTGGAAGGCATAAAACCCAACACGACGATTAAGAGCATTAATACACTCCCCATTAAAAATTCGCTACGGCTTAAATCTTTAAGACCCTGCATTCTGGGTTTGACAGGACCAGTAAACAATAGCCCTAGGGTTCTGATGGCATAGGCGGCGCTCACCAAAATGCTAAAACTAAAAAATACCATCCAAGCGCCCCAGCGTTCAAAGCCTCCAATAATGGCATGTAACTCGGCCACAAAATTCAAAGTACCGGGTAAACCCATAGCCGCTAACAGTGCTATGGTCATCAGGGCGGCAAAGCGCGGAATTACCGGGGCTAACGAACTATAATCTTGAATATTTAACGTGCCTGTGCGTTTATACAGCCATCCGAGCAATAAAAATAACGCGCCCGCAGTTAAGCCATGAGCGGTCATCTGAAGAATAGCGCCCATCATGCCAGTCACATTAAAAGTCAAAATGCCCAGCAAGACCACACCCATATGACTAATCGAAGAATACGCAACCATGGCTTTAAGATCACTTTGACGCCACGCTAACAGGCCACCATACAACATACTAAACAAGGCCAATCCCACCAATACCGCTTGGACGCTAAGCACCGCTTGCGGCAACATGCTCACCACCCGCAATAAACCGTAGGCTCCCATCTTAAGTAAAATTCCAGATAGCAGCACACTGACCGGAAACGGGGCCTCTACATGCACTAAGGGTAGCCAACCGTGTATCGGAAAAATGGGTAACTTAACGCCAAAACCAATCAAAAATCCAATTAACACTAATAACTGCTCTTCCGGGGGCATCATTTTAGCGGCTTCAGCAAAGGTGGTCATCAATGACCCACCCATATGCGGAACAAACTCACCCAAAGCAAATAAGCTCGCCATCATAAACAGTGAACCGCCTATGGTATACAGCACAAAATTTAGACTCGCCGCATGTCTGCGTGCCCCTCCCCAGCGGTCTATCAAGAAAAACAAGGGGATGAGGGTAAGCTCCCAAAAGATATAAAACATAATCCAATCTTGGGTTAAAAACACGCCCAGCATGCCAAATTCTAGAAACAACATGCTGGCAAAATAAGTCTTCAAACCATGACTAATGTACGCCGACGCCTGCATGGCAATGCACATTAACAAGCTTCCCAATAAGACCATAGGCAAAGAAAAGCCATCGACCCCCAACGCATAGGTATTCCCTAATTCTGCATTGATGACCCAATGCTCAGTCAATTGCATTAAAGGGTTTTGGGTTTCAAAATACGCCAAGCTGACCAATGCCCAAAGAAGAGTAATAATGGCAAAGCTATTACTTAATAACCTGATTTTCCAAGGAGTTTGCACGGGTAGCAGCGCTAACACCACTCCTCCAACCAGTGGCGTCCAGAGCAATAAACTTAAAATCCCCATAAACAACGTTCCTGATCAATTAGGTAATAATGACAAGTGTTTTTATAAAATAACAATGACATGCATCGTAGACTATATCCAAAAGGCTTGGACAACATTGCATTATACAAGCGCCCTAGCAGATCACAAACTATCTATGCATATTCCGGCAGAATATAGAAAGTGTCATAGGATGCTGGAGAACATGAAGCGCATCGCTCAGAATTGATGCGCCTCCTTACGTCGGCAACATCCTATGCGTGCAACTTATGGCCTTACTTCCGGTTATCTCCTTTCAGATAACAAGTTTTAGCCCATGCCGGGCACAGTAGATCGGGCAGCAGCATTATCGTTGCCCGACATTGTGGCGCCCAATAATCGAAAATAATGCATTAATCCAAAAGCCTTAGCCGTATGGAAACACCGTAATGTCGGGCATAAAATGCATGCCCGACCTACCCGGCTCAGCTCTAAGCATAAGCGGGTTTAATCTTAAGGTGTGAGCGATAAAACCACTTTTTATAACTCATAATATGCAGTAATATGAGTTATAAAATATTAGGATATCGCTCATGATTTGGAATTGGCAACAACCCGATTGGCCGAATTTCACTTATAACAGTGCAAAATTAGCTGATTTTGAAAAGCATTTACTGCTCAATGCTGGTATTTTATTCGGTGCCTACAAACACCTGGACGATGCCGACCAGCAATACATTACAGTTGAACTCATCAGTAACGAAGCACTCAAAACCTCTGCTATCGAAGGTGAGGTTTTAGATCGGGATAGTTTACAGTCCTCTATCTGCCGCCAATTCGGACTCAAGACAGACCAGCGTAAAGTTTCCGCCGCCGAACAAGGCATTGCCGAAGTGATGGTGGATTTATACCAAAACTTTGCCGCCCCCTTATCTCATAACATACTACATACCTGGCACACGATGCTGACCAATGGCCGCCGGGATTTAAACGACATAGGCCGCTATCGTACCCAGAACGAACCCATGCAAATCGTTTCCGGTGCGATTTATAACCCCAAAATTCATTTTGCAGCACCACCTGCTGCCCAAGTTTCTGCAGAAATGCAGCGTTTCATTAATTGGTTTAATGACAGTGCGCCAGACGGCACTAGCCCACTTCCGACCATAATACGGGCCGCCATTGCGCATCTCTATTTTGTCAGCATTCACCCCTATGAAGACGGCAATGGCCGGATTGGTCGAGCCATAGCAGAAAAAGCCTTGGCTCAATGTCTAGGTCAGCCTACCTTGATTGCTATTGCCTACACCATCGAGCGTAATAAAAAAGCTTACTACAGTGCATTGGAACGCGCTAACAAACAGAATGAGATTACTGACTGGCTACTCTATTTTGCGGAAACCACCCTCACTGCGCAAGATTACACCCAAAGCTGGATAGAATTTCTGATCAATAAGGCTAAGTTGTATGACCGTTTGCGTGAGCAACTGAATTCTCGTCAGGAAAAAGCCTTGGCCCGCATGTTTCGTGAAGGTCCAGATGGCTTTACTGGCGGTTTAAGTGCGGAAAAATATATTGGCATCACTGGCGCTAGTAGGGCAACGGCTACCCGGGATTTGCAGGATTTGGTGAGTAAGGGTGGGCTGCTAAAAAGTGGGGCGTTTAAACATACACGGTATCAGTTAAATTTACTTTTTTGCCAAAATTATCTGTAAAATCTAATTCGGCCATGGCTCCTGACACAAACAAAACTCAATTTCCAACAAAATCATGACTGATTCTTTTCCAACAATCCCATGGCCCAGATATTGGTTATCCAATGAAGTAAACATAAGTGACTTTTTAAACCAGGGTTATCTCACACTTCCTTCCAAAGATATTATTGCTTTTTATCCAGAAGTACCTAAACAACTTGCGGATTTGCGAGATATTCCAGTGCTGATTCTACTCGGGGAACCTGGCGCTGGAAAAAGCCAAGCTTTAGCAGATGAGCATAAAGCATTGCAAGAAATCGGTAGCTTAGTAATTTATTGCAACTTAAAAGACTTTGGGGTCGGCTCTCAGGATGAACTAAAAGAACAGTTATTCGAACCCGAAATACACAAGCAATTAGCTGCAGGGTGCCATTTAACAATTTTGTTAGATAGCTTAGATGAGTGTGGCATAAGTTCTGCCGAGAGTTGGTTAGAGCGGAATCTACTTAACAAACTAACAGCTTCAGAGCAGATAGCAATTCGAATAACTTGTCGGGCGGAGCGGTGGTCAGAGTCTTTAGAAAAAGCATTTGATGAGCGCTGGAAAGCTAAACCTAATGCTGTCCAAAAACTTCGCATTTGCCCATTGCGTAGAGACGATGTCGTAATCGCCGCAAACGCTTTAAATTTTGACGCCGAAAAATATCTAACCGAAATTGCCACCCGTGAAATTCAAGAGCTCGCGGCACTCCCGGTGACCGCTAAATTTTTATTGCAGTTATATCAACGTGGTCAATTGCCGCAAGAACGTACTGAGGTTTTTAAACAAGGATTGCATCTGCTCTGCGAAGATAGCCCAATGCGGCAAGCATCACGTAATACAGGCAATAAGGATGCAAGCCTTAGAATGTTGGTAGCGGCTAGATTCGCGCTAGGATGTTTACTCAAAGGCTGCAATCAAATCTGGAATGGCAATCATGTGCAGTGCCCTCCCACTGAGTTTTCAGCGAATGAAGTCATTGGTGAAGATAATTTAATTGGGAATAAGGTCAATATTGATAAAGCTGTAGTTATCGAAACTTTAGAATTAACGGGCATTTTTATGCCGTTAAGTGCGCAACGTTTCCAGTTTGCTAGCCGAACCTTTGCTGAATTTCTAGCAGCTTGGTACCTAGCCAAATCTAGTGTGCCCTATGAACAAAAGCTAAAATTATTATTACACCCTGAATCAGGCAGACTGATACCGGACCTATACGCAACCTCAGCGTGGCTAGCCTC
>SXGT01631870.1_pt1 | contig 11767 bp, 10 predicted proteins | sample 3176221 | NCBI WGS metagenome assembly SXGT01 (sample SAMN11356862, study PRJNA531348) | freshwater metagenome | isolation source: freshwater sample F1-120 | place: China: Fuxian Lake, Yuxi | collected 2017-12-25
AAGTACCAGCTTTCGTACCTCTTCATTTCGCACGATCTGTCGGTGGTCCGGTTCATCTCGGACCGCATCGCCGTCATGTACCTCGGCCGCATCGTCGAAGAAGGCCCCGCGCAACTCGTGCTCGACAGCCCACTCCACCCTTACACCCAGGCGCTCCTCAGCGCCGTCCCCATGCCCGACCCCGAAATCGAGCGTACCCGCCGCCGCATCCTGCTCAAAGGCGACCCGCCCTCCCCGCTCAACCCGCCCTCCGGCTGCCCCTTCCACCCTCGCTGCCCCATCGCCACCCCCGAGTGTGCAACAAAAGTCCCACCCTTAGAGGAGAAGTTCACAGCGCACAAGGCGGCGTGTATTAAGGTCTGAAAACTGAAAAGTAACTTTTTACGTCGCCCGATAGTCAAGATTGTTAAAATTTTACAGTAGAGGTAATAATTCTGTATGTTCTGTTGTAGTGGTTCAGGAAACAGATCACACTTTCACACTATTGGATTTTTGTGGCGAAAAATAAGAAATCTAATGACACGCTTCGCGCCGAGAACCGATTGTTACGGCGTTTTCGCACGACAGAAGGTTTTACTTCAGTTGCCAACAACCTCGTGCGCTGGGGCTGTTGCGTCGTGATTGCACGGTATGCATATCTTAGTGTTTTTGTCTTAGCAGGCAAAAATACAAGCGCTGATATTGGAATCTCTTTCCTAGGAGATATTCGGGTAAGCGAGGTGTTAGCGTGGGTTTTAGGCGGCTCTGGATTCGCCTATGGAATGCGACAACGAGAACTTCGTCGTTCCACAGTAGAACGCCTACAAGCACGCATCCAGAGATTCGAATCGGGTATAGATTCTGATAGAAGTTCCAGTAAACTGACGTCGCGAGGCGAAACGCGACCGGAGGACAAGTGATGGATCCCCATTTGGGTATGATCGCATTGCAATCACTTGTTTCGTTGGCCGGAATTAGTGTGGCTCTGTTTTGGCTGTATGGTGACTATCGAGTTGATCTATTTCGACAGCAAATGTTTTCGTTGCGCGACGAAATGTTCGACGAAGCGCTTTCTGGCCAAGTCACCTTCGATCATGCTGCATATGGAATCCTTAGAAGTACCATGAACGGCTATATCCGATTTGGTCATCGAATCTCTCTGACACAACTCCTAATACTCGCTTTCACACTTAGAAAAAGCGACTTTAATTCTATACAAGGCTTCGATGAAAAACTCGACAACGCCCTTTGTGCTGCAGACGAAACGACAAAAAAAATCTATCTTGGGTATAAGCGAAAAATGGAGCTTTTGGTTGCTGAGCAGCTTATCCTAAGCTCACCAATCCTCTTGCTAACCGTGATTCTTCCGATTGTTGCGATTGTCGTAATGAATGTCTTTGTATCCGGCTTTTTCCGAGCTTTTCGACATCCGCTGAATAGATTGGATTCGGCTGCGATGGCCTTTGGCAGATAATTACTGCGCCGCCCACGGGTTGTACGTTCCGAAGCTCCACACGTGCCCTTCGAGATCCGCGCAGGTGTAGTCGCGGCCGCCGTGCTGTTTGTCCTCGATGTCGATGATAATCCGTGCGCCGGCCTTCTTCGCGCGAGCATAGTGCGCATCCGCGTCCAGGACGACGACATACAAACTCTGCGTGCCCGCGCCGCCGAAGTTCTTCGGCGTCTTCACCAGTTTGTCGAACTCGCTCGAACCGGACGATCCAAGCATGATCATGCCGCTGTCGAACGTGAGCTCCGCGTGCGCGATCGTGTTGCCCTCGCCCGGCACCACGAGGTGTTCCTTGAAGCCGAAGGCCTCGCACAGCCACTTCACCGCTTTTTTCGCGTCGTCGTACTTCAGTGCAGGAACCACTGTGGACGCCGTTTTTGTCGTAGCCATGTGTGCACTCCTCCTCGGTTCCGGCGCGGCAAGGCGCCGGTCAGCAGCCGTACGCTCCAGCCTAGCGCAAACCCGCCCCGGCTGTCCCATCGCTACCTCCATGGGTGCAACAAACGTGCATCCTTAGGGGATGCCATTCACCGCACGCCGCGCGACAGGCATCAAGGTGTAGCATGGGTGATCATTTATGCTCTTCCAAGTAATCGCCACTTTGGCTGGGGAGGTCTACGTATGATCGCGCGGCTAGCCATTGCATCCATATTCCTCGCAGTCGTGACCGGGCAAGTGTGCGCACAGGACGCAACACTCCGCGATCGCATACTCGAAGCGATGGCAACGCCGTATTACGCTGAAGACTCCGCAGTCCGAGATCTGGGCGAGTGGGGCGACGGCGCAGCGCCGATCTTGATCGATCTCTTGCAGCATCCGGTCGAGGGTCATTCGCCCGAGAAACTCGTGTTCTATCTGGGCAAAACAGGAAAGACGGAAGCCGTCCAGTCGATCATCGACTACAGCATGCAGCACGCCGCCGATGCTGCGCGCGCACGCGAGGAGTATCCAGCGCTCGCGGCGCTTGGTTCTCCGGAGGCCGTCTCATTCCTGCTGGCGGAAGCCGTTCGCCCCGAGCATCGAAACGAGATAGTGCGCGCACTGCATGGGCTCTCGTCCCAGTCCGCACTGGATCAGATGAGGGCTGCGCTTTCGAATGCTACGGAGGACCTGCGCCCAGGGCTCGAGCGTGCGATTGCGACTGTCGATGACCGCGTGCGCGAAGCCGCCGCCCTTGAACGAGCCCGCGCACTGCCGCAACCCGGCAGCGCGCGCCTCGGTGAATTCTGGAAAGCACAGGAGTCGCAACGCGACGCAAACTTCGCGCAGAGCATCGTCGGCGAATACACCGGCAAGGCTTACGGCGCGACTTTCTCCGCGATCGCGCCGCTCGACATCATGATTGAGTTCAAGCCCGACGGCACCTTTGCTACAAGTCTTTTCTGTCTGACCACGGGACACGCTACGCAATACGGCAGGATGGACCCGGTCGTGAGCGCCGATGGCTCTGCGGTCTATTCAGGCGTGTACCGCGTCGTGAGTCCTTCGCAACTAATCCTCGGCGCCGGACCGTCCATCACCACCGTTGCCCCTTCGTTCCGCAATGGCATCCTGAGCTTCTACGATGCCCCCGCCGCCGTATTCGTCGTCGCGAGTAAAAAAGGAACGACTCCACCCGCCGAGACCTTCAATCTTCCCGACCTTCTCGGCGTGTACAAAGGCGCCGCTGTTCCGATCGACGCGGAGCGCCAGACGGACCCCATATCATCCGCGCTGTTCGATCTGGCGTTTACGGACACGGGGACCTTTGTGCCCGGTTGGCGGTTGCCCAACAGCGATCGTCCTGTGTTTCCTTTCACGTATTACAAAGGACGCTATCTCGTCGATAGCTCTGGACGTGCAGTACTCTGCGCAGCCGTCGGCGGAAACGACTACGGCGATGCCTCGATCATGCCCTTCTTCGACTGGTATCTCGAAGGCATGACGCTTCACCTGACTAATTTCGACTGGCACGGCAGCTCACACGTCGCCATGACGATCGATGGATCCCCGCTAAGCCTCCACTCACCTGCTGAATTTGAAGACCTGACTCGCGGCGAGTTCCGCGGTTCGGCATTTCGAGTGACTGATCACGATGGTATTGAGGAGATCACTGATGTCGCGGTCCGTTTCGACGCAGACGGCGCTTACCACTCAAACTGGAGCGCACGGTTGCGCAAAGCCGGCGAGGAGGATTTCTACCCCAGTGACTCCGGCATATTCCGCCTAGCGTCGCCGCGCCACCTGCTCCTCGGCCACCGCTACCACGGCATCAACGGTATCAGCGCCGATGCTACAACAGATTTTCTGTTTTCCGGCAACGTCCTTTGCTTCACGTCCTTCGCCCGCGAAGCCTACTTCGTGCTTAAGCGGGAGCCGGAATGATCTTGATCGCATGACTGCTTGGATCCGTATCCGGCCCTTTAACCGACCAACGGTCACTCAAAGTGTGCGACAACTACCCTTCGCTTGGAAGATAAGTTCGGGCCGAAAAAGCATGCCTCTGAGCACAGCGAGAATGTGTTAGGAAGTCAAAGGATGCGGAGAATGCGCATGCAATCCATGTAGTGAAGAAGGTGCCGGGGTGGGCGCCGCTGTCGACATATTGACGACATAGTCGACAAATTCACCATCGAGTGTTTCCACTGTTACAATAGCGTCGGTCAGCGATTTTGTGACCACGTTGTAAATGACTTTTGAACCATTCAATTTCTCGTAAAAGTCTTTTAGCAAGAAGTATCTCCTTCAATCGGTTTAGCGGCTGTTATCTTTCGGGCGATCCGTCTGTTTCTATATTTGATCAAAGGGTACAGGGTGTCGGCAATTCCCAAAGCAAGTTGTGCGTCATAACGCTTGTTGAACACCTGCCTTGTCTTCGACTTCACACACAAGTAACCTACAATATCCCGACAAGTTCGCCCAATCGCGTCACTTCGCACCGTACAAGTAATTGGCACGACTAACAAAGATGAGTATCGCAAACTTGTACCCCGCCTTTTATCTTCATCCAAGTGAGGATCCTTGAACCCATCTGCATAGTGGCGCGAAGCGTCGCCTATGATAACTGCCTTTTGTTCTGGTGTTTTCCAAAGCTCCAACAACGCCGTGTTCTCTCTAAGAAGATGCTTTCGACTATCTGCAATGGGTGATCCCGTCGATCTCGCTAGTACCGTAACATTCAGAGCATCATCTTCGGAAGGCGATGGCTGCAATTCGACCTGCTTGATGCAGGAAAAGCAGGCACAACCCGTCACCAATGACATCAGAGCAGAGTATTGATCGAGGCACTTAGTCATTAAATCGTCGAATTGGCTCTCGTCCCCGTCGAAGTGGTTTACCCATGCATCGCGCAAGTGGTGAAGTGTCATGTGTAGCTGGATTGAGGCTTCCGCATATCGTGCCTTGTATTGCCAAGTGAATCCGTAATAGACAAGGCCGAGAACTGACATCAAAGTGATAACACTTAGAGTGACAGCAAACACATTACGACTGAATTCGTCTTCCCATCTCCAGATTGAGCGAGCAATGCCAAGGGTTAGGCCGAAAACGGTACCCAATGTGGCTATAAATTCAAGCTTTTCTTTAGCCGATAGCGTTCGAATAGCTCTTGCCAATTTATGCATTCGCGGATTCCTGAAAAGCGATAGGAATGCGTATATAACACTACCAGATCAATAAAGCAACTCTTTCATTCGTTTTTTGTGGCGGACTCTCAAATGAACTACGCACTACTTCGTGCTTAAGCGAGAATCGAGGTAATTGGTTTCTCTAGCCAAAAATCGCCTTCCGCGCGGCAGTGTCTGGATTGATCTTCGTCTCGCTAGTGTTGTCAAAGATCATGGTCGGACATTTCTCTGCGCTAAACGCGTCCCACTTGGGAAACCCCGCGTGGTTCGGATCGCCAGTGCGCGCGAAGGCAATCCACGCGTCGCTTGCCCTCGCCGCTAAGGCTCTAGCCTCGGCTCCGCCGCCGGTCATGTTTGCGCACCGGTCGATGTTGTCGAATACAAAGGGCAGCTCCATGCAGTGGAACGCGCCGGGTTTGCCGTCAAGCACCGGCGTCTGCCACGTGAACCAGTAGAGATACGCCGGAGCCGCGCCCTGCGCCGCTTTGCGCTCCGCCTGCGACACGGAAGCCTGCCGCACCGGCGCCGTCGAGATTTCCGAAAACAAATCGAAAGGCTTGGCCTTCGGGTTCGCCGCGCGGAAGGCGGCGACAATCGCGTCCGCCTTCTCGCCGTACATCCCGCTGACCCGCTTCACAAGGTCCGCATCGGTCATCGTGTCCGCCGCGGGATTCGACAAGCCGCTCGTGAATTCGTTGAGCGTACAACCGATGATCATCGGCACGCTGGCCGACTGCGCCGGCGCGTCCGGGTCGAAAGGATGCCGTGGAAGTACATGGCCATCCATCACCGGCGCCCAGCCCATGCGGTCACCGAAATTCTTGATGTCCATCGTCGCGCTTGTGGGCGGCGTGTTCTTCCGCTGTGCGGCCATCCCGGCCTTTACCAGCACCTCAACAGGAAGCGTGTGAAGTTGATCGATTTGGTTTGCACTCAGATTCAATTCCGCGAGGAACGACGTCGCGATCTTCTCGCTACGCTCCGGCGACGCCATGCGCAGGATCGATCCGCTTTGCACGATCGCCTTGTGAAACAAGCCCTTCGCCGCGGGCATGGCCATCAGGCAGTTTACTTTGCCACCGCCGCCCGACTGCCCAAAGATTGTCACGTTGCCCGGATCGCCACCGAAGTTTGCGATGTTGTCGCGCACCCACTCCAGCGCGAGCACAAGATCGAGCATGCCCACATTCGCCGAACTCGCATACTTCTCACCGCCGACACTCGCGAGATTCAGATGCGCGAGCACGCCAAGCCGGTGGTTCAGCGTGACGACAATCACATCGCCGCGCCGCGCAAGGTTTTCGCCGTCGTACGACGGCAGCTCCTGACCGGAACCCGCCTGGAATCCGCCGCCGTGCAGCCACACCATCACCGGCCGCTTTTTGTTGTCGTTGATGCCGGGCGTCCATACATTTGCGCGCAGACAATCTTCGCCGGGGACGCCGTCATTCCAGTCGAAAAGCCACGCCAACTGATCGATTCCCCAGCCGGTTCGCGGCTCCTGTGGACACACCGGCCCAAACTGCATCGAACTGCGCACCGCCGGCCACGGCGTGGGCTTCGTCGGCGGCACAAAACGCGCCGCGCCCGCCACTGTCGCACCGTAGGGAATCCCCTTGAATGTGACAATGCCGTTGCGGGTAAATCCACGAACCTTGCCAGCATTCGTTTCGACGACACCGTGGTTCGCCGAAGCCAAAATCGTGGTAGCGCTTGCCGCAGACGCCGGAGCATCACTTGCCGCGGCATCCGGTGCGCCCATCGCACCCAAGGCCGCCACGCCCGCAAAAACTCCCGCGCCCCGAATCAATTCTCTTCGGGACAGCTCATGCAAAGATTCTGACATCGTAATTTCGCTTTCACTGTTCTGCATGATTCGTCTCCTGAGAACTAAAACGGCCGGCGTGCACCAAGTAACCGCAAAGCATGGTAAAACCTGCAAGCGCAACGAAATTGCAGCCTACGGACAACAATCCAAACATCGCATTCAGGCTCCAGAACCACTCAGGTAATCCTGAACTCGTATCCGACGTCACCGATTGCGGACGCGACGCGATGAATATCATGACTCTGAGTGCGATGTAGACCAGGCACCCGGCTCCAAATCCGACTGCCATCATGGGTGTTCCCGGCATTCGTGTACGCTTGAACAATCGGACGGCAAGACCGCACATAATTCCCAGATACATGGGATACGTCAATGACAAAACATTGGTCAAGGCAATCAACGGACCACTCTGATCACGCATGGCTCACTTCCCACTCACGCGATCGATCGGCGCGGGCCGCGGCGCGTTCTTGATCGGATTTGCTTCGAGCAATCGCAGACACTCGGCAACGGCGCGTTCGAGCTGCGAATCTCGACCCGCTGCAACGTCTTGCGGATTAACATCGACTTCAATATCCGGCGCGACGCCTTCGTTTTCGACGATCCACTGCGGGCTGTTCGGGTCGACCGAATAGATGGCGAAGCTGGGCGCGGTGGTGTTTCCGCCGTCCATGAGAATGGGATAGCCGGACACGCCGATGAGGCCGCCCCAGGTACGCTTGCCGATGAGCGGGCCGACGCCGCGCTGCTTGAACGCCCACGGCATGTAATCTCCACCGGAGCCCGCCCATTCGTTAATAATCATGACTTTCGGCCCGAATATCGCCGCATTCGGCGAAGTAAACGTGCGGCCATTGCGACTTGCCCAGTTGCTCATCAGCGGCCGATCGAGGAACTCGACGATGTAGTCCGCGACGCTGCCGCCTCCGTTGAAACGCTCGTCAATCACTGCGCCGAGCTTGTCCTGCTGTGCGTAGTAATACCGATTAAAATTTGTATAGCCGGGCCGCGCAGTGTTGGGAAGGTATACATAGGCCAACCGTCCGCCGGACATCTCGCCGACTTTCTTCCGGTTGTCTTCCATCCACTGCCGCGTGCGCAGCGAATTTTCATTCGGCACAGGCACGACCTTGACGTCGCGCGCTCCGCGGCCGTTCGCATTCTGGCTCACGCGGATCACGGTCTGTTTGTTCGCCGTGCCTTCGAAATACGAATACAGTTCGCCGCCTGCGATCTCACGGCCATTCACCGCGAGAACGTAGTCGCCTTCATTTACATCCACGCCCGGCGCGCTGAGCGGCGCGCGGAGTTCGGGGTTCCAGTTTTCGCCATGCAAAATCCGCACGATGCGAAACTTTCCGTCCTCAATCGCAAAATCCGCGCCGAGCATCCCAACCTGCACCATCGGTGTTTCTGGCATCTCGCCGCCGCTCGTGCGCGTGTGCCCCGCGCCCACCTCGGCGAGCATCAAGGCGTTGAGATAGGTCAACTCGCTGCGATGATGCACACTCGGCAGCCAGGCGGCGTAGTCGGCGTATACCCTCGGCCAGTCGGCTCCGTGCAGTTTCTCGTCGTAAAAGAAGTCGCGCATAATCCGCCAGGCCTCGCGGTACATCTGCGCCCACTCCGCGGCCGGATCGACCCGTGTCTCGATGCCGTCCAGCTTGAGGGCGCCATCACCCACTTTGGCGCTGTCTTTGCTCGTTTCCACGATGCCCAGCGACTTCTCCGCACGATATAACAATTTCTTGCCATCGGCGGAGATATCGAAACTATTGATGCCGCTCAGGAATACCTCGCCCTTGCGTTTTTTCACATCGTACTTGTAAAGATTGAGTTTCTGGTCGACAGCCTCCGCATAGAAAATCGCGTCGTCCGGCCCTGCGGCTGCGCTCACGTAGTTCTTCACCGGCACATCCAGAGCGAGGATGCGCTGATCGATGTGATCCACGTCGAATTTCACGTCGACCGTCTTCTTTTCGTCTTTCTTCGTCTCGTCTTTTTTAACCTTGTCGTCCTTGGCGTCTTTCTTTTCTTCTGGCGCTTTTTCTTCGTCGCTCTCCGGCAGCAGCGGCGAGGGATCGTCTTTGCTCAGCACCGCGAGGTACAGTCCGCGCGTCACATCGCGATCGTAACTCGTCATGTCGAGCCAGCCGACGTTCAACGCATAGTCCGTGCTTGCCAGGAAATACAGGTATTTGCCATTCGGATCGAAAGCCGGGTCGATCGCGTCCGAGAGACCGTCGGTGATCTGATAGTTCTCACCGTCCTTCAGTGAGTGCATAAAGATGGCGCTGAATTTGTTCTCCAGTTGGCGCGAATACGCGATCCACTTCGAATCCGGCGACCACACAGGATCCAGTGGATGCGGCGGCCCGAAAAGATCCGTATCGACCTTGACCGGCTTGCCCTTTTCGACGTCCATGTACCACAGGTTCAGATAGCTGTCCGTGAACACAATCTTCTTCGAATCGGGCGACCACACGGGTGCATAGAAAAATGCATTCTCCAGCACCGGCACGGACTTCGCCGCATTCAGTCCATCCGGTTCGGCAAGCATTAACGTGTACTCGCCGGTCGCGTCCGAAAACCAGGCGATTCGCTTGCCATCGGGAGACCACGCCGGCGTGCGATCGTGCGCGGCGGGGCTCTTGCTCAGATTGCGCGGATCGCCTTTCTCCGCCGGCACCGTGAAGATATCGCCGCGGGCTTCGACTACGGCCCGCGCACCGGTCGGCGAGAGTCGCGCATTGCGGATGGCATCACCCACTTTCTGCAACTTCGGGCGCATCCACGGGAAATCCCCCTGCACTTCGATGTCGATCCGGCGCGATTGCCCCGTGACTGGATTGAAGTGATGCAGGTATCCGCCCTGTTCATACACGATCGCCTTGCCGTCCGTCCCTGCGCTTTCGATGTCGAAGTCTTCGTGGTTCGTCACGCGCCGGACGTTGCTGCCGTCAAACGCGAACAGGTTCATCGTATGGTCACGGTCGGAGAGAAAATACAGCGTTTCACCGATCCACATCGGAAAGTGATCGTTGCTGTTCTCGCGGGGTACATCGCGAACGGATAAGTCTGAAAGCGTCACGAGACGAATACTGCTTGTGCGTCCGCCGCGATAATGCTTCCAGCCCACGTGCGATCCGCCCCCTGGCCACGGCTGAAAGGCCGGCGAGGTGGGCACATAAGCCAGGCGTAAGCCGTCCGGCGAATACGCGCCGTCGGCCGCCATGTACAGCGGCAACACCTCCGGCATGCCGCCAGACACAGGCACCGTCCACAACCGATGCACAAAGGCCGGAGGGTTCGCCCGGCCCGAGGCAAACAACAACGCCGCTCCATCCGGCGACCAGTCGCGCACAATGTCCACATCGGGATGGTGCGTCACCCGCACAGGCTCGCCGCCCGCCACCGGCACGATGTAGACGTCTTCGCGGCTGTCGTATTGACCGGTAAACGCGAGTTGAGATCCATCGGGCGAAAATCGCGGCGTCGTTTCGATACCTTCCGACGTCGTCAGCCGTCGCGCACCGCCGCCATTGACGGACGCAATCCAGAGATCGCCTCCATGCCGGAAGGCAATCTGTTCGCCATGGATATCAGGCTGCATGAGCAATCGCGTCGGCTCGGCAGAAGAAACACTCGCTACTAGTGCCGTGCCAGTGACAATGATCGCGCTAAAAACACCTCGAAACATGGAACTCCTCCCGTGAATCTGTGAATAAGCGAGACTAGCAGATGAATCGTGCCCGCGCCAGCATCACGCCGCGCAGAGGTTGTTCAGCATATGCGTCAGCGTACTGGCCGCGACGGAACGGCTCTTATGGGCGACAAATCCGAAAACCAGGCTAAGGAGAAATATCGAGAGTGCTCCGCCAACGGGCATGGTCAAATTCTCCATCAGCCGGTCCTGAAACGACCATCCAACCATGTGAATGCTGACGAACAATACCGAAGTAAGGACATTGGCAATGGCAAATCGATAGCGCGTTCCAAGCCGATCGAGGATGACACCGCGAAACACGATTTCCTCGACGATCGGCGCAATGAATACACCGCTGACGAACGACAAATCCAAATGAGAGGAAATCAGCGGCTGGCGAGTAAGCATTTTCGGAATGATCGCAGTGGATCCGACGGCCACGCCAATCCCGCCACCCTAGGCAAGAATCGCACGAACACGATCGAAGGCCATGACGCCGCAAAACGTTTGCCCGGAGGCACGAATGAGCACAATCGCCGGCAAGACCCAGAGCAGAAGTTTGGCACTATTCCAATAGACGAACCGGCTCGCGCGAGTATCCACAAAATCCGTCTGCGTCTCCAGCGTGCGCTCCAGAATCCACGCGGCGATCCACACCAGATGCAGAATCAGCGCAAAACCCAGAGCCCGACGAACAGATTTCGAGCGATCCCGGGAATCGACTTTCTGTCTAGCTCCGCTTTTGGAGTTTCCGCTCATACTCTCCATCAACACCCATTCGATCGGCGGCAGACTAGCAAATTAGAAAATAACCATCATTTCCGCCTCCTACGTTCAACGGCCGCCTCTCCTTCGCGTACAATGCTGAGATGACGATGGCCAAACAGCCTACGCGCCCGGACACCGCAACCCCCATCCTCTCCGTCCGCGAATTGCAGACCTACTTTTTCACGGACGCAGGCGTCGCACGCGCGGTGGACGGCGTCTCTTTCGATGTACATCCCGGCAAAACGCTCGCGCTGGTTGGCGAAAGCGGGTGTGGCAAGAGCATCACCGCACTCTCCATCCTGCGTCTTATTCCGGAGCCGCCCGGCCGGATCGTCGGCGGGTCTATTCTCTTCGAAGGCCGCGATCTGCTC
>SXGT01768543.1_pt1 | contig 11767 bp, 9 predicted proteins | sample 3176221 | NCBI WGS metagenome assembly SXGT01 (sample SAMN11356862, study PRJNA531348) | freshwater metagenome | isolation source: freshwater sample F1-120 | place: China: Fuxian Lake, Yuxi | collected 2017-12-25
GGGCTTCGGGCCGTCGTCGAAGACGTGACCCTGGTGACCGCCGCAGCGGGCGCAGTGGTATTCGGTCCGTGGCAGCAGGAGCGACAGGTCGCGCTGTGTGGCGAGGTTCCCCGGCAGGTGGTCGTAGAAGCTCGGCCAGCCGGTGCCACTGTCGAATTTCATGGTGGAAGGGAAGAGCGGCAGAAAACAGGCCGCACAGAGATAGGTGCCGGCGCGCTTCTCGTCGTTGAGCGGGCTCGAGAACGGGCGCTCGGTGTCCTCCTCGAAGAGGACGGCGTAGGCCGCCGGCGAGAGCAACTCGCGCCAACGCGAGCGCGGCAGATCGAGGGGCTCGAGTTCGCCGCGCTTCACAGCGGGGGCGCGGGCCCGGGCGAGTCGGCGCACCCACATGATTCCGACGCCGGCGGCCGTGAGTCCGGCGAGCCAGAACAGAGCCTCGCGCCGCCGCGAGCCCGCGCGACCGGCTGCGGCGGATTCGTCGTGATTCACGGTGCCTCCTGAAGTCTCTCTGCTTGCCGACCGATCACCGGTAGCTCAACGCGCGGCCGGGACCAGTCGGGGCTCGCGCCAGCCGGCCATGCCGAGCGGGTCATCCACTGGAGCTGCGGCGTCGATGCGCAGGACGAGCTCGACCCGGCTACCGGCCCAGCGCGCCAGATCGATTCGGGCGGGAGTCCAGCGCCGATCGTTGAGGTCGCGCGAGGGATCACTGGAGGTTTCGAGCAGAGGCAGGCTGACGCCGCGCGCGCGATCCTGCACCGCGACCCGGAAGGTGAAGGGTCCGGCATGGGCCGAGAGCCAACGCTCAGGATTGACGCCCCATTCGAGCGCCAACGCGCCGCCCTCGGGCGGCACGTCGAGCACGAGGTTTGTCGTGCCACCGATCGCGGTCGCGAGCACGGTGCCGAAGGGCCAGAGACGCCATGCTGCGGATCCTTGCACCGCGCCGGCCGGCAGAGTGGGTTCGCCCGCGGCGTGCGTTTCGGTGCGCCGCGCCAGTGCGGTGATGAGGGGCCCGTGTGGCTCCCGGTCGAAGACCGCATCGATCTCGTAGTCGCTGTTGAGGTAGCGCCAGAGTTCCGGAGCGTTGCGCGACACCGGGCCGAGATGCTGGAACTGGGACAGACTATAGATGACGCGCGGCGCCCGCGAGTCCTCGAGCTCCGCGACGATCCGGGTGTCGCGGTCACTCTCCTGCACCGGCCACAGGACGTGAAAGCCCGCCACCGGCCGTCGCCCGGCGAGGAAGGTGAGCATGGGCTGCACCGGCCACACCGCGAGGGCCTCAGCGGGCGGCTGCTCCTGCGCGATATCGGCCAGCACGTCCTCGATGATCGGACCGTTGCGCGCATCAACGAAAACTCCGGCGCGCGGGCTCTGCAGCCGGTAGGAGTTCGCCCGCCGCAGGTCGCGGGCCAGCGTGCCGGCCGTGACCAGCAGGACGAGCAACACGCCGGCGGCCGCGGTGGTCGCGAGGCGCCGCGGCACGCGCGGCAGTGCCGCGAGCGAAGCCCGGAGCAGCACGAGCCCGAGCAGCAGGGCCGGCGGGTAGATCATCATCAGATGGACCCAGTCGCGGGGCCGATTGAAGGCCAGCAGGAAGCCCCCACTCCAGGCGAGCAAAAGCAGCCCGGTGAAGCCCGCAAAGCCGTCCGCGCTCGTCGCGACGTCCGCGAGGGATCCGGCGGGGGCGAGCCGCCGCCGGCGCGTGCGCGCCAGCAGCCCTCCGGCAAGCGGAAAGATCACGAGCGGCGCCCAGTACAGGAGCTTGAGCCCGGCATCCCAGAGCCAGCCCTCGCGCCAGAGCGGGCTCGGGTTGATCCGGTCCCACCACAGCGTTGCCAGGATGGAGGGCAGGTAGCTGCCGATCTGGGCCCGCAGCTCGGGATCCTGAGCGAAGAAGGGCCAGAGCGCGGGCAGGCGGGTGTAGTCGAAGCGGGCCGCGCCCGAGAGCGGCACGAGCAGCGTCTGGCGGACGAGCGCGGGCAGCGCGCCCTGCGCCGCGTACCAGCCGAGCGTCGGCACGATCAGCGCCAACGCGCCGAGTCCCAGGAGAAGCGGTGGTCCGAGCCATGTGCGGGCGCTGCGGGGCCGATCTGGTTCGGTGAGTGGCGCCAGCAGCAGGGCCAGCCCGAGCGTGGCGGTGATGGCAAGCCCATAATCCTGCTTGCAGAGCACGCCCGCGCCGGCGAGCGCGCCGGCAAGGACGAAGAGGCCGGGACGGCCCCGACGCCAGGCACGGCCGGTGGTCGCGACGGCGCAGGTGACCAGCGTCGCCGCCACCAGCGAGTAGCTGTAGATGTGCCAGTGCGGGAAGGCGGCGATGCGGTAGACGGCCAGCAGTGCTGCGAAAGCCAGCGCCCACGGCCGCGGCAGCACTGTTCGTGCGATGGCCCACGCCGCCATCGCCCAGATCGCGAAGCCCGCCATCGCCAGCCAGCGCGAGGCGAGGATCGAGGTGCCGGCGACCCGGAACCACCAGGCCAGCAGGTGGAAGGCGCCGGGCAGCGGAGCGTCGACGATCACGTCGCGGTAGAGAACGCGGCCGTGATTGACGTCGTCGGCGATCGCCAGGATGTAGCCCTCGTCGAGGAGCGCGGCCCAGCGATCGTGGATCGGGAGCTGCAGGGCGACGGCACCCAGACCGATGAGCACCATCAGCGCCAGATCGCGCCGGTCGGTCGGGCTCGTGACGGGGGTGTTCAAGCCGTCGCCACCACGAGGATCTCGCCGACCGGGAAGCCGAGCGGGCGCCGACGCAGGCCGGCGGGCAGCAGGCGACCGAGGGGCGCGACGGCTCGGCCCAGCGTGGGGCTCAGCACGCGGAGCTGTTCCAGCGCGTAGTCGATCGTCAGGATCTTGGGCGAGGTCGAGATCGAGAGCGTATGAAGTCCGTGCCGCGCGAGCATCCGTTCGATCGTGTCGCGATCAAAGTAGGTGATGTGGACCGGCGGCGCGTAGTAGTGCCAGTGCCGTCCCATCAGGCGTGCTGCCGGGCTCGCGATATCCGGCACGGTGATGACCAAGCGCCCGCCGGGGACGAGCCAGCCGCGCAGTCGCGACAGGAATGCGCCGGGGTCAATCAGGTGTTCCACCAGATCGAATGCGGTCACGCAGGCGTAGCGGCGGGTCGGCTCGAAGGTGTCGGCCGAGGCGCACGTCGCGGCGAGCCCGCGTGCCCGTGCCTGCGCCACGGCCTCGCTCGAGAGTTCGATGCCCTCGGCCTCGAGTCCCGCCTCAAGGAGGGCGGCGAGCAGTGCTCCGGTCGAACAGCCCACGTCAAGCCACGGGCCCGGCGCAACGTGGGGCCGGATCGTGGCGACGCGGGCGTGGGCTGTGGCCATGCGCACATCGCTCGCGCGGGCGAAATCGGCATAGGCTCCGCTCGCGTAGGAGGCGTCGTAGATCCGCGCCAGTGCTTCGGGCGAGGGCAGGGGATGGATCCGCACCAGCCGGCAAGCAGCACAGCGCCGCAGCTCGTAGTCATACTTGCGGAACAGGCGGCGTGACTTCGTCGAGGCGCAGAGCGGGCAGGGTTCGGACGGAACGTCAGGCGGCGCCCCGACGCTGGCGCTTGCCTCCATGCCCGTTCCGGTACTGGCGCGTGCGGGCTCACGCGGGCCCGCCGGATCTGCGAAGGGATTCTGTGCCACCTTGCGTCGATCCTTGGCCGTGGACGAGGGCGCCTGCAAGTCGTGGCGGGCCTGGCCCGGCGTGATTCCCGAAGCCCGAGCGGCAGGGCCGCGCTGATCTGGTAGAGCCGATCCAGATGCGGCGAATCATGGCCCTTCTCGCGCACCACCGCTGGTGGCTGGTGTTCGGGATCCTCGCCCTCCTCGTGACGGCTGCGCTGACCATGCTGATCCCCGCGCTGATGCGCACCGCGGTCGATGGCATCGCGACGGGTCGGGGCGACGCGGAACGCACGCTGGTGCGTCACACCGTGTTCGCCATCGCGGGTTTGGCGCTTGCCGGTGCCGTGGTGCGGACGCTCTCGCGGGCGCTGATCTTCAACGTCGGGCGTGAGGTCGAGTTCGAACTTCGCAACCAGCTCTTCGACCATCTCCTGCGCCTGCCGGCCGCCTTCTACCAGGTCAGTCCGACCGGTGACCTGATGTCGCGCGCCGTCAATGACATCGGCGCGGTGCGGATGATGCTCGGGCCGGGGCTGCTCAATCTGGTCAATACGCCGGTGTACTACCTCTGGGCGCTCGGCTTCATGCTGGCGATCGATCCCGTGCTGACCGCGGCATCGCTCGCGCCCTATCCCCTCGGTCTGCTCGCGATCAAGGGAGCGAGCCGCCGCCTGATGGAGGGGCAGTTGCGGGTGCAGGTTGGGCTGGCCGACCTCAGCACTGCCGTGCAGGAGAATGTCGCCGGCATTCACGTCGTCAAGGCGTATGCGATGGAGGAAGCACAGGTCCGCCGGTTCGCGGCGCGCAACGAGGATTTCCAGCGCGTGAGTCTCGAGCTGGCTCGCACGCGCGGGTTGATCGCACCGGTGGCGCGGGTGGTGAGCGCCTTCGGGATTCTGGTTGTGCTCTGGCTCGGCGGTGCCCGCGTGGTCGCTGGCGTGCTCACGCTGGGCGACCTGGTGGCCTTCATGGGCTATCTCCACCTGCTCGCGTGGCCGACCATGGCGCTTGGCTGGATGCTCTCGATCGTGCAGCGCGGGCGGGCGGCGATGGGCCGGCTCGACGAGATCTTCGCGATCGAGCCGGTGCTCGGGGATCCCGTGGACGCCGGGCCGTCGCTGGCGCTGCCCTCGGCGGTGCGCGGCGAGATCGAATTTCGCGGCGTCTCGTTCGCCTACCCCGATGCGCCCGAGCGGCCGATCCTCTCGGACATCGACCTCCGCATCCCGGCCGGCGCGACCGTCGCGCTCGTCGGCCGGGCGGGCTCGGGCAAGAGCACGCTGCTCTCGCTGGTGCCGCGGCTCTTCGACCCGAGCGCGGGCGAGGTGCGGATCGACGGGCGACCCCTGCGCGACTGGCCGCTTGAGGCACTTCGCCGCGCGGTCGCCGTCGTGCCGCAAGACCCCTTCCTGTTCTCGAGTTCGATCGCGCGCAACATCGCCTTTGCCCGGCCCGGTCTGGTGGACGGCGCGGACGGATCGGGGCGCGACGGAGCCGCCGCCGCGAACGGGGAAGAGGGCACGAGTCGAGCGGGAGGTCGTCCACACGCGGCGGGGAGTCCCGGATCTGCTGCCGCGAACGGGGCCCCAGCGGGCCTGGTCGAGATCCGTGCTGCCGCCGGCTGGGCCGCGGTCGCCGACGACATCGAGCGTTTCCCGCGCGGCTACCAGACCATGGTCGGCGAGCGGGGCATCACCCTCTCGGGTGGCCAGAAACAGCGCGTGACGTTGGCGCGAGCGCTCGTCGCCGATGCGCCGATCCTGATCCTCGATGACGCGCTCTCCAGTGTCGACACCCATACCGAGACGGCCATCCTGAGCGCCCTCGAGGAGCGCCGCCGGGGTCGCACCTGCATCGTGGTGGCACACCGGCTCTCGACGGTGGCAAATGCCGACCTGATCCTCGTCTTTGACGAGGGGCGCATCGTGGAACGCGGCGACCACGCCGGCCTGGTGGCGCGCCGCGGGATCTACGCCGAGCTCTTCCGGCGCGAGCGCCTCGAAGCCGAAATCGAGGAAGCCTGATGGCGCGCGGCCTGGGATCGCTGAGCGTGCGCCACGAGAGCGAACACGGCATCCACGCCGAGGCCTCGCTCGGCCGGGCCTACGATGCGCGCATGATTCGCCGGCTCTGGCGCTGGGTCCGGCCCTACCGCGGGATGTTCGCGGCGTCGGCGATCCTGCTGCCCTGCATCTCGGGCCTGCTGATCCTGCAGCCCTGGCTGCTCAAGATTGCAATCGACGAGTACATCGCTCGCGGCGATGTCGCTGGGCTGGCGCGAATCGCGGGCTTCTTCGCGGCTGCGGTGGCCGGCGAATTCGTCTGCCTCTACCTCCAGTACTGGCTCACGATGCTGGTTTCGCAGCGCGCCCTGGCCGATCTGCGGGTCGACCTCTTCCGCCATCTCGAGCGGTTGCCGCAAAGCTGGTTCGACCGCAATCCGACCGGCCGCGTCGTGACCCGGCTCACCACCGACGTCGATGTTCTGAGCGAGGCTTTCGCCTCGGGGGCGATGACGATCTTCATGGATGCCATCACGCTCAGCGGCATTCTGGTGGTGATGCTCTTCATCGATTGGCGGCTGGCGCTGGTGACTTTCGCGCTGGTGCCGGCGATGGTGGTGGTGATCGACGTGTTCCGGCGGCGTGCGCGCCTGACCTACCGCCTGATTCGCGAGCGCATCGCCCGGATCAACGGTTTCCTGCAGGAGGCGATTTCGGGGATGCGCGTGATTCAGCTCTTTGCCCACGAGGGCGAGAGCCGAGCCGAGTTTCTCGAACTGAACGCCGCCAATCGCGACGCCAATCAGCGCTCGAACATTTACGAGGCCACGCTCTTCTCGGTGGTCGAGGCGGCGACCTCGATCTCGATGGCGCTCGTGCTCTGGTATGGCACGGGCCAGCTCCTCGTCGGGACTCTCGCCTTCGGCACGCTGGTCGCTTTCTTCGAGTACGTACAGAAGTTCTTCATCCCGGTACGGGATTTCTCGGCAAAATACGCTGTGCTGCAGTCGGCCGTCAGCGCGGCCGAGCGGGTCTTCGAGTTGCTCGATACGCCGGTCGCGATCGAGTCGAAGGCAGACGCGGCGGTCGGGGCGGTCCATGGCGCGAGTGGTGCGGTGGCGTTCGAGGACGTGTGGTTCGCCTACCGTGGCGAACACTGGGTGGTCGAGGATCTCTCTCTCGAGGTGCGGCCCGGCGAGATGGTCGCGATCGTCGGCACGACGGGTTCGGGCAAGACCACGCTGACCCGTCTGCTCGGCCGGGCCTTTGACGTCGCTCGCGGTCGGGTGGTGGTTTCCGGGCGGGACGTCCGCGAGTGGGATCTCGCGGCCCTCCGGCGCGAGATCGGGATCGTCCTGCAGGACGTGCATTGTTTCAGTGGCACGATCGCCGAAAACGTCTCGCTGTGGAGGCCCGGCATCGAGCGGCAGGACATCGAGCGGGCGATCGACGCCGCGTGCCTGCGCGGGCTGGTCGAGCGGCTGCCGCGCAAGCTTGACGAGCCCGTGCGCGAGCGGGGCAACAATCTCTCGGCGGGCGAGCGCCAGCTCCTCGCCATCGCGCGCGCGCTTGCCTACGACCCGCGTATCCTTGTGCTCGACGAGGCGACCTCGAGCATCGATCCCGAGACCGAGCGCCTGATCCAGCAAGCGCTGATGCGGGCGACGGCCGGGCGGACCTCGATCGTGATCGCGCACCGCCTCTCCACGATCGAGCGCGCCGACCGGATCGTGGTCATGCACCACGGCCGTATCCGCGAGATCGGCACGCACCAGGAGCTGCTGGCCCGCGGTGAGATCTACGCGCGCCTGCACGCGCTCGGATGAGTCCCCGGGTCGCGCGGCTCGTGGCGGTTCTGCTGATCGTCCTCGGGGGCGTCGGCTGCGAGGGGTGCTCGCCGCTCTACGTCCTGCGTGGTGCGTGGCAGGAGACACGGATTCTGGCGCGGCGCGAACCGATCGAGGAGGTCCTCGCTGCGGGCGTGCTCGCGCCGGAGCAGCGTCAACGGCTGATGCTGGTGCCGGAGGTGCGGCGCTACGCCCGCGACGTCCTGGGGTTCGATGTGGGCGGCGCCTACGCGAGCTTCGCGGAGGTGCCTCCGGGGGCGTTGGTCTGGGTCGTCTCGGCTGCGGAGAAGACGCGCCTGCGCGCCCGGACGTGGTGGTTTCCCATCGTCGGCAGCGTCCCCTACAAAGGATTCTTTGACGCAGCGGATGCCCGCGCGCTGGCGACGGAACTCGAGGCTGCGGGCTGGGACACATGGGTGCGGCCGACGCAGGCCTTCAGCACGCTCGGCTGGTTCGACGATCCCGTGCTCTCGAGCTGGCTCGAGCGCGATCGGGTGGAGCTCGCCGATCTCGTGCTGCACGAACTGGTGCACCGCGACCTCTGGATCGAGGGCCAGGTCCCGTTCAACGAGTCGTTCGCGACCTTCGTTGCCGGACACGCGACGATTGACTTTTTCGCGCGTCGCGCTCGCGTGAGTGCGCCCGTGCCCGCGGGCAGCGACGAAGCCTCAACGGACGGGGAACGCGAGACCGCGCAAGCACGCTCGGCCTGGCGGACGACGCTCGAAGCGGCGAGCCGCCTCGAGCGGAGTGTCAAGGCGCTCACCCGGCTCTACGCGGCCGGCGAGCGCGGCGAGATCGCTGCAGCCGAGATCCTGCGCAAGCGCGAGGTGATCCTCCGCCAGCTCGATCCCACGGGCCGGACCAACAACGCCGTCATCCTGGCGCGACGCGACTACCTGCGCGATCTCGCCGGCTTCGAGTGTGCTCTTGCCGCGGCCGACGGCTCGCTGAGCGAACGCATTGGCCAGCTCGCAGCTCGCGCCCGCGCCGCCAGCGATCCCTGGTCGACGCTCGCGCCCTGCCCGGGGGCCGACGGATAGGGAGCTCTGCCCCCGCGGCGTACCTGTCGCGGGAAACACCGGGTCGAGCCACCGGGCCCGGGGCCGGCCACTGGCGAACACCGTGGATGCAACTTCCCACGAGGTCATCGAATCGGGGATCGCGTCGCTGTCGCTCTCGTGCGCCATGCCATCCGTTCGGCAAGGCCATGTTGCAGCTTCGACCCGTCGTCGCCCGCGTGGAGATGGACTGGGGGTGAATACACCGTCCATTGTGGCCGGAGACGAATCACCACGCGGCCTTCTTCACGGGCCTTTGCCTCCACGAAGGGTCGAGCGGCTTCCGGAATGGGCTGGCCGGACATGATCTCCGCAACTTTCATCATGAGATCGACCGAGGCCGCGAAGTCTTCTTCCACGACCGCAGGCCCATAGACTTGCAGATACGTGAGGGGCCACTTCTCATCGAGCACGCAGACGCTGGCCTCTCCGGTTCGTGCGACCGCCTTGGCCTTGGCACGCTGCGCCATGGTCGAAATCAGCAGGTCATCGCCATCCATCACGTAATAGACAGCCGACATCGAGGGCGGTCCCTGCCTGCGCTGAAAGGCGAAGATACAGGTCCGATGTTTCTCGACGAATTCTTTCCTCTGGTCCTGGTTCATCAAGCGCTTCAGCCTCCGCTGCTGAACGGTGGTGCGTAGCACGTAACAGCTCGCTCGAACCCGTCTACTGTGCAGACGCTACAGGGGGGGCACGCGCGCCCGGGAGATGGATCGAGGTCGTCCTCGCTGCGCACGTGCTCGCCTCGGGGCAGCGTCAACGGCTGGCGCTGGTGCCGAGCGGCGGGCCGCCTCGAACGGAGTGTCGCCGCGCTCACCCGGCTCTACGCTGCCGGCGAGCGCGACGAGATTGCTGAAGCCGAGATCCTGCGCAGGCGCGAGGTGATCCTCCGCCAGCTCGATCCCACGGGCCGGACCAACAACGCCGTCATCCTGGCGCGACGCGACTACCTGGGCGATCTCGCCGGCTTCGAGTGTGCGCTCGGCGCGCAGGAGGGCTCGCTGAGCGAGCGCATTCGCCAGATCGCGGCCCGCGCCCGCGCCGCCAGCGATCCCTGGTCGACGCTGCCGCAGTGTCCGGGAGCGGGCGGAACGCGGGAGTAGAGTTTGCTGGCAAGGCGATGTGGCACGCGGCTCGTGCCACCTAAGTCGTCGAGGGCAACGGATCTTTGGTCTTTGCAGGCGTGTGGTCGGTCTCCCGGCGCTCAGTCGCTCTGGCCCTTGAATTGGCCAGGATCGTTCTTGCGCGCGCCGGCGGCGCTGCCGGTGCCTCCTCCGCCCAAGGCGAGGCCTGGGCCGGGCGCGCCGAGCGTCGGCGGTGTCCCTTCAGGGGTTTGCCGCGACGGGCGGCGCGGGGCGGCACGACGGCTCCCCGTGGCGGCGGTAGGTCGCGGCGAGGGGAGCGGGCAGTTGCGGGGGATCGGCGGGGTCCCAGCAGGCCGCATCGAGCTGGTCCACAGTTAGTTTCTGCTTGCTTTGCTGGGCCTGCGCTTGCGGCCAGCCGAGCCGTGCCCCGCTCAGGTCGGCGTCGCGCAGGATCGCGCCCTCGAGCAGGGTGTGGCGGAGATCGGCATGGCGCAGCACGGCGCCCGTCAGGTCGGCGCCCTCGAGAAAGGCGCCGTTCAAGTCGGCGTTGGCGAGGCGTGTGGGTCGCGAGGCTCCGGCGGTTTCTGTCGCTTGCGCGAGCTGTGCCCGGCTCAGGTCGGCGGCGCGCAGGCGAGCGCCCTCAAGCATCGCGCCGCGCAGGTCGATGCGCGGCAGCTCGACGCCCTCCATGTCGATCTGGCAGCGCACGAGCAGTTCGATCTGCGGGCGGGAGAGTTCGCCCTGGGTGCGCGGGCTGTCGAGCAGGAGTCGTGCCTCAAGCACCGCAAGCGAGTTGCACTCCGGAGCCACGGGGGAAGGCAGCGGGGCATTTCCCGTTGCCGCCGGTGTTGCTGGCGCCCCTCGGGGCGTGGGCTCGGCCGGAGCCCCTCGCGCACCGCTCGATGCAGATATTTGACATGACGAATTCGTTCCGTCGCTATCCGTCGCGGCCAGGCCGGCAGCGGCACTGTCCTGAGCCCATGCCTGGCGTGGCCGGACGCTGGTTTCCGTGGCGAAGGGCAGGGGCGGGGATTGCGTTGTTGCCCGTGCCGACACCGTCGCGCCGAGTCCGAGCAGCACGAGGACACACGCCGTGGCGCATCGGCTCAACGCGTGCGGACGACTCAGATCCCTTTGCACGCCGCGGGCTGGGGCATCGACTCGCGAGCCCTTCGTCGTGAGCGGCTGACGCGGCTCCACGGATTTCTGCGCGGTGGGGGGCCGGGCGTCGGCCCGCAGGCACGGCGCATCCAGTGACCGCCGCGGCGCCACGTATCCGTTCGAGCCCTGCGCTCGGCCCTCGGCCCGCGGGAGACGATGCAAGGGCGCAGCCTGGTGGCTCCGGCGCGCCGGGCGGGCGTCGCGAGGATTACTCGGGTCGGGAAGGCGCACGGCCGTGCTGCTTGCCGGCCCGGCTCCGGCCTGTCAAACGGCCGGGGTGCCCCCCGCGCAGCCGCGCTTTGCGCTCGACCGAACTCTGGGTCGACTCGCCCGCTGGCTGCGTCTGCTCGGCTTTGACGCGACGCTCCGGCCCGAGATCCCGGCCGAGGCTCTGCTGCCACTTGCCGCACGCGAGGGACGCGTGGTTCTGCTGCGCACCCGCTTGCCCGAGCGCGTTCGGGTCGCGGCGGGTCTGCGCGTGCTGCGGCTCACGCAGGGCGATGTGCGCGGGCAGTTGCAGGAAATCGCCACCCTCCTGCCGGAGGTGGTCGAGATCGATTCCGGCCGCATGCCCCGCTGTGTGACCTGCAATCGGCCGCTGCGCCCGAGACGCGGCCAGAGTGCCGGCGGTTGCGGCGTGTGTCGGCGGAAGTTCGAGGCAGGACCGCAAATCGTACGGTTTCACGCGTCGGTCCGGGCACTGGCTCGGGAGATCGCAGCGGGCGGACCGCCGGTGGCGCTGGGCGGCGGTGGCCCTACCTCGCCCGCGTCTGATAACGGGGAAGCGTGACCACGCTCGCCAGTGCTGACGAGTCGCGCCTCTCCGACGCGGGTGCGCTCCCCTTCGGTGATTGTCGCGCTTGTCGACGCCGAGCAGTGGCGGTCTGCTGCGATCACGTCGATGCCTTCGAGTGTTCGCTCTGCGGCGCGGTGCTGCCGGAAGTGTTCTGGATCGGTGAGAGCGAATTCGAA